>OGCQ01000719.1_pt1 | contig 49871 bp, 48 predicted proteins | sample 1570161 | NCBI WGS metagenome assembly OGCQ01 (sample SAMEA4384402, study PRJEB24528) | human gut metagenome | reverse complement strand
CGGACCTGTCGGGCTACACCGACGCCGCCTCCATCAGCGGCTACGCCAAGGACGCTCTGGCCTGGGCCAATGCCCAGAAGCTCATCACCGGGGTGACGGACACCACCCTGAATCCCCAGGGCAGCGCCACCCGCGCCCAGGTGGCCACCATTCTCATGCGGCTGTGTGAGACCGTGGTGAAGTGACAGACAGGGGGAGAGAAAATAGAGAACAAAAACCGGCGAACCAAAAACTCTGGTTCGCCGGTTTTCCGTTTTCCAATTAAAACCGGGCATGCCCGGTGCACCGGGCTTCCTCCGCGACGGCGTGGGCCACGGCCTCCGCTGCGGCCCGGTTGAGGGGGGAGGGAAGAATGCAGGTGGGGGAGAGCTGCTCCGGGGGGACCAAGTCCGCCAGAGCCCGGGCGGCGGCGTGCTTCATCCCCTCGGTGATCTGTACCGCGCCGCAGGACAGCGCGCCTTTGAACAGGCCGGGAAAGACCAGCACGTTGTTGATCTGGTTGGGAAAGTCCGACCGTCCTGTGCCCACCACGGCGGCGCCGTGGGCCAGGGCAATGTCCGGCATGATCTCGGGCACCGGGTTGGCCATGGCCAGGAGAATGGGGTCCTTGTCCATGGACTCCACCATCTCCCCGGTGACCAGGCCCGGCCGGGAGACGCCGATGAAGACATCAGCGCCCACCAAGGCGTCCGCCAGGGTGCCCCGCTGTCCTGCCTGGTTGGTGCGGGCGGCCAGTTCCGCGTGGTGGGGGAGCAGGTTGGGGTCCCCGGCGCAGAGAATCCCATCCTTGTCACATAGGATGAGGTTGGAATACCCCAGGTCCAGCAGCAGCTTGGCGGCGGCGCCCCCGGCGGCGCCGATGCCGTTCAGGACCACCTTGACCTGTTCTTTCTTCTTCCCCACCACCTTCAGGGCGTTGGTGAGGGCGGCGGTGATGACCACGGCGGTGCCGTGCTGGTCGTCGTGAAAGACGGGGATGTCACACCGCTCCTTTAAGCGGCGCTCCACCTCAAAGCAACGGGGGGCGGCGATGTCCTCCAGGTTGATGCCGCCAAAGCTTTTGGAGATCAGGGCGATGGTTTGGACCATCTCCTCTACGTCCTGGGTGTCCACACAGAGGGGAACCGCGTCCACCCCGGCAAACTCCTTGAACAGAACGCATTTCCCTTCCATAACGGGCATGCCCGCCAGAGGACCAATGTCTCCCAGGCCCAGCACCGCGGAGCCGTCGGTGATCACCGCCACCAGGTTCCGCCGGCGGGTGAGCTGGAAGGAGAGGGCAGGGTCCTTTTGAATCTCCAGGCAGGGGGCGGCCACACCGGGGGTGTAGGCCAGGGAGAGGTCCTCCTGGGTCTGGATGGGGCAGCGGGAGACCATCTCCAGCTTGCCCTGGAGGCGGTAGTGCAGAGCCAACGATGCAGCGCGGATGTCCATGGGGGTACGGTCCTTTCTGTCTTAAAATCAAGGTCAAATCATGGTCTCCGGGTGGAAGGCCGCCTCAAAAGACTCGGGGGTGAACAGCCCCAGGCGGACGGCGGCCTCCTTCAGGGAGAGGTCTTCCTGGTGGGCCAGCTTGGCAATTTTGGCCCCGTTTTCATACCCCACCAGAGGGGTCAGCGCGGTGACGGTCATCAGGGAGCGGTGAAGGTTTTCCGCCATTTTCTCCCGGTTGGGGGTCAGGCCGGACAGGCACCGCCGGGTGAAGGAACGCATGGCGTCCGACAGGAGCCGGACGGACTGGAGGTAGTTGTATCCCATCACCGGCAGATAGACGTTCAGTTCAAAGTTGCCCTGGGAGGCGGCCACGCCCATCACGGTGTCGTTGCCCATGACCTGCACCGCCACCATGGTCAGGGCCTCGCACTGGGTGGGGTTGACCTTGCCGGGCATGATGGAGGAGCCGGGCTCGTTTTCCGGGATGAAAATTTCCCCCAGGCCGCACCGGGGGCCGGAGGCCAGCCAGCGCACGTCGTTGGCGAGCTTCATGAGATCGGCGGCCAGGGCCTTCAAAGCGCCGTGGGAAAATACCAGCCCGTCCCGGGCGGACAGGGCGTGGAATTTGTTGGGGGCTGGGCGGAAGGGCAGGCCGGTCAGCCGGGCCACCTCTTCTGCCGCCGCGGCGTCAAAGCCCGGCGGGGCGTTGAGCCCCGTCCCCACAGCGGTTCCCCCCAAGGCCAGCTCATACAGGCCTGCCAGTGAGGCGCGGATCATGTCCCGGGCGTGCTCCAGCATGGACCGCCAGCCGCTGATTTCCTGGCCGAAGGTGATGGGCACCGCGTCCTGAAGATGGGTGCGGCCGGTTTTGACCACGGTCTGGTTGTCTGTCTCCAGGCGATGTAGACAGAGCAGCATCTCGGTCAAGGCGGGCTCCAGCCGGGTATGCAGGGCGGTGACCGCCGCGATATGCAGAGCGGAGGGGAAGGTATCGTTGGAGCTCTGAGACAGATTGACATGGTCGTTGGGATGGAGCAGCGTCTCCCCAGCCTGGGTGTTGCCCACGTGGGCGATGACCTCGTTGCAGTTCATGTTGGTCTGGGTGCCGCTGCCTGTCTGCCAGACAGACAGGGGAAACTGTTCTGCCAGCTCCCCGGCCCGGATGGCCTGGCAGGCGGACTGAATCAGCTGGTACCGGCGTGTGTCCAGGGTGCCCAGGCGGTGGTTGGCGGCGGCGCAGGCCTCCTTCAAGACGCCAAAGGCGTGGATCAGGTCAGGGGGCATCTTCTCCTCTCCAATGGGAAAGTTTTCAAAGCTCCGCTGGGTCTGGGCGCCCCAGAGTTTGTCCGCGGGAACCGCGACTTCACCCATGGTGTCATGTTCTATCCTCTGTTCCAAGGGGGATTCCTCCTCTTCAAGCGGTGGGGTTTCTTGGGCCGGCGGCCCTGCGGGGCGCTACCGGGTCCAATGGATCTGCTGAAAAATATCAGTAAAAGAATGATTGCGGATGACGATGCCCGCCCGGGCGTCAAAGACCAGGGGGGCGGTGTTGACCAGGACCAGCTTGTGTCTCTGGTAGGCCTGCATCAGGTTGGGGACGGGAAACTCTTTTAGAGCGGACCCGTCGATGATGAGCACGTCGGCGGCCCGGACATAGTCCAAGGCCTTTTCCAACAGGGCCAGATCATAGGGTTCCTCTTTTAGAACAATGGCCGGGCGCACATAGTCCCCGCACATATCCACATTGCAGTAAGGGATGTGGGTGGGGCTGTCGGCGATGTAGAAAAAGTCCAGAAACTTTTCACACTTGGCGCACCAACTGCGCATCACAGAGCCGTGAAGCTCCAATACCTCCCGGCTGCCCGCCTCCTGATGGATTCCGTCGATGTTTACCGTCAAAATGGCCCGGAGTTTGCCGGCCTGCTCCAGATGGGCCAGGGCCTCATGGGCCGGGCTGGGCTGGGCGGTGAGCACAGGGGCCAGGATTTTTTCCCGGTAGTACCGGTAGAAGTAAAAGGGGTTGCGCTGGAGAAAGGTCAGGCGGAGAATTTCGTCGGGGGCGTATTTGTACCGTGCCCAGTCCGCCTGCGTCATGATTCGATAGTCGGGAAAGCCCGCCTCTGCGGAGAGATCGGCGCCGGAGATAAAGACAATGTTGTCGCTTTCCTGTATCCAGTTTTGCAAAATATTGAGTTCAATGTCCATCGCGGAAAAAACCTCCCTTTGGGGGAACGCTGCCGGGGACTCAGAGACCCACGGTGATCTGGGAGAAAACCTCACCAATGGGGGCGTTGATGGTCAGGTTGGCCATGGCGTCCGCGCTGGTCTGGCCTTTGTTGATGAGCACCAGCTTATTTCCTGTATAATAGTTAATCAGTCCCGCGGCGGGATAGACCACCAGGGAGGTTCCCCCGATGATGAGCATGTCAGCCTTGCGGATGGCATTCACCGCCCCGGAAATCACATCGGGGTCCAGTCCCTCCTCATAGAGCACCACATCGGGGCGGACGATGGCGCCGCAGTTGGGCTCAGTGCACCGGGGAATGCCGGTGGTTTCCAGCAGAAAAGAGACGGGATATTTTTTCTTGCAGCGGGTGCAGTAATTGCGCAGGGTGGAGCCGTGCAGCTCATAGACCACCTTGCTTCCGGCAGCCTGATGGAGACCGTCGATGTTTTGGGTGACCACGGCCTTGAGCTTTCCCGCCTGTTCCAACTCCGCCAGTTTCCGGTGGGCGGCGTTGGGCTGCGCCCCCTGGATGAGCATTTTTTCCCGATAAAACCGGTAGAATTCCCCGGGGTTTTGGGCAAAGAAGGAGTGACTGAGAATGGTCTCCGGGGGATAGGCGTAGGACTGGTGATACAGGCCGTCCACACTGCGGAAGTCGGGGATTCCGCTTTCCGTGGAGACCCCGGCCCCGCCGAAAAAGACGATGTTGTCACTCTCGTCGATCCATTGTTGCAGGGTAGTGATGTTTTGCTCCATAATAACCTCCTTGCGCGCAGAGGCGCTGCGTCCAGGTGAATGGTGTGTGGCACGGCGGCGGGACCGGGCTTACCGCCGGTCGTCGGGCCGGCGGCCCTGCTTTTTCCGGGGGGCGCTGCCCTGGCGAGGGTCCCGGGGAGGGGACGGGCGGCGCTGGGGGGGCGCGTTTCGGGCGGGATCAGCCTGCCGGGCCCGGCGTTCCCATTCGGCCTGCCGGCGGCGTTCCCGGTCGGCCTGTTCCTGCCGGCGCCGTTCCTCCCGCTGCCGGGCCTGCCGTTCCTCCTGCCTGCGGCGGGCCAGTTCTTCCTGGCGTCTGGCCTCCCGTTCCTGGCGCTGCCGGCGCTCTCGCTCCTCCCGCTGGCGGCGGGCTTCCTCTTCCTGTCGGCGGCGGACCTCGGCCTGGCGCTGGCGCTCCTCCCGTTCGGCTTGCCGGCGCTGGCGTTCCTCGGCCTGCCGGGCCTCCCGCTCTGCCCGGAGCTGGCGGTTTCGCTCCTCCCGCTCCAGTCGCTCCTGCTCCCGCTTGACCTGCCGTTCCTGGGCTTCCTGGGCCCGCTTGGCCTGTCGCTCCTGGGCCTCCTGCTGGCGGCGGAGCAGCTCTTCCTTGCGCTGCTGCTCCCGGGCCTCTTTTTCCAGTTTGGCCTGGGCCTCATCCTGCTGCCGGGCCTCGGCCTCCCGCTGGCGGAAGGCGATCTTTTCCTGCTGGCGCAGCTGCCGTTTGGCCCGCCGCTCCTCCTTGGTCCGCTCCTGGAACCGGCGGACAAGTCCCACGACAACCAGGGCCAAGGCGATCAGCAGCAGCAGCCGGACATAGATGTTTCCCAGAACGGTGTTCACACTGGAGACAAAGGCCATAAAAGGGGAGAAGGACACGTCGCTCACCGCGGCCATGTCCACCGTGGCGTATTCTTCCCCGGCGTAAATCACGGTGACGGTGCCCAGGACATCCCCCGCTTCAATGGGGGCGGAGGCCACATCCCGGTGGAAGCGAAGGCGGAGCTCCAGCCGCTCCGGGTCATAGGTCCCGGGGACCATGACCTGAACCGACCGGGTGGGCCGCACCACCACGTGGCTGGCCTCCGAAGAGAAGCGGACGGGGAGCTCCTGCAGGTAGGTCTCCGCATCCAGCAGGGTGGCGTCGGAGAAATTGGTAAAGCCCCAGTTGAGCAGCCGCTTGCTCTCGGTGAACTGCTTGCGCTGGACATTGCCCCGGCTGTCCGTGGGGTTTTGGGCCCCCAAAACCACGGAGACCAGTGTGTGCCCCTTTTTCTGGACCGCAGCCACCAGGCAGTAGCCCGCCTCTCCGGTGCTGCCGGTTTTGATGCCGATGGTGCCGTCCATGGTGTAGCCGTAATGCTTGGCGGAGGTCAGCAGGCCATTGGTATTGAGCAGCTTGCGTGGCTGGGACAGGTTGGTGGCGGGGACGGTATAGCGGCCGGTGGAGACGATCTCCCGGAACGTCGCGTGGGTCATGGCCTGCTTGGACATGCGGTAGATGTCCCGGGCCGTGGAATAGTGGTCGGCGTTGTGCAGGCCATGGGGATTGACAAAGTGGGTGCCCGCCATCCCCAACTCCTGGGCACGCTGGTTCATCAGCTCCACAAACGTGGGGATATCTCCACTGACGGCCATGGCCAATACATTGGCCGCTTCATTGGCGGAGGCCAGCAGCAGGCAGTAAAGTAGATTCTTCACCGTGATTTTCTCGCCGGCCTGAAGATTGGCGGTGGAGGAGTCCTCCGTGATGTCCGCCAGGGCGGCGGCGTCCACGGTGATCTCGGTGTTCAGGTCCAGCTCCCCCCGTCCAATGGCCTCCAAGGTCAGCAGGGCGGTCATAATTTTGGTGATACTGGCGGGATAACGCTGTTCATCGGCGGCCTGCTCGTAAAGCACCTGATCGGTGTCCAGGTCGATGAGAAGCGCGGCGGTGGCGTCCACCGTCATGGACTCCACCCCTTCGTACTCGATGGCGCTGGCAAAAGGGATCAGCAAGCCCGTGAGCAGTGACAAGGTCAGGAAAAAAGAAATGGCGCGAATCAGCGTTTTTTTCATAGGAAACATCCACATCCCGTGTTATAATCATTTTGTATCTTCACATTCCAGGCCAAGGACCGGGGAATGGAATGAAATTGAAAGGAAATTCACTCATTATCATAACAAAGCTCGACACAAGACGCAATGGGGGAGGGGAACAATGGCCGGAAAATTTGCGAAAATTTCATGGTTGGAGGGAGCAGTCCTTCTTCTGACCGCCTGTTTTGCGGCGGGGACCCTCCTCTGGTTCCATACGGTGCAGCCGGAGGAAGTCCAGGTGACGAAGAATCCGACCGCCCAGACCAGCCAGCCGGTGGAGGAACCAGAAGCGCCGGGAATGCTGGAGGGAGAGGTCCTGGACCTGAACACGGCGACCCTCTCCGACCTGATGCGCCTGCCGGGCATTGGGGAGAAGAAGGGGAGCGCCATTCTGGCCTGGCGCCAGGAGAAGGGCGGATTTTCCGCGGTGGAAGAGCTGCTGGAGGTCAAGGGCATTGGAGAGGCCACCCTGGAGCGGCTGCGCCCCTATGTGACCGTTGGGGTTCCGGCGGTGGAGAAAGGAGGAGACCATGGCACGGATTCTGGTGGTTGACGATGAAAAGGTGATGGTGAAAGGCATCCGGTTTAACTTGGAGAACGAGGGATATACCGTGGATGTGGGCTACAATGGCCGTCAGGCGGTGGAGCTGGCCCGGGCCAACGAGTACGACCTGATTATTCTGGACCTGATGATGCCGGAGCTGGACGGGCTGCAGGCCTGCATGGAGATCCGGGCATTCTCCACCGTCCCCATCATTATGCTCACCGCCCGGGGGGAGGACACGGACAAGCTCCTGGGGTTTGAGTACGGGGCGGATGACTACATCACAAAGCCCTTTAATATTTTGGAGGTCAAGGCCCGGGTCAAGGCGCTGCTGCGCCGGTCCGCCGCCACCCGGCGGCAGGCGGGCTCGGACCAGCGGCTGACCTTGGGGGGACTGACCCTGGACAGTGCGGCCCGGACCACCTGGAAGGACGGCAACCCCGTGGAGCTCACCGCCCGGGAGTTTGATCTGCTGGAGCTGCTGATGAAAAACCCCAACCGGGTTTACAGCCGGGAACAGCTGCTGAACCTGGTATGGGGCTACGAGTATACCGGGGAGTACCGCACGGTGGACGTCCATATCCGCCGTCTGCGGGAAAAGGTGGAGCAAGACCCTGCCCACCCCGCCCACCTGTGCACCAAATGGGGGGTGGGGTACTATTTTAAGGAGGCGTGATGGGACGGCGCGGAAAAAAAGGGGGCCCAATGGGGGGAAAGTGGAACATCAGCCACTCCCTGCAAATGCGTCTTGCCCTGGGATATTCCTGTCTCATTGCTGTTTTGCTGGTTCTGATGAATACCTATCCCCTGATTATGGGACAGAATCTGATGTTTCGTTCCCAGCAGACCGCCCTGGCCAACCAGCTGGTTTTGATCACCAACACCCTCACCACCGCCGACGAGCTCACGCCGGAGACGGTGGAGCAGGCCATTGGCCAGCTGGAGGAGCTGGAGGTCCGGCGGGTTCTGGTCACGGACGGGGCGGGACGGGTTCTCTACGATACCGGGGAGCCCTCCGCCCTGGGGAAATATGCCCTCATTGGAGAGGTGGTCTCCGCCCTCCGGGGCAACGACGCCTTTTCCAGTGAGTACCAGGACGGGGCCTTCTCCAGCCGGGCCGCCTCCCCGGTGATGAATCGAAACCAGGTGGTGGGGGCGGTCTGTCTGTATGACCAGGACAGTGACCAGGGGGCATTGCTGGAGGAGCTGCAGCGGAACCTGCGGCTGATCTCCGTGGTGGTCTGCCTGGCGGTACTGGTTCTGTTTGGGGCCTTTTCCACGTTCCTTTCCCGGCGGGTCAGGACCCTCTTGGGGGGAATCCGCACGGTGCGGGCCGGGGAGTACACCCATCGGATCTCCATGGATGGACACGATGAGCTGGCGCAGTTGGCTGAGGAGTTTAACCAGCTGACGGGACGGCTCCAGGTCACGGAGGAGGAGCGCCGGCGGTTTGTCTCCGATGCGTCTCATGAGCTGAAGACCCCCCTGGCGTCCATTCGGCTGCTCACCGATTCCATTTTACAGGATGCCTCCATTGACCGGGACACCGCCCGGGAGTTTGTGGCGGACATCGGGGAGGCGGCGGACCGTCTCATCCACATCAGTCAGGAATTATTGGAGCTCAACCGCCTGGACGAGGGGCGGGACATGGCCCAGGAGCCGGTGGACTGGACGGAGCAGGTGGAGAAGATCGGGCGGATGCTGGCGCCGCTGGCGGAGGAGGACCGGATTACGCTGGAGACCGACCTGGGGGAGGACTGTATTGTCCGGTGTAACCAGGAGGACGCCAGTCAGATCCTGCGGAATCTGATGGAGAACGCCATTAAGTACAACGTCACCGGCGGAGAAGTTTTGGTGACCACACGCCGCCAAGGAGCGCGGGTGCTGCTGTCCGTGGCCGACACAGGCGTGGGCATTCCCGAGGCGGACATGCCGCGGATTTTCGAGCGGTTTTATCGGGTGGACAAGGCCCGCTCCCGGGCGGCCGGCGGCACGGGGTTGGGCTTGTCCATTGTCCGGGACGCGGTGCGCCACCATGGCGGCACCATCACGGTCCAGGCCAGGCAGCCGGCCGGCGTGGTCTTTACGGTGATTCTTCCGGCGTGGAGAGAGGAGGAGAGCGGGGGATGAAAGGAAGATACGCCGGGGCCCTGCTCTTGGCCCTCTGCCTCTTCGCGCTGGCGGGCTGCGGGGGAAATGCGAAGGGAACCGAATACGCGGTGTACTACTGCAACCAGGCCGCGGGGGAGGAGGCCGCCCTGGTGGCGGAGAAGCGGGTGCTTCCCCCGGACACCGAGCCGGTGGAGGGGCTTCTGAACCTGCTGCTGAGCCCGCCCCAGAGCGAGAATCTGACGATGGCCATTCCCAGCGGGGTGACACTGCGGAAGTGGACCCTGTACAACGGACTGTTGACGGTGGATTTTTCCAGTGGATATGGGGTGCTCTCCGGCATTGACCTGACTTTGGCCGATTACAGTGTGGTGCTTACTCTGACCCAGCTGGAGGGGGTGGAGGCGGTGATGATTACCGCCGAGGGAGAGATGCTTTCCTTCCGGGATCACCAGCGCTTGACCGCGGAGGAGGCCTGGTCGGCGCTCCAGTCAGGTATGTCGGAGGAAACAGCCCAGGATGTGTCCTAATTTTTGAGGAGACGAACTACAATTAGACTTGCGATAGTTGGCCCCTTGTGCCGCCCCCCTGTTTCAGGGGGGCTTTTTTTGTGAAAAATAAAAAAATACCGTTTAGGCCGCACATTTTGCCGGGGACGGCCGTTATACAAAGTGGAAGGAGGGAGACCCTGCCATGGACTTGGAAGATCAATATGATAAGCTATACCGGTATTGCTATTTTCGGGTCAGGGACGTCCAGACCGCCGAGGACCTGGTGCAGGAGACCTTCCTTCGCTGGCTGGACCATTATCCCGGCCAGCGGGAGCGGGAGGTGCTGCCCACCCTGTACACCATTGCCCGGAACCTGTGTGTGGACGTGACCCGGCAAAGGGAAGCCCTCCCGCTGCAGGAGACTGACCAGGTTGCCGCGGACCCCGCGGGCACGCTGGTGGAGCGATGGGACTTGGAACAGGCCCTGGAGACGCTCACCCCCCAGGACCAGGAACTGCTGCTCCTGCGCTATGCCAACCAGGTGCCCCTGCAGGCGCTGAGCCGGCTGACGGGGCTGTCCCGGTTTGCCATCTATCGAAGGTGCGGCAGGCTGCTGACCCAACTCAGAGAGGCATTGCGAGAGGAGGAGAGAACATGAACCGAAGACTGAAGCGTGCCCTTGCTGCATCCTTTTCCCCGCCGCCCCCCCAGAGAAAAACAGTTTTTCTCTGGACCCTGCCCCAGCCGGACCTCTCCCTGGGGACCTTTCTCTGGAACCAGATCCCCTATCTGCGGAAGCGGACTTGGCTGCTGTCCTGTGGGGTGCTGTTTCCGGCGGTTTGGGGCGGGAGCTGCATGAATCCTAATGTTCTTTGGATCACCGCCGCGCTGCTGCCCTTTGTGGCGCTGCTGGCGGTGACAGAGGGGACCAGGTCCGCGGTATACGGCATGGAGGAGCTGGAGCTGGCCACCCGGTTTTCTCTGAAAAGTGTCCTGCTGGCTCGGCTTTGCCTGGTGGGGAGCCTGCACGCCGTCCTGCTGCTCTGCCTGACCCTCCTGTGCCGGGGGACTGGGGCGGCCTCCTTTGGACGGACCGTGGTGTATCTTTTGGTCCCCTACCTTCTCACCGCCTATGGCGGGCTGTGGCTGTCCCGCCGGCTGCGGGGGCGGGAGATGGTCTATGGGGCGGCGGTGCTGGCAGTACTGGTAAGCGGCGGCTATCTTTTGGCGGTGGGGTGGATGCAGACACTGTTTGCGCCGTGGAATTTTCCAGGATGGCTTTTGGCGGCGGCAGTGCTGTCGGCGGCTCTGGCCAGGGAACTGGCCCTAACCAAGAAAGGAGTGGAGGAAGCATGGAACTTGTCATTCGAGCGCTGAGCAAACAATACCCCCATAAATTGGCGGTGGACCGGGTTAGCCTGACCCTGACGCCGGGGATTTACGGACTTTTGGGCGCCAATGGCGCAGGGAAGACCACCCTGATGCGAATGCTCTGTGGCATTTTGCATCCCACAGGGGGGGAGATTTCCCTGGACGGCCTGGGGGTTGCACAGGAGGAGTACCGGGCGTGCCTGGGCTATCTTCCCCAGGACTTCGGCTATTACCCGGGGTTCACAGGGGAGGAATTTCTATGGTACATGGGGGCGCTGAAGGGGCTGCCCAAGGCCCAGGCCAGGCGCCGGGCCAAAGAACTGCTGGAGCTGGTGGGGCTGTCCCAGGCGGCGAAAGGGAAGATCAAGACCTACTCCGGCGGCATGAAACAGAGATTGGGCATTGCCCAGGCTCTGCTGGGCCACCCGAAGCTGCTTGTTCTGGACGAGCCCACAGCGGGGCTGGACCCAAAGGAGCGGGTGCGCTTTCGTGGGCTGATTGCATCCCTGGGGAAGCAGAGCATTGTCCTGGTGTCCACCCACATTGTCTCTGACCTGGCGCACATTGCGGATGTGATCCTGCTGATGAAAGACGGACGGATCATTCACCAGGGCCCGGCATCGGAGATCGCGGACCTGGAAGGATTCTACCTGGAAGCGTTTGGAGAGGAGGGAGAGCATGGCGGAACTGTATCGCTTTGAGCTGAAAAAATGTTTGCAGCAGAAGGTGCTCTGGATCACAGGGGGAATTTTGCTGTTGTGCCTGTGTCTGTGGGGGGCGGCAGCCTGCCTGCAGACCACGGACAGCGGGCTGCGGGGCGAGGAGATCATCCGTCTTCACCGAGAGGGCGGCGCCGCGCTGGCCGGTGAGACGGTGGACCAGGATATGCTGGACCAATTTCGGCCGGCCTATGAAAAAATGGTTTTTGCAGGGGACGCCAGGGAGCTGATGGGCTGCATCGACATTTATGAGTTTTTGGGCCATGTGCTGGACACTGCGGCCAGCGCGGAGATTCTGGCCGTGGATCAGCAGATGCTGTATGACCGGCTGGAAGATAAGCTGCGCACAGAGGCGGAAAAGGGAAGCGCCACGGAGCAGGCGGCCTCTTACTGGCAGAGCAAGGTCCAGCAGCAGCTCTCCCAGCCGCTGGTCTATGGAGGGTATCATGAGGGGTGGAGCCAGATGGCCTCCCTGATGAAGGTGATGACGTTCCTGGAAGTTCTCTTTCTGTCGGTGGCCCTTTCCGGTATGTTTCCCCAAGAGGCGCAGCACCGGACTGATCAGCTGATCCTGTCCAGCCGCCGGGGCAGAACGGCCCTGTACACCGGGAAGCTCTTGGCGGGCCTGACAGTGGGGGTGGGCTTTGGCCTGCTTCTTCTGGCCACTCTGCTGGGGGTCACCGGGCTGGTCTATGGGCTGGAGGGCTTCGGGGTCTCCGCGCTCTTTACCCTGCTGATGCCCTTGGGAGCATCCATCGGGCAGGTGACGCTGATTTTGTTCGGCGCCTTTTTGGCTGCGGCGGCGGTCACCAGCCTGGCCGCGATGGTGCTCTCCCAAGTGACCCGGAACAGTGTGGCTACCATGGGAATCTTGGTGGGGATTCTCCTGCTGACCACGCTCATCACCGCAGTGCCAGAAAGCCCCAGGCTGCTCTCCGTGCTGTGGTATCTTCTGCCCAGCAATTTTGTCTCACTGCAGGGGGCGTTTCGCTATGATCTGCTCTCAGTGGGGGGCCTTTCCCTGACCACTTGGCAGGTTACGCCGGTGGTTTACCTCCTTATCACGGCTCTGCTGGCCTTGGGGGGACGGCGTTTATACCGCCGGTGCCAGGTGGGCGCCCGGTAAAGAAAAGCAAACGCGGCAAAGGAACTGGTTCCTTTGCCGCGTTTGCTGTGATGGGATTACAGCGTCCACTTGCGCTGGTCTGTATGGAGCAGGTGATGGGCGGTCTCCGACAGGGGATGGCCCAGGTATTCCTGGTAGAGGGTCTGGATGGTGGGATTTTCATGGGAGAAGCGGATGGGGCTCTCCTGGTCCAGGGCGTACAGACGCTGCCCTCGCTGGGCGGCGTGGTCCTCCCCGTCGTGGATGGGCTGACCGCCGCCGCCGGAACATCCGCCGGGACAGGCCATGACCTCTACAAAATCGTAGGAGACCTGTCCGGCCCGGAGGGCGTCCATCAAAGCCCGGGCACTGCCCAGGCCGGAGGCCACCGCCAGGCGGAGGGTGGTCTCCCCAATGGAGAAGGAGGCCTCCCGCCAGGGCTTTTGCCCCCGGATGTCCTGAAAGGCATCGGCAGGGGGATTGGAGCCGGTGAGCTTCCAATAGGCGGTGCGGAGGGCGGCCTCCATCACCCCGCCGGTGACCCCAAAGATCACCCCGGCGCCAGACCCCCGGCCCAGGGGACTGTCAAAGTCCTCCTCCGGCAGGGCAGCCACGTTAATCTGCATGGCCCGGAGCATCCGGTCCAGCTCCCGGGTGGTGAGGACCACATCCACATCCTGGTCGGCCACGTCGCTGACCTCGGGGGTGGCGGCCTCGTATTTCTTGGCCACGCAGGGCATCACGGAGACGCAGAAGATATCCTTGGCGCTCTTGCCCAGCTTCTGGGCGTAATAGCTTTTGGCGATGGCGCCAAACATCTGCTGAGGGCTTTTGGCGGTGGAGAGGTGACCGGCCAGCTCGGGATATTCCGTGCGGACAAAGCGGACCCAGCCGGGGCAGCAGGAGGTGAACTGGGGGAGCTTGCTGGACTCTGGGTGGGACAGCCGCTCCACGAACTCGCTGCTCTCCTCCAAAATGGTGAGGTCCGCGGAGAAGGTGGTGTCAAACACATGCTTGACCCCCAGGGCCCGGACTGCCGCGGCCAGGCGCTTTTCCGTGGCCTGTTCCGGGGAAAGCCCCAAGCTCTCTCCCCAGGCGGCCCGGACCGCAGGCGCAATCTGGAAAACCACCTCTTTGGTGGGATCGCTGAGGGCGGAGAAGACGGTCTCCGTGTCGTCCCGCTCCCGCAGAGCCCCCACGGGACAGTGGACCACGCACTGGCCGCACAGGGCGCAGCTGGCCTCATTCATCCGCAGCCCGCCCCGGATGCGCACCGTGGTATGGGCGCCGGAGCCGGTGACCTCCCAGACCCCCAAGGACTGGACCCGGTCACAGACCGAGACGCACCGAAGACATTTGATGCATTTGGAACTGTCCCGCAGAATGGGAAGGGCAGGGTCCCAGGGGCGTTCAGTGGCCTCTTTTCGGAAGGGGACAGACTGGATGTTCATGGCCTTGGACAGGGCCTGGAGGGAGCAGTTGCCGCTGCGCACGCAGGTGACGCAGTGGTCCACGTGCTGGGACAGGATGAGCTCCACATTGGTCTTCCGGGTCAGACGGACCCGCTGGGTATTGGTGTGGACCACCATGCCCTCTTCCACCAGGGTGTTGCAGGCGGTGGCCAGCTTGTCCACCCCCTCCACCTCCACGGCGCACACCCGGCAGGAGGCCACCTCATTGATCTCCCGCAGGTAGCACAGGGTGGGGATATGGATGTCCACGGCCCGGGCGGCGTCCAGAATGGTGGTGCCGGCGGGGACGGAGACCCGCTTGTTGTCGATGGTCAGGGTCACCATTTGATCAGCCTCCCTCCTTTGAAGCCCGCGTGACCGTAGTGGTCACAGCGGAGACATCGGCTGCACTCCTGGGCCATCTCCTGCTCGGACATGCAGTTTTCCATGAGCTCAAAGTCGTTTTTCCGCCAGTTGGCCTCCCGCTCGGTGAGGTCCACCCGGCCGGTGGCGTGTTTGAGGCGGAAGGGGGCGGGGGGAATGTCCAGATTGGCCGAAATATCGGTATGGAAGCCCAAGTATTCATCAATACTGGCTGCGGCCACCTTGCCGGCCTCAATGGCCAGGATCACCGTGGCGGGGCCGGAGACGCAGTCGCCCCCGGAAAAGACCCCTTCCAGCCCGGGGACGCTGCCATCGTCGGCGGTGACGATGTTGTTGTGATCTGTGGGGACCCCTGCCTGGGCAAAGCTCTTGGAGTCCACCACCTGCCCCACCGCCATGAGAACCACGTCGCAGGCAATTCGCTCCTCCGGCTGGTCGGCCTTTCTGGGGGCCGGACGGCCTCCCCGGACCTCGCCGATGACCTGGGGCTGTACCACAAGGGCGGTGACAGCGCCATCGTCGTCAGTCTCAATCCGTACGGGGGCTTTCAGGGGAAGCACTTCGCAGCCCTCCGCCATGGCCCCCTCGATCTCCTCCGGCAGGGCGGTCATGTCAGAGACCCGGCGGCGGTAGACGCACTTGACCGACGCGGCTCCCAGGCGGACTGCCGTGCGGGTGGCGTCCATGGCCACGTTGCCGCCGCCCACCACCACCACGTGCTTGCTGGTAAAGTCGGGTTTTACCGAGCGGATGGTGATGTCCAGCATCTCGATGGCGGAGAGAACCCCCTTGGCGTCCTCTCCGGGGATGCCGAGGCCCTTGTGCAGGGAGGCGCCGATGGCCAGATAGAGACTGTCATAGTCCCGGCGGAGCTCCTCTAAGGTGACATCGGTCCCCACTTCGCAGTTTACCCGCACCGACACGCCGGTGGAGAGGATGGTGTCAATGTCCCGGTCCAGGTAGGAGCCGGGCAGGCGGTAGCTGGGGATGCCGTAGCGGAGCATGCCGCCCAGCTTGGGCTTGCGCTCGAATACCGTGACGGTGTGCCCCATAAGGGAGAGGAAATAGGCCGCGGTGAGACCCGAGGGGCCGCCGCCCACAATGGCCACGGTTTTGCCCGAGCTGGGGGCCCGGGGCGGGGCGGGAACCTCTCCGGCATGGTCCACGGCAAAGCGTTTGATGCCGCGGATATTTAGGGGAGAATCCACAATGGTCCGGCGGCAGTGGGTCTCACAGGGATGTTCACACACCAGGCCGCAGACCGAGGGGAAGGGGTTGTCCTTTCGGATCAGACGGATGGCGTCGTCGTACCGCTCCTCTCCCACCAGGGAGATGTACCCGGGGACGTCCACGTGGGCGGGACATAGCTCCACGCAGGGGACGCTCTTAAAGTTGGCGGTGCAGCTGCCCTGGGTCACGTGGGCCAGGTAATCGTCCTGGAAGGCCACATACCCGTCCAGGACCATTTGGGCGGCCTCGAATCCGATGGCGCAGTCGGCGCTGTCCACAATGGACTGCGCGGTGCGCAGGATGGTGTCCAGATCGGCCTGGCTGCCCTGACCGTCCAGCAGCTGGTCCAGCAGGGCGGCCAGCCGGTCCAGGCCGATGCGGCAGGGCACACATTTGCCGCAGCTCTGGGCCAGGCAGAGTTTCAAAAAGGCACTGGTGAGCTCTACGGGGCAGTTTCCGCAGGGGGCCGCAGAGATGCGGCGCTCCATGTCGGCGTAGAGATCGTCCACTGTGCGCTGGGAATTCTCCCATGGGGTGATACGCAGTCTGCTCAAAATCAGTGGTCTCCTTTCCTTTGGGTGGGATAGCGCGTTTGATTGGAAACCGATTATTTTTGTCCCAAAAGTCCAAAATATCGGGAAAAAACAAGGTAGAATTCGGTTATACGGCGTATATCATAATCGGAAATGACGAAAAATGCAATAGAAAATTTTAACCTTACCATTTTTGTGGAAAAAGAGAGAAGAAAGCAACAAAAAGGAAGAAACCAGAAAAAGAATTGCTCAAAAATCCGTATAGAGGGGATAAAATGAGTAGAAATAGCATCGGCGGGGAAGATTTTTCACCAAAAGAGAGCATGGAAATCCCGGGGCTGCCGGCCTACAATACAGGCAAGGGGCCCGCAGGCCCTGTTCTCCAGCGATCTCTGACCAGCAGGTTTGCCGGAAGGGATTGACCGTGGCGGGAAAAAAGCGGTATAATACGTCGTTCTTAATCAATTACCCGTTGTCAATCACCCGTCGAATCACTCCGGCGGAACCAGCTGATAAGGAGGAGCAAAATTATGCAGGAGTATCAAAAGGGGACCCAGTGTCTCCACGCCGGCTATGTGCCCGAGAGCGGGGAGCCGCGAAACATCCCCATTGTGCAGAGCACCACCTTCCGTTACGGCAGCAGCGAGGCCATGGGGGCGCTGTTTGACCTGGAGGCGGAGGGCTATTTCTACACCCGGCTCCAGAACCCCACCTCAGACCGGGTGGCCGCGAAGATCTGTGCCCTGGAGGGGGGCACGGCGGCGATGCTGACCTCCTCCGGCCAGGCGGCCAACTTCTTTGCCGTGTTCAACATCTGTTCCGCCGGGGATCACGTGGTGGCCTCCGCGGCCATCTACGGGGGGACCTTCAACCTCTTTGCCGTTACCATGAAGCGGATGGGCATTGACTTCACTTTCGTGGACCCCAATTGCTCTGAAGAGGAGCTGAACGCCGCTTTCCAGCCCAACACCAAGGCGGTGTTTGGGGAGACCATCGCCAACCCCGCCCTCATTGTTCTGGACATTGAGAAGTTTGCCCGCGCCGCCCACGCCCATGGGGTGCCTCTCATCGTGGACAATACCTTTGCCACCCCGGTGGGCTGCCGGCCCTTCCAGTGGGGGGCGGACATTGTCACCCACTCCACCACCAAATACATGGACGGGCACGCCAACTGCGTGGGGGGCGCCATTGTGGACAGCGGGAACTTTGACTGGACCCGATACCCGGACCGCTACCCCGGCCTGTGCACCCCGGATGAGAGCTACCACGGTGTGACTTATACCGAACGGTTTGGTCTGGGCGGGGCCTACATCACCAAGGCCACGGTCCAGCTCATGCGGGACTTCGGCGCCACCCCCGCACCCATGAACGCCTACCTGCTCAACGTGGGTCTGGAGACCCTGCACCTGCGGATGCCCCAGCACTGTGCCAACGCTTTGGCGGTGGCGAAATTCGTGCAGAAGCACCCCAAGATCGCCTGGGTCAATTACCCCGGCCTGGAGGGGGACAAATACCATGACCTGGCCCAGAAGTATATGCCCAAGGGGACCTGCGGCGTGGTGACCTTTGGCGTCAAGGGGGGCCGCAAGGCGGCGGAGACCTTTATGGCGGGGCTGAAGCTGGCCTCCATCGCCACCCATGTGGCGGACGCCAAGACCTGTGTGCTCCACCCGGCCTCCTCCACCCACCGGCAGCTGTCCGAGGCGGAACTGGCGGCCGCCGGCGTCTCCGCTGACCTCATTCGCCTGTCTGTGGGCATTGAGGATATCACGGACATTCTGGCAGATTTGGAGCAGGCCCTGGACCAGGTGTGAGTTTGCTTGTCCCACGCTTCTCATTTTATGGATAGGAGCGATTGCAATGGTGTCCAAAAAAGGCGTAGCTATGGTGGTGGCCGCTGCCCTGCTGCTCAGCATCGGCGGTCTCTGTGTGAAGATGATTCCCTGGCAGCCCCTGTCTATCAATTCCTTTCGGAGCTTTATCTCGGTGGGAATTCTGCTGGTGTTTGCCCGGTTAACCCGGCGCAGACTCCGGTTGACCGGGGGAGTGGTTTTAGGGGGGCTGGCCGTGTGCGGAGCCACGGCCCTGTATACCGTTGCCACCAAACTGACCACGGCGGGCAACGCGGTGTTGCTCCAGTTTACCGCGCCCATCTTTGTCATTCTGTGCAGCTGGGCGGTCTTTCGGGAGCGGCCCAAGCGGCTGGACCTGGCGGCCTGCGTCTGTGTGTTCGGCGGGGTGTTTTGCTTTTTCCTGGACAGCTTGGGAAGCGGGCGCTTCCTGGGGGATGTGATCGCCGTGCTGGCGGGGATATGCTATGCCTGGGTCTTTCTGCTCAACAAGATTCCGGGGGGAGACCCTCTGTGGTCTACCATCCTGGGACAGAGCATGGGGGCGGTAATCGGTCTGCCCTGGTTGGTGCGGGAGACTCAGTTTGATGGGACCACGCTGTGCTTTGGGATTCTGCTGGGGGTGTTTCAGCTGGGGCTGGCCTATGCCCTGCTTACCACGGGAATCCGGTACATTCCGCCTGTGACGGCCTCCCTGATTACGGGCATTGAACCGGTGCTTAATCCCATTTTGGTGGCACTGGTGCTGGGGGAGACCTTGACCAAGCTCTCTCTTCTGGGGGGCGGGATTGTCTTTGTCAGCGTGATGCTGTATAATGTGCTGTCCGTCCGGGGGGCGCCGCAGTCCCCCAAAAATGCGGGGCAGACACTACCGCAAAAAGAGGAGAAATAGTATGCTTGAAATCCTGTATCAGGACCAGGCCCTGGTGGTCTGCGTCAAGCCCTTTCGGGTGCTCTCCACCGACGAGCCCGGGGGGATGCCCGACCTGATCCGACAGGCCATCGGGCAGCCCCAGGCCAAGGTGCGGACGGTCCACCGCCTGGACCAGGTGGTGGGGGGACTGATGGTCTACGGACTGACAGGCCACGCGGCCTCGGAGCTCTCCCGGCAGATTCGGGAGGATCAGTTCCAAAAAGAATACCAGGCGGTGGTCCACTGGCGTCCCCAGTACGATGCGGGAACCTATATTGATCTGTTGGGCCGGAATGAAAAGACCCGGAAAACCTATGTGGCCAAGGTCCCCGGCAAGGGGATTCAGCAGGCGGTGCTTCACTACCGGCTGCTGGACAACCGGCAGGGATTTTCCCTGGTGGAGATCCGCCTGGAGACCGGGCGAACCCACCAGATTCGAGCCCAGTTTTCCGCCCGGGGAATGCCCTTGGCTGGGGACCGGAAGTACAGTAAATACCCCGACCCCCCATCGTGGCAGATTGCCCTCTGGTCCAGCCATCTGGCCTTTACCCATCCGGAAACCGGGGAGGCCATGGACTTTCGTCTTTCCCCGCCGGCGACGGAGCCCTGGACGCTCTTTCAAAATACACTATAAAAAATGATACGCCGCACGGCCTGCCGCAGTTCTCAAAGGAACCGCGGCAGGCCGTGCGGCATGTCTGGCGGGGGTGGGGATCAAAAAACCATCTGAACCAGGACCATATAAAAAATGGTTCCTCCGGCAATGCTCAGGAGAATATTTTTCTTCCACCGGTGCAGCAAAGCGACGGCCAGAATGCCCAAAAGCTCCGGCAGGCCGTGCCAGCTGGTGAAGACCGCGTCTTTCAGACAAAAGACCACCAGCAGGCCGATGACTGCGCTGGGAAGCACTGTGCCCAGGTAACGGATAAACGCCGGGGGCTGTTTGCCTTCAGGGAAGAGAAGGAAGGGGAGAAAGCGGGTGGTCATGGTACCCAGCACCACGGCCGCCACAGTGAGAACCTGCTGTAAAATTGTCATGGGGACACCTCCTGGGGGGAGCTTCTGCGCAGCCAGAGAAAGCAGAGGATGATCAGGCCCATGGCCGGTAGGAGAAAATGGTCACTGCCCAGGACCAGCAGACACAGCAGGGTACAGCCCACCCCGATCAGGGCGGGGCGGTGGTCTTTCCGCTCCTCCCACTGGTTGAGAAACATGACCACGAACAGGGCGGTCATCACGAATTCAATGCCTGTGGTGTTAAAGTGGATCAAGTACCCCAGCAGGGCGCCCAGGGTGGCCCCGGCCACCCAGTAGAGCTGATTGAGTACAGTGACAAAAAACATAAACCAGCCCCGATCTACCCCCTCCGGGGGAGGGACCGCGCAGTGGATGGAAAAGGTCTCGTCGCACAGCCCGAAGATCAGATAGGGCTTCTTCCAGCCCAGGTTCTGGAATTTGTCCAGCATGGACAGGCCATAGAACAGATGACGGGCGTTGACCATCAAGGTCAGCAGGAAGGCGTGGAGCGGCTGGAAGGTGGGCATGAGCAGGAGGTTGGCCGTCACGAATTCCATGGAGCCGGCGAAGATGAACAGGCTCATCAGCATGGGATAGACAAAGGAAAAGCCCTGGCTGCGCATGAGAAATCCATAGGACATGCCCAGAAAGAGAAATCCCACACAGATGGGTAAGGTGTAGGGGAGCGCGGCCCGGAAGGCCTTGGTTTTCATGGGACATACCTCCAATCCTGCTTGCTTTTTTGCGGCGGGTCCGGTATAATAAAATTATTATACTGTACAAAAATCCAAAATATTGAACAAAAGACTGCTATATCTTACAACTGTTCGATTTTTTTGTCAAGAGGCCGAAGGAGGATTTTGCATGGATTGGGGCAAGCGCATTGGGGCAAACCTAAAGCAGCTGCGAACAGAACGCAATCTCACGTTGGGCCAGCTGTCGGGCCTGGCGGGGATCAGCAAGGCGATGCTCTCGGAGATGGAGAAGGGGATGGGAAATCCCACCATCAACACCATTTGGAAAATTGCCAATGGACTGAAGGTGCCCTATACCCGGCTGCTGGAGGGAAGTGAGCCCGGCCCCACCCTGGTCCGGCGGGAGGAGCTCTCTCCCCAGACCGAGGGGAACGGCCACTATCGGGTGTACTGCTATTTTCAGGGGGGGCCGGAGCGGTCCTTTGAGCTGTTTTACATGGAATTGGACCCCCATACCGCCAACACCTCCCCAGGCCACTTGGCCCAGGCACAGGAATATATCACGGTTTTGGAGGGGGAACTGACGGTGGAGACCGGTGGGAAGTCCTACCGGCTGGGGCCGGGGGATGCGCTGGGCTTTGACTCCACGGCGGACCATACCTATCGAAACGCCGGGGACGAGCGGGTCACCGGTTTGGTCATCAATTACTATCCCGGCTGAAAAAAAGAAAAATGTTCCAGCATGGCGGCCGGAGGGGCGGGACATACTACCTTACGGAGACCGGAAGGGGCAATGCCTCTTGCCGGGCTTCGAAAATCCAATGGACCACGCAGTTGTGGTTCCAGGAGGTTCCCTATGAAGGTGATCGACAGAATCGCCCTGGTCTTGGTCATCATTGGTGGCTTAAACTGGGGCAGCATCGGGATTTTCGGCCTGGACATCGTGGCGGCCCTCTTTGGCGGCTCCGCCAGCGGTCTGAGCCGGCTGGTGTATATCCTGGTTTGCCTGTCTGCCATTTGGTGCATCACTCTCTTTTTCCGAGAGGATCGCGTGGAGCGGACAGCGCGCGGGAATGCGTAAAATCCAACCCAACCCCTTGATCGGCGGAGAAACAGAAAACGCTTATGTTAGCTCTGCCATCCAGGAGAGAACAAACAGAGGAACGGTGTTTCAAAACATCGTTCCTCTGTTTTCTGTTCTCACGCAAGGGAAAACAAACTTCACAAATAAGTTTGACAGAGAATGAGAAATTATGGTAAACTGTACATACGCAAAGAGAGGAAAGAGAGAAGCATTTGTGTCTTGCACGTATGGAGAGGTGAGATGATATGGTGAAATTTGACTGGTCAACCTTTTGGATTGTTTTGGTATCCTGCTTTGGCGTGATGATTTTTTCCTATCTCATTGACCCCTATTTCCTTGGGGTGATTATGATTGTCCTTGCCATTTCCATCACAGGGGTTTGGTGTATTTCCCTTCTGCGGCGCATTTTGGCGCTTCTGGAGCAGAACCAAAACATGAACGACGAGGCGGGGCAAGCCAGTGAGAAGCAATCTGCACAGGCAGAATGATGCAAACAGGGAGACGGCGGGGTGGCAAACCCGCCGTCTCCCTGTTTAGAGAGGCCTTATTTTTTTCGATTTTTATAGGTGGAGGGGTAATGATCCGTTTTGGGGTCAATCTTCCGAATCACCCGGGCGGGGACGCCTGCCGCGATGGTGTAGGGGGGGATGTCCTTGGTGACCACGGACCCGGCCCCGATGATGGCGCCGTCCCCGATATGTACCCCCGGAACCACCGTAACGCTGGAGCCGATCCAGACGTTCTTCCCGGTGACGATGGGGGCGGGGTAGGTGGTGGAGCGCTTCTCTGGGTCAAAGTCGTGGTTCATGGTGGTCAGCACCACGTTGTTGCCCAAAAAGGTACCGTCACCCAGGGTGATGCCGCCCTGGTCCTGGAAGTGGCAGCCGGTGTTGATAAAGACCCCTTTGCCCACCGTGGTGTTCTTGCCGCAGTTGGTGTAGAAGGGGGGAAAGAGGCGGAAGCTCTTATCCACGGGCTTGCCAATGATTTTGGAGAAAATCTCCCGGATTTCCTCCCCGGTGTGGTACTTGGCGTTGAGCTCACAGGTCAGGCGCATGGTGACCTCATTGATTTCCCGCATAAAGCGGTGCATCTCGCCGCCGCCCTCCACGGGTTCGCCGGAATTCATACGGGCCAGATATTCTTGCAGATCCATCAGGATACCTCCTTTGAGACGCGGGGGCGGAGCGGCGTCTCCGCCGGGGCGGGGGCGTCGTTATAGGGACGGGGGTCAGGCCAGGGAGTCCGGCCCGAAGCCCTGGGGGAGAAGCTGGCGCAGGGTGTATTTGACAAAGGTGTGATCCTGCCGGGCCACCAGTACCTCCAGGTCGGGGGCAAACTCGTAGAGCATCTGCCGGCAGGCGCCGCAGGGCCAGCAGTAATCGGCGCTGTTGCCCACCACTGCCAGACGGGTAAAGGACCGGCAGCCCTCACTGATGGCCTTGACCAGGGCGGTGCGCTCGGCGCAGAGGGTGGAGCCGTAAGCGGCGTTTTCCACATTGCAGCCGGTATATACGGTCCCGTCCGCCCCCTCCAGCGCGGCGCCCACGGGGAAGCGGGAGTAAGGAACATAGGATTTTTCCAGCATGGTGAAGGCCAGCTCCACCAGAGCCTGATCGGTCATAGAATATCGCCTCCTGGAGAGGAGCCCGTTCGGGCTCTCATTGGATGTGAATATGGTTGTTGATGTGGTCGGCGCAGTAGCAGTAGTAGCCGTTGCACCGGGAGCAGTAGCGGAACTCCATTTGCGGGTCGGTCAGGTCGGTCTTGCCGCACACGGCGCACTTGTGCAGGTATTGGGTTTTGGTCTTGGTTTTGGCGTCGTGGAAGTTGACCACCTTGGGGCCGCTGCCGGGATGGTTGTAGGCCTGCCGGTACTGGTTCTGCCTTGCCCGGTTCTTGGCTCGGCCTTTCCAGTAGGAGAACTGGCTGCCGATGTCCGCGGCGAAGAACAGAAGGTAGTTGAGCACAGCCACAATGGGAATCAGCGCGTACAGGAAGTGCCCCGTCAGCAGATACTGGAGGACCGCCAGGGCAAAGTAGGCCGCATCAATCCAGGCCAGCCACTTGGCCTTGACCGGGATGATGAAGAAGAGCAGGAACTGCAAGTTGGGATAGAGGGTGGCAAAGGCGAAGAACATGGACATATTGACATAGTACATGGACGCGGTGCCCACCAGAAAGCCCACCAGAATGTTCAGCAGAATGCCGAAGAAATAGAAAATGGTGAACTTGTTGGAACCCCACTCCCGCTCCAGGGCGTTGCCGATGAAGTAGTAGAAGTAGAGGGTGATGGCAAACAGGAAAATGTTTCGGCTGGTGGCGGGGACAAAGACAAAGGTAATGATCCGCCAGATTTGCCCCTGTAAGATCGCATCAGAACTGAAACTGAGCAGGCTGGTGGCAATGGGATAGCCGCCGGTGCTGAACAGGTCCAGCAGAAAAACCAGCACATTGCCGATGACGATATACCGCATGAGACCCGGGATGCTCAGACGGGGGTGCTTGTAGCAGAAACGGTCCAGCCACTGTTGCATGGCGCGCAAAGAAATGACCTCCTTGTGAAATGGGATAGATTGTCTACCTTATTCTACCCGCTTTCCGGCGGGAAGTCTACAATAAACTGTAAACAATTGCCTCTCTTTTCAAATTGTCCGCATCCTGAAAAATTTTTCTTGCCTTTTCCGGCGGATGGTGTATAATATAGCGTAAATGTTTTTCGCGTGAATTGAATAGGAGCGCATTATCGAGAGTGGGCGAGAGAGTTAGCTTGATGACCTCACACCAACCTGCCTGCGGGCAAGGTGGTTCTGCTAACAGCGATAAGGAGGCGCCGCGTCCAGCGACCAAGGCTTCCTGACGGAAGCCTTTTTTTGTGGGCGGCCGGTCAGCGCCTATATTTTCACATAGAATGTGAAGAAAGGAGCGGAAGAAGATGAGCATTGTTAAAGATCCCGCGCTGGCGGAAGCCGGCCGGAAAAAGATTCAATGGGTCCGGGACTTTATGCCCGCGCTGTCTCAGATTGAGGCCCGGTTTCTGCGGGAGAAACCCTTTCAGGGGCTCCGTGTGGCGGTGTCGGTCCATCTGGAGGCAAAGACCGCCAACCTGGGCTATGTGCTCCAGCAGGGGGGCGCGGAAGTCTATTTGACCGGTTCCAACCCCCTGTCCACCCAGGATGACGTGGCCGCCGGCCTGGCGTCCATGGGGGTGGAGACCTTTGGCATCCACGGGGCCAGCCCGGAGGAGTACCAGCGGCACCTCACGGAGACCCTGAAGTGCCACCCCCACCTGGTCATTGATGACGGCGGGGACCTGATCGACCTGCTGGGGGGCCAGTGCCAGGCGTACGCGGACTGCCTGATCGGCGGCTGTGAGGAGACCACCACCGGCATTCTTCGTCTGAAGGCCCGGGAGAAGGCGGGCATCCTGCCCTGCCCCATGATGGCGGTCAACGACGCCAAGGCCAAGCATTACTATGACAACAAATACGGCACCGGGCAGTCGGTCTGGGACGGCATCATGCACACCACCAACCTGGTGGTGGCCGGCAAGACTGTGGTGGTGGCCGGGTACGGCTGGTGCGGGAAGGGCGTGGCCATGCGGGCCGCCGGCCTGGGCGCCCGGGTGATCGTCACGGAGATTGACCCCTTCAAGGCCCTGGATGCCACCATGAACGGTTTCCAGGTGATGACCATGGACCAGGCCGCCCCGCTGGGGGACGTCTTTGTCACCGTGACCGGCTGCCGGGACGTGATTGTGGGGCGCCACTTTGCGGCCATGAAGGACAATGTGCTCTTGGCCAACGCCGGCCACTTTGACTGTGAGGTGGCGGTGGCCGCCCTGCGGGAGATGGCGGCGCGGTCTGAAGTGCGCCGGGAGAACATTGTGGGCTATACGCTGCCCAATGGGCATACCCTGAATGTGCTGGCGGAGGGCCGCCTGGTAAATCTGGCCGCCGGAAACGGACATCCCGCGGAGATCATGGATATGTCCTTCGCGGTCCAGGCCTTGGCAGCGGAGTGGCTGACCAAACAGACCGGTCTGGAGAAGAAGGTCTACCCGGTCCCGGACACCATTGACGACGCCATTGGCCGGGCCAAACTGGCCGCCCAGGGTCTGTCCATTGACGCGCTGACCCCGGAACAGGAGGCTTACCTGAGCAGCTGGTCGGTGGAGTGAGGGCGGACCTCTTCCCGCCAAGACGGGTTTGGATCAGATCAACCCGTGCCAGTAACCCGATTGAGAAACACGGAATGAAAGATAGATTATTTATATGAAGGAGGACTCTTTCCCAATGAGCCACAGATTTTTTACATCCGAGTCCGTAACAGAAGGACATCCCGACAAAATTTGCGACCAGATCTCCGACGCGGTGCTGGACGCCATCCTGGCCCAGGACCCCACGGGCCGGGTGGCCTGTGAGACCACGGCGTCCACGGGTCTCATCCACATTATGGGGGAGATCAGCACCAGCTGCTATGTGGACATTCCTAAGATTGCCCGGCAGGTGATCCGGGAAATCGGCTATGACCGGGCCAAGTATGGCTTTGACTGCGACACCTGCGGCATCATCACCAACATCGACGAGCAGAGTGCCGACATCGCCCTGGGAGTGGACCAGTCGCTGGAGGCCAAGGCCGAGGGCGACAGCCAGCTGGACAACGGCGCAGGGGATCAGGGCATGATGTTTGGTTACGCCTGTGACGAGACCCCGGAGTGCATGCCCCTGGCCATTTCCCTGGCCCATAAAATGGCCCAGCGCCTCACCCAGGTCCGCAAGGAGGGGCAGGTGGATTACCTCCGTCCCGACGGCAAAACCCAGGTGACGGTGGAGTACGATGAGAACAACCAGCCGGTCCGGGTGGATACGGTGGTTCTGTCCACCCAGCACAGCCCCAAGGCAGAGCTGGATCAGATCCGCAAGGATATGATTGAACGGGTGATCCGGCCCACGGTGCCGGCCCACTTAATGGACGAGAACACGAAGATCTATGTCAACCCCACCGGGCGCTTTGTCATCGGCGGGCCCCAGGGGGACACGGGTCTCACCGGACGGAAGATCATTGTGGATACTTACGGCGGGGCCGCCCCCCACGGCGGCGGCGCGTTCTCCGGAAAGGACCCCACCAAGGTGGACCGCTCCGCGGCCTACGCCGCCCGGTGGGTGGCCAAAACCGTGGTGGCCGCCGGGCTGGCCAAGCGGTGCCAGATTCAGCTGGCCTACGCCATCGGTGTGGCCCAGCCGGTTTCCATCCTGGTGGAGACCTTCGGCACCGGCACCGTGGCGGATGAGGTGCTGGAGAAGGCGGTCCGGAAGACCTTTGATCTCCGGCCCACAGCCATCATCCGGGATCTGGGGCTCCAAAAGCCCATTTACCGGCAGCTGGCCGCCTATGGCCACATGGGCCGGGAGGACCTGGGGGTCCTGTGGGAGAAAACCGACCGGGCAGAGCAGCTGAAGGCCGCCTGCCAGTAACAAAACCGGAGCATGCCCGAAGGGGTTCGGCCGGCATGGATTCCATGGCCTGCCGGGCCGGCCCCCAGGGTGGCGCCGGAAGGATATGACCGAAAAGGAGGGGCGTGTATGCCGGAAATTTCGGTGATTGTACCCGTTTATCGTGCCAAGGCATTTCTGCGTAAGTGCACAGAATCCATCCTGGCACAGACGATGGGGGAGCTGGAGGTCTTGCTGATTGACGATGGCTCCCCAGACGGAAGCGGCGTGCTCTGCGACCAGATTGCCGGGGAGGACAGCCGGGTACGGGTTTTCCACAAAGAGAACGGCGGGGTGAGCTCGGCCCGGAACCTGGGCATGGCCCAGGCCCGGGGAACCTATCTGTCCTTTGTGGACGCGGACGACTGGCTGCCCGCCGATGCGCTGGAAACCCTGTATTGTGCCCTGCGGGAGGCCGGTGCGGACACGGCGGGGGGCGCCCACAACCGGGTGGAGACGGATGGGCGCCAGGAGAAGGAACCCGGCGCTCTCCCCGCCGGCGTCTACGGCCCGGAGGAGATTCGCAGGGGGATTGTGGACCGCCTGCTGGGAGAGCGCATGGGCAAGCCCGGAGAGGTGCTCAATGGGTTTGTCTGGCGTTTTCTGTTCTCCCGGGAGATCATTCAAGGGCACAACATGGCCTTTGCCGGGGCGTATCTGGAGGACGAGCTCTTTTTGCTGGAGTATTTCTGTTATGCCCAGAAGCTGGCCATGGTGGACCAGCCGGTGTACCAATATCTGCAAAATCCCGTGTCCGTTACCCGGCGGTATCTGCCGGACTATATGCAGACCTTTCAGGGCTTTATGAAGGCCAAGGAGGACCTGGCCCAGCGCATGGGCCTGGGGGAAAATATGCCCCTCTGGCGGGAAAACTCCTACTGGTCGGGGCTGCTGATCGCCATTGGCAATGAGTTTGCCGCCAGCAACGCCGCCTCTCTGGCGGAGAAACGCCGGAGAATCCGGGGCATCTGTCAGCTGCCGGCCATGGCCCGGGCCATTCAGGCCATTCAGCCCCAGGGCCTGGGCCGGAACAAACAGATCGTGGCTGACCTGGTCCGCCGCCGGCGGTTCTTTTTGCTCTCGCTGTTGTATGGGATGAAAAACCGAGGGTGATCCGATCAGTGAAGATGGGGGTAGGGGAGAAGCCCCCATGACTTTCTGGATTGCGGATTGACAAAGTATCTTCCTATGGTATCCTAAATTTAGGAGGGAGAACCCGCATCAGAAAGGAGCTATCCTATGAGAAAAACTTGGATTGGTCCCCTGTGCATGGTTGCTGCGGCTCTGTGTTGCGTGCTGCTGGGAGAGTGGGCCTCCCACCGTATTCTGGATGAGGGATCGCCGGTGTCTTTCCAGACATATCAAACCCAAACCCAGGCGGAATATCGGCATCTGGGGGAGGAGCCCATGGATTACTGGGAGACCTATACAGGTTTCTTTGACGATTTTCCATTTTACTGTACCGAAGAGATGCTGGAGGAGGAATTGCAGGCGATTCGTCAGTGGTCGGAGACAAAGATTTCTCCAGTATCCTACGAAGAGGCCAACGACGCCGTTGTGGCGGCCTTTGCCAAGTACGGTGTGGAAGGTGGACTATACCCACCGGAGGAAGGGCAGGCTTTTTTCTGCACCCCGGTGATTCTGGATAACACAGTCCGCTATATTGAGAGCGTGGCCCAGGCCCAACAGCAGAAAGAGACGGCAGGGGATGGCGTATATGTCAATCAATGATACCATGATGAAGGAAAGGAGTGATTGCCTGTGGAAGTGGTCCAGAGCAGCGTGCTCGGACGCCTGCTGCTCCCGGTGTGGCTCTGGTTGCGGGCGCGGTATGAATACAGTCTGCTGGCCAGGGTGCTCCGGGGGATTGCCCAGGCCTGGAGCCGGGCCTGTGCCGGAAGTGTCCTGATCCAATTTGTGACCCGGGAGGGCTGTCTGTCCAAGGCCTGGAAGGACAGCGGCCTGTGCCGGATTTTGACCTTCCTGCTCAGTATTCCCACCATCCTGCTGCAGAAGCTGTATGGCGCCTGCCGGGAGGCCTTTGAGAACAGTGTGGCCGCCCGGATCGTGTTCGCGGTGGTGGAGGAAACCCCCTTGGCGGTGGCCTGGCTGATGCTGGTGATCATGGTGATCCCGTTCAAATACTGGAACAACGCGTACAGCTTCGCCGGGTTTCTCCTCTGCTTCCTTTTGGCGGTGGCCTCGGGCATGCGGAAGCGGAACTTCCGGCTGGATCTGGCCTTTTTGGGGCCCTGGATTGTGGCCTTTGGGGCGATGATCCTGGTGGCCTGGCCCCTGTCGGCCTACCCCTCCCTGTCCACCCGCTTTCTGCTCTACTACGTGACGTGCATGCTCTGTGTGGTGGTCATTGTCAGTACGGTGGAGACCTGGCGGCATCTGACCCGGCTCATGGCTTTTTCCTCCCTGGCTCTCCTGGTGATGTCCCTGGCGGGGCTGTACCAGAGAATTCAGGGGGTGGAGGTCAACCCCTCCTACGTGGACATGAACCTGAACAAGGGGATGCCCGGCCGCGTCTGGAGCTTTTATGAAAACCCCAATACCTTTGCCGAGGTTTTGCTTCTGCTGATCCCCGTGGCCATCGCCTATATGCTGTGCAGCAAGGGCTGGCTGGGCCGTTTCCTGGGCTTTTTCAGTGCCGCTGTGGGCTGCGTGGCCATGGCCATGACCTATTCCCGGGCCAGCTGGGTGGGTCTGGCGTTCGCGGCGGTGGTCTTTGTGGTGCTGTGGAACCGGAAGCTCATCCCCTTCGGGATTCTGGCGGCCCTGGTGGTTCTGGCCGTTCTGCCGGATACGGTATTCAACCGAATTCTCACAATATTTAATACCTCCGACACCTCCACCAACAGCCGCTTCCCCCTGTATCAGGCGGCGGGGGAGTTCCTGCAGCAGCGCCCCGTCCTGGGCGCCGGCCTGGGCTCTGACGCGGTGCGGCAGGCCATCGGAGATTTGAATCTCTTCCACGGGAAGGACCACTTCGTCCACTGCCATAATATCTACCTGCAGGTTTGGTGTGAGACGGGGCTGGTGGGTGTCATTTCCTTCGTGGGCGGCATTTTGTGGACCTTCAAGAAGGGCTGCCGGGCAGTGGCTCGGGCCACCTGTGACCCGGTGGTTCGTATGACCATCCTGGGCGGGGCCGCTGCGCTGATGGGAACCATGGTCTGCGGCCTGGCTGACTATATCTGGAACTATCCCCGGGTGATGCTCATTTTCTGGTTCGTCTGTGCCCTGACCCTGGCGGGCATCCGCCTGGCGGCCCGGCAGGATGGGGAGGAGACGAGCGCCCCTGTGTCTGAGTAAAAGGAGACCCCAGTGAAACTCAAAGATGTATGGAAGAAGAAGGAGGTGACCCTGTCTTTTGAGGCCTTCCCGCCTAAAAAGGACAGTGATTTTGCCTCGGTGGCCTCAGCGGTGGAAAAGATTGCCCAGCTGAAGCCCGATTTTATGAGCGTGACCTATGGGGCGGGGGGCGGTACCTCCGCCTATACGGGAAAGATCGCCCAGATTGTCCAGGCCCAGGGGGTGACCGCCCTGGCCCACTTGACCTGTGTCTCCTCTGACCGGGACCGGATTCACCATGAGCTGGATGCCCTGCGCCAGGCGGGGATTGAGAATATCCTGGCCCTGCGGGGGGACTACCCCGAGGGCTATGATCCGTCGGCCCCCCGGGATTACCGCTATGCCCGGGACCTGGTGGAGGAGATTCGGGCCTATGGTGGGTTTTCCATCGGCGGGGCCTGCTATCCAGAGGGGCATGTGGAGTGCCCCAGTCAGAAAGAGGACCTGCGCCACTTGAAGGAAAAGGTGGACTGCGGGGTGGATTTTCTGGTGACCCAGATGTTTTTCGACAACAGCGCCCTGTACAGTTTTCTGTACCGGGCCCAGCAGGTGGGCATCACGGTGCCGGTGCTGGCGGGGATCATGCCGGTGACCAACGCGGCGCAGATGACCCGGATTCTCTCCCTGTCGGGGACCACCCTGCCCAACCGGTTCCGCATGATCCTGGATAAGTTCCGGGAACGCCCGGACGCCATGAAGCAGGCGGGCATTGTCTATGCCGCCGAGCAGATGGTGGACCTGGTGGCCAATGGGGTCCGGGGGGTGCATGTCTACACCATGAACAAGCCGGATGTGGCGGCGGGCATTGCGGAAAACCTGTCGAAGGTGCTGGGCCGGACATGAGACTGGACCAGAGAGAGATTGCCCGCTACCTGGGGGCCGCCGGGAAGCCGCTGTGGCCGGAGGCGGCGGCCTGGGCCCGGGACTGCCAGCGGGAACTGGAAGGGACAGTGACCCCCCGTCTGCTGGGGAGGCGGCTGTCCCTTTCCCTGTTTGCCGGGGAGAGCCGGGATTTGGACTGGCACCTGCGCCACTGTACCCAGGGCGTTTTGTTCGCGGTGACGCTGGGGGCGGAGACCGACCGCCTGCTGCGCCGCTGGAGTGTCCAGTCCATGGCCAAGGCGGCGGTGGGCCAGGCGGTGTGCGCGGTGTGGCTGGATGACCTGTGCGCCGCCTACTGCGCCGGCCTGCTGCCCCAACTGGGGGCCGGGGAATTCCTGACACCCCCTTTCAGTCCGGGGTATGGGGACTGGAGCCTGACGGCGCAGGGCCGGGTTTTGGACCTGCTCCAGGCCCCCAAACGGATCGGGCTGACCCTCACGGAAGGGGGAATGCTGGTGCCGGAGAAATCCATCACCGCCCTGGTGGGCATCAGTGATCGGCCGGAGGAGGCCTGCGGCCAAAAATGTATGCGATGCAATAAAACAGATTGTCCCTTCCGGTCCGCACCGGAGGGAGAGGAAGAAAGGGGCGTTGTCCTATGAAACCACTGCTCCAGGCGATGAAGGAGCGCCGCCTCTATCTGGACGGCGGCATGGGAAGTATGCTCCAGGCGGCGGGACTGCCGGAAGGGCTGCTTCCCGATGTGTGGGGGATGGAGAATCCCCAGGCGGTGCAGGGGGTCCACCGGGCCTACTTGGAAGCCGGCTGCCGCCTGATTACCACCAATACCTTTGGAACCAGCGCCCCCAAGCTGGCCCCCTATGGGGTGACCCCGGCCCAGGTGATGACCGCTGCCGTGGCCAACGTCCGGGCGGCCATGGACCAGGCGGGGGTGACAGACGGCTATGTCTGTGCAGATATCGGGCCCTCGGGGAAGCTGCTGCGGCCCTATGGGGACCTGGACTTTGAGGCGGCGGTGGGGCTGTTTGCCGAGACCGTCCGGGCCGCGGCCCAGGCCGGCGCGGACTGCATTCTCATTGAGACCATGAGTGACTTGTATGAGATGAAGGCGGCGGTCCTGGCGGCCAAGGAGAACTGTGACCTGCCCATTCTGGCCAGCCTGATTTTTGATGAGACGGGAAAACTCCTCACTGGCGGCTCCCCCCGGGCGGCGGTGGCGCTGCTGGAGGGGCTGGGTGTGGATGTCTTTGGTCTGAACTGCGGCCTGGGCCCCAAGGAGATGGCCCCTGTGTTTCAGGCCTTGTGGGAGGATACCTCCACCCCCCTGCTCCTCCAGCCCAACGCGGGCCTGCCGCGCAGCGAGGGGGGCAAAGCGGTGTACGATGTGAGCCCTGCCGACTATGCCCGGCAGATGCGCCCTCTGGCCCCCATGGCCACCCTTTTGGGGGGGTGCTGCGGGACCACCCCCGACCACCTGCGGGCGCTGATCCAGGCCACCCAGGACATTCCGCTGCCGGAGATTCCCCAGCGGGATACCCTGCTGATCTCCTCCTACTGTCAGGCGGTGGCCCTGGACGGCCGGGACCCGGTCATCATCGGGGAGCGGATCAATCCCACCGGAAAGAAAAAACTCCAAACCGCCCTGCGGGAGGGGGATATGGGGTATGTATTGGGGGAGGTCTTCCAGCAGGAGGAGGCCGGCGCCCACATTTTGGACGTCAATGTGGGCCTGCCCGGCCTGGATGAGCCGGCGGTGCTCACCCAGACGGTGGAGGCCATCCAGGAGGTGACGGGGCTGCCCCTGCAGCTGGACACCTCCAACCCCGCCGCCATGGAGGCCGCCCTGCGGCGGTACAATGGCAAACCCCTTGTGAATTCTGTCAACGGAAAGGAAGAGAGCCTGGAGACCATCCTGCCCCTGGTGAAGAAGTACGGCGGCGGCCTGGTCTGCCTGACACTGGATGACGAGGGCATTCCCGCCGACGCCCAAGGGCGGCTGGCCATTGCGGAAAAGATTGTCCGGCGGGCGGAGGCGATGGGGATTCCCCGGCGCGAGCTGCTGGTGGATGGCCTGACCATGCCGGTCAGCGCCGGAGGGGACAACGCCAAGGTTACCCTGGAAACCCTCCGCCGGGCCAAGGAGGAGCTGGGAGTCAAGACTGCCCTGGGGGTGTCCAATGTCTCCTTTGGCCTGCCAAAGCGGGAGCAGCTGAACCAGAGCTTCTTTACCATGGCTCTGGAACAGGGGCTGGATGGGGCCATCATCAACCCCAAAAGCGAGGCGATGATGGGGGCCTACCGTGCCTATCGGGCCCTGGCGGGGCTGGATGACCAATGCCAGGCCTACATGGAGGCCTTCCAGGGGGAGACCGCCAGTTCCCCGGCTCCCGTGTCGCAGGCCCATACCTTGGGGCTGCGCCAGTCGGTATGCAAGGGCCTCAAGGAAGGGGCTGCGGCCCAGGCCAAGGTTTTAGCGGAGAGCGGCCAGGCGGTTCTGGACATCATCAATGGGGAACTGGTGCCTGCCCTGGACGAGGTGGGCAAAGGGTTTGAGAAGGGAACTCTCTTCCTGCCCCAGCTTCTCATGAGCGCGGAAGCGGCCAAGGCGGCTTTTCAGGTGCTGAAGGAGTACCTCCCCGCTGGAGAGAACAGCGGAGCCCCCCAGATTCTCCTGGCCACCGTGAAGGGGGATATCCACGACATCGGCAAGAACATTGTGAAGGTTCTGCTGGAGAGCTACCGGTTCCGGGTGCTGGACCTGGGCAAGGATGTGGCACCGGAGGCCATTGTGGAGGCGGCCCGGACCAAGAAGATTCCCCTGGTGGGGCTGTCCGCGCTGATGACCACCACTGCCCCGGCCATGGCGGAGACCATCCGGCAGCTGCGGGCCGCGGATTTGCCCTGCAAGGTGGTGGTGGGCGGCGCCGTGATCACCCAGGACTATGCCGACACCATTGGGGCTGACTGCTATGCCGCTGACGCCATGGAGTCGGTCCACTATGCCCAGCAGATCCTGGGGACATAAGAGAGAGGAAGCATCCGAGAAAAGACAGGACGCCGCCGGTTTTCCGGCGGCGTCCTTTGTATACAAAGGTTGACAAAAGTAGTGTAGTGTGGTATATTTAGCACATAAAGATAAAAATATATCACAAAATGAAACAGGAGGGCACGGAGAATGAAGGGACGAAGACGGTATCTATACGGAAGCTTGGGCCTGCTTTCCCTGTTGGGCTTTGTCGGCGTGTTGACCCAGGAGCGGGTTTTTTTGCTGTTTTTCGCCTTCGCGGTGGATTTCGGACACTGGTTTCGGAAAAATGACGAGATGGTGGAGGACTACATGAACCGGTCTGCCGCCTTGGCGTTTTACGTTGGTATGGCGGCTACGGGGATTCTGGGGACGGGAGCGGTGTTTCTCCAGGGGATGGATGGACATAGGGCGCTGCTGACAGGGCTGGCCGGCGGCTTTGCGGCGGCGGTGATCGTCCATGCGCTGGCGGAACTCTATTATACCGTCCGGGAAAGCTGGGGGCTGGTCCATGATCCAGAATAGGATAAAGGAGTACCGGGCCAGACACAACATGACCCAGGGAGAACTGGCGGACCTGGTGGGGGTCCGGCGGGAAACCATCGGCAACCTGGAGAAAGGGCGCTATAACCCCTCTCTGGTGCTGGCCTGGCGGATTGCGGCGGTGTTTCAGGTGACCATCGAGGAGATTTTTACAGTGGAGGCGTGAGGACTGCCAGGGGAAGCAGTGCCGTTCAAATAAAAACGTGTGTACCGGGGCGACCGCGGGTACACACGTTTTTTTGCACTGTGCCGGGAAAGGGATTAGAAGGTATCCCAGTGAATTTTTTCCCGGGGCAGGTCCTCCAGGCTGTGGGGCTCCGGCTGAATGGCGGGAAAGCCCAGGGAGAGAATGGCCTCCAAGGTGTAGCGGGCCGGGACGGAGAGCAGCGCGCGGCAGAAAGCCTCTGTGGAGGTACCGTTCTCCGCCTGGCGCAGGCGACCTTGAATCCAGCAGCTGCCCAACCCCAGGTGGTGGGCCATCAGGTGCATATTGCTCATGGCAATGGCACAGTCCTCGGTCCAGACGTCGGTTTTCTCCGGATCGGCAAAGACCAGAATGGCGGCCTTTGCCCCGGACAGCATGGCAGCGGAACCCTGGCGGCAATGAGACAGGGCTTCCAGCGTTTTGGGGTTCTGAACTACAACAAACTCCCAGGGCCGGCGGCCCCGGCTGGAGGGGGAGAGGAGCCCTGCGGCCAAAATGGTCTCCAGAGCCCTTTGAGGAATGGGGGATTCGGTGTACCGCCGGATGCTCCGGCGGGAGAGAAGCAGATTGAGCAGGTCCATGGCAGAGCCTCCATTGACAGAGCGTTCCCGGCCTGACCAGCGGGCAGGCCGGGCCTGCCTGCATGATACCATATTGCGGCGCAGCCTGCAAGGGGAGTCCCCGTTCCACAGCGCGCCACGCTGGAGCAGTGTGGGCGGGCGGACAGGGATGTTTTCTCTGGAAAAGTATAAAATGGAAGGTAAAAAGTTCTATATGCAATATATACTTGACTTTTTGTGTTCTATATTATATACTTTGAGATGGAAAAGGAGGGAGGCCATGCGAAATAAAAAACTGAAAATCGCAAGGGTGGCCTGTGATATGAGTCAAGAGGACCTGGCCAGGGCGGTGGGCGTCACACGGCAGACCATTGGACTGATTGAGGCGGGAAACTATAACCCAACCTTAAAGCTTTGCGTGGCCATCTGCAAGGCGCTGGATCAAACATTGAATGATTTATTTTGGGAGGAACCGTAGATGAAAAAGCGAAGGATGCAAGATGAACGAGAGGTGGGACTCAACAATCAGATTGGGCGGGAGGCCTACGGTTTGGTGGTTCTGCTTCTGATTGGTGCGGTCTGCGTGAAGACCTACGGCATGGGGCTGCCAGTTTCCAGCTCCCTGATGGAGTTGGGGGTGCTTTTGGTCTCCATTCTCTACCTGATTATACGTGGCGTGTTTCTGGGAAACCCTTTGGTGGATGATTCGCGGCGCGGCAGACGCTGGATGGCCCTGGCGGCCCTTGCGTTGAGCCTGGTGGTGGCTGCGGGAAACGGGCTCCAAAATTATGCCGACTACGGGGCCCAGTATACCGGCCTTTTAGACCCGCATTTCCTGGCAGCTGTGGCCATCAGCTTTCTCTCATCCTTGGTTTTGATCTCTGCCGCGCTGTTTCTGCTCTGCTGGTGCCATAGGAGAGGACAGCACAGACTGGAGCGGAACCTGGAGGAGAGGGAACCTTGAGAAAGGGAGCGCGTGAGGCGGAAAGCGTGGGAAAAATGGCGTAAACGAGAGAAAAAGGGAGAGCCATTCTGTTTGGGATGGCTCTCCCTTTGTGTATTTCGATGAATGATTTCATGGACCCGCTGCAATCTGCCGGCCGCTTGGGCCGGGAGGAAGCAGATTTTCCGTTGCAAAACCCGTGGGGAGTTGCTATAATAAAATGAATCATGCTATTTTATAAAGGAGGAGAGTACCTTGCGGCTGAAATCCTTGGAACTGCAAGGGTTCAAATCCTTTCCGGACAAAACCCTCCTCTCCTTTCCCCATCCCATCACGGCGATCGTGGGGCCCAACGGCAGCGGCAAGTCCAATTTGTCCGATGCCATCCGCTGGGTGCTGGGGGAGCAGTCCGCCCGGTCCCTGCGGGGAGGTAAGATGGAGGATGTGATCTTCGGCGGCGCCCAGGACCGCAAGCGTCAGGGCTTTGCCCAGGTGACCCTCACCTTGGAGCAGTGCCAGGACCTGCTGCCCGACGGTGGGCAGGAGGTGGCGGTGACCCGCCGGTACTATCGGTCCGGAGAAAGTGAATACGCCATCAATGGAACTGCTGTCCGCTTGCGGGATGTCAATGAACTTTTCATGGACACGGGGCTGGGCCAAGAGGGGTATGCCCTCATTGGGCAGGGAAAAATTGATGAGATTCTCTCGGCCAAAAGCACCCAGCGGCGGGAAATCTTCGAGGAGGCGGCGGGGATCTCCCATTGCCGCCACCAAAAGGAGGAGACCCAGCGCAAATTGGAGCGCACCCAGGAGAACCTGCTGCGGATTGGGGACAAACTGGAGGAATTGGAGCTCCAGCGCACCCCCCTGCAGGCCCAGGCGGAACAGGCCCAGACCTACTTGGCCCTGCGGGAGGAGCTGCGGGTGCTGGAAATCTCCCTTTGGATGGACCAGCTGGACCAGCAGCGTGCCAAGGGCGCGGCCCTGGAAAAGGATTTGGCCACGGCCCGGCAGGAGCTGGAGAGCTGCTCTGTCCAGGCCGATCAGCTCTATGCCAAGGGGGAGACCCTTTTGCAGCAGCTGCGGGACCAGCAGGCCCAGGCGGAAGCACTGCGGGCCCAGTTCCAGGACAACGAAGCCCAGCTCCGGGACAACCGTCAGCGGGTGGAACTTCTCCGGGACCGGGTGCGGGCCAATGAAGCCGGGGCCCAGCGGACCCAGGCAGACCTGGCGCAGCAGCAGAGCCGCCGGCAGGCCCTGGAGGCCGACCTGGCCCGTCAGCAGGTCCAGCTGACCCAGCTGCGGGCGCGGGAGGACGCCCTGCAAACGCGGATGGAGGCGGTGCGGAAGGACCTGGAGGATACCCGGGCACAGCTTCGCCAGGCAGACTCGGCTTGGCAGGCGGCCCTTCGCCGGGACCGGGAGGAACTGGCGGAGTGCCGGCGCCGGGAACGGGAGGCGGAGGAGGCATGGATGGCCCTGCGGATGCAGGAGCACACCTTGGGCTCCCGGGCCAAGCTCCTGGAGGAGATGGCCCAGCACTATGAGGGCTATGGAAAAGGGGTCAAAACCGCCATGGAGGAGGTCCGCCGGGGGAATCTCCGGGGAGTCTTCGGCCCGGTGGGTGAGCTCTTTCGTGTCTCACCCCGGGATACCGTGGCCCTGGAGACTGCCTTGGGCGGGGCCATGCAGAACCTGCTGGTGGAGGATGAGCAGGCGGGCAAGGCGGTTCTCCGCCTGGTGAAACAGCGGGAGGGCGGCCGGGTCACCTGTCTGCCTCTGACCGCCCTCCGGCCCGCTGTCCTGCGGGAGGAGGGCCTTGAGAGGGAGCCGGGATATCTGGCGGTGGCAGCGGAACTGGTCTCCTGTGAGGAAGTCCTCCGACCGGCGGTGAACGCCCTGTTGGGGCGGACCGTGGTGGTGGACCATCTGGACCATGGGGTACAGCTGGCCAAAGCCAGGCGCTACCGGTTTCCCGTGGTCACCCTGGAGGGGGAGATTCTCCGGCCCGGCGGTTCTATGACCGGCGGCTCGGTCAACCGGCGGGGGGGCCTTCTCTCTCGGGGGGCCGAGGAGGAAGTCCTCCGGGTCCAGTGGGCCCAGGCCCGGCAGGCCGCGGCCCAAGGCGGCGAGGTGCTGGAACGTGCCCGCCGGGAAACCCAGCGGGCGGCGGAGGTTCTGGAGGCCCGCCAAAGTGCCGGCCCCACGCCGCCGGAAACATTGCTTCGCAGCCAGAACGACCAGGAGGAGACCCTTCGGACCCTGGGAGAGGAACTGGCATCTTTGCGGGGCACCATGGGGGCATTCTCTCCACTGCTTGCCCAGCTGCGGCACCAGCTGCGGACCGCTGAGGCAGACCAGGCCCGCCAGGACGGGCTGCTCCGGGACACGGTCCAGCAAACCCAGGCGCTGGAAAAGGAGATTGCCCAGCGGGAGGCCAAGGTGGAAACCCTGGAGGCTGCCCGGCGGGCACTGTCTGTCCAGCTGGAGCAGAGCACCGGTCAAAAGCTGGCCCTGGAGCGGGCCCGGGTGGAGAATGACCGGGCGGCCCGGGCCCAGAATGACCTGCAGCTGCGGCTGCAGCGAGAGGCCGGGGTGCTGGAACAGAGAAAGCTGCAGGCCGGCATGGAGGAAAAACGCCTCCTGGACCGGCTGTGGGACACCTATGGCATGACCCACCAGGGGGCGCTGGCGGTCCGGGTCCCTGTGGAGGACGCGGCCCAGGCCCAGCGGCGCGCGGCTCAGCTGAACCAGGCCATACAGGCCCTGGGAACCGTAAACCTGGGGGCGGTGGAGGAATTTCAGCGGGTGGAGGAGCGGTATGGCTACCTCAAGGACCAAAAAAACGACGTGGAGACCGCCCAAAGGGAATTGGAGGGAGTGATCCAGGAGATCACCCAGGAGATGGAGGCCATTTTCCGTCGGGAGTTTGCCCGGATTCAGGCGGCCTTTTCCCAGACCTTCGCGGACCTCTTTGGCGGTGGGCAGGGGACCTTGTCCCTGGAGGATGAGACGGACGTGCTCCGCTGCGGCATTGAGATCAGGGCCCAGCCCCCGGGCAAGACCCTGCGGGCCATCAGCCTTCTCTCTGGAGGAGAGCGGTCCCTGGTGGCCATCGCCCTGTACTTTGCCATTTTGAAGATTCACCCCACCCCCTTCTGCGTGGTGGACGAGATTGAGGCGGCTCTGGACGAGGCCAACGGCGCCCGGTTTATCCGCTACCTGCGGGCGGTGGCCTCAGAGACCCAGTTTCTGCTCATTACCCACCGCCGGGAGACCATGGAGGCCGCCGATGTCCTCTATGGTGTCACCATGGAGCGGCAGGGGGTCAGCCGGGTGCTGAAGCTGGACCTGCATCAAGCGGAAGCATTGCTGGACGGCGCCCCGGCCTAAAAGACACCGAACAAGGAGGCATCCCCATGGGATTGTTTAATAAAATTAAGAAGCTCAATATTTTCTCCGGCCTGTTCTCCGTGGATGAGGACTTTTTTGAGGAACTGGAGGAGTCCCTGATCCTCTCGGATATGGGGATGGAGACCACCCTGGAGGCAGTGGAGACCCTGCGGGAGCGGGTGAAGGAGCGGAAGATCAAAGAGCCGGAGGAGGTAAAAGCCTGCCTGCGGGAGATTTTGGTGGAAATGCTGGCGGTGGGAGAGCCCGGCCTGGACCTGTCCGGCAAGCCGGCGGTGATCCTGATGATCGGGGTCAACGGCGTGGGCAAGACCACCACCATCGGCAAGCTGGCCAACCGCCTGAAGGCCGATGGGAACCGGGTCCTGCTGGCGGCGGGGGATACCTTCCGGGCCGCCGCCGCGGAGCAGCTGTCTGTCTGGGCCGAGCGGGCCCAGGTGGAGATCGTCAAGCACGAGGAGGGGTCCGACCCCGCCGCCGTGGTCTTTGACGCCATGAACGCCGCCCGGGCCAGACGGGTGGATGTGGTTCTGGTGGACACCGCCGGACGGCTGCACAACAAGCAGAACCTGATGAACGAACTGAACAAGATCCGCCGGGTCATTGACCGGGAAGGGGAGAGCAGCTCCAAGGAGGTTCTGCTGGTTCTGGACGCCACCACGGGACAGAACGGCCTGATCCAGGCCAAGCAGTTCAGCCAGAGCGCCGGGATCACCGGCATTGTGCTCACCAAGCTGGACGGCACGGCCAAAGGCGGCGTGGTTTTGGCCATTGCCAAGGAGATGGGCGTACCGGTGAAGTACGTGGGCCTGGGGGAGGGGATCGACGATCTCCAGCCCTTTGACCCGGCGGCCTTCGCCGAGGCCCTGGTATAAGTCATTGGGGATTCCCCGGAGACGGGGAGTCGAGGATAGAAAGGAGCAACCAATATGGCTCGTATGGATGCAAGGGCGCAGGATGCGTTGCGCCCTGTGGAGATCCTTCCTCACATCAACAAGTTTGCCGAGGGCAGCTGCCTCATTCGCTGGGGCAACACCCATGTGCTGTGCACCGCCAGCGTGGAGGAGCGCACCCCGCCCCATGTGCCCGACGGGGAGGGCTGGGTGACCGCAGAGTATTCCATGCTCCCCCGGGCCAACCGGGAGCGCAGCCGCCGGGACATCTCCAAGCTCAAGCTGGCGCCCCGGTCGGCGGAGATCCAGCGGCTGGTGGGCCGGGCCCTCCGGGCCGCGGTGGACAGCAGGAAGCTGGGGGAGCGGACCATCACCATCGACTGCGATGTGCTCCAGGGGGACGGCGGCACCCGGACCGCCTCTGTGACCGGGGGATACGTGGCCTTGGCCCTGGCGTGCCGGAAGCTCATGGAGGAGGGGGTGCTCCGGGAGATGCCGCTGACCACCCAGGTCGCGGCGGTGTCCGCGGGCATCGTGGACGATGTCCCCCTGCTGGACCTGTGCTACGAGGAGGACTCCAGCGCCATGGTGGACCTCAACTGCGTGATGACCCGGGAGGGGGATCTGGTGGAGCTCCAGGGCACCGGCGAGGGCCGGGCCTTTACCATCCAGGAGCAGCGCCAGCTGGTGGACCTGTGCGCCAAGGGGATTCGGGAGCTTCTGGCCATCCAGGCGGCGGTTCTGGAAGGAGGCGCCCTATGAAGGTTGTACTGGCCAGTCACAATGCCAAAAAGATAACGGAGATGCGGGCCATTCTCTCCCAGATGGGGGTGGAAGTCCTCTCCCAAAGGGATGTAGGCGTGGACCTGGAGCCGGAGGAGACAGGGACCACCTTTGAGGCAAACGCCCGGATCAAGGCCAAGGCGGTGATGGAGGCCACGGGGCTACCCGCCATTGCCGATGACTCCGGCCTTATGGTGGATGCCCTGGACGGGGCGCCTGGGGTCTATTCTGCCCGGTACGGCGGCCCTGGCCTGGACGACACCGGTCGGTGGCAGCTGCTGCTGAAGAATATGGCGGGCCAGTCCCAGCGGGCCTGCCGGTTTGTCAGCGTGATCTGTTGCGCCTTTCCCGATGGGTCTGAAATTCTGGCCCGGGGGGAGTGCCCCGGCGTTCTGGCTGAGGGGCCCAGCGGGACAGGGGGATTTGGCTATGACCCGATCTTTTTCCTGCCCCAACTGGGCAAAACTATGGCCCAGCTGACCCCGGAAGAAAAAAATCAAATCTCGCACCGGGCCCGTGCCCTGGCGGGATTTCAGACGGAATGGGAGAAACGACACAATGGAACTGACCAGTAAACAGAGAGCCCAGCTGCGGGGCATGGCCAACGGTCTGGACACGATTGTGCAGATCGGAAAGGACGGCATTGGAGACAACCTGGTGCAGCAGGTCAATGAGGCCCTGGAGGCCCGGGAGCTCATCAAATGCCGGGTGCTGGAGAGCGCCATGCTCACCGCCCGGGAGGCCTGCCAGGAGCTGGCCAAACGCACCCGAAGCGAAGGCGTGCAGGTCATTGGGACCAAATTTGTACTTTATCGAGAGAGCCATAGCAGAGAGAAAAAAGACAAGATCGTGTTGGTGAAGGACCGGAAGAAACCGACCCAAACATAATGGGAAAGCAGGTGGAATCACTTCATGAAGATTGGAATCTATGGCGGGACCTTTGACCCGCCCCATTTGGGACACATGGAGGCGGCCCGGACAGCCCTGGAACAAATGAACCTGGACCGGCTGATCATCATTCCCGACTGCGAACCGCCCCACAAGGACCTGGCCGAGGAGGCGGCCACGCCCCAGCAGAGGCTGGAGATGGCCGCCCTCATGGCCGATGGCCTGGGCCCCCGGGCGGAGGTCTCGGACCTGGAGATCCGCCGGGAGGGAAAGAGCTACACCGCCGACACGGTGGAGGCCCTCCATGAGACCTTTCCAGAGGATGAGCTGTGGCTGCTCATGGGAACGGACATGTTCCTCACCGTGCAAAACTGGTATCAGCCCGAGCGGATTTTCCAGTATGCCGGCGTGGCGGCCTTCTCCCGCAGTGAGGAAGATACCCAGGCGCTCTTTGAGGAGCAGAGTCAGTACTTAGCAGAGACCTTTCACGCCCGGACCACGGTGGTGAACCTGCCCAAGGTGACGGAGATCGCCTCCCGGGACCTGCGGCGTATGCTGGCCTCTGAGTGGACCGGGGGCAACGTGGACCCCGCCCAGTATCTATGGACGCCGGTTTATGGATATATTCTGCGGGAAAAGCTCTTCGGCACCCAGGCGGATTTGCGGCACCTCAGCGACAAGCACCTTCGGGCCATCTCCTACTCCATGGTCAAGGCCAAACGTCTGCCCCACATCAAGGGGACGGAGGAGACGGCGGTGGCTCTGGCCAAGTTCTGGGGTGTGGACCCGGAAAAGGCCCGCCGGGCGGCGATCCTTCATGACTGCACCAAGTATTGGGACCTGGAGACCCAGGTGGCGGCCTGTGACAAGTATGGGATTGCGCTGGATGAATTGGAGCGGGTTTCGGTCAAGTTCCTCCACGCCAAGACCGGAGCTGCCCTGGCCAAGTATGTGTTTGGGGAGCCTGATGATGTCTACGACGCCATTTTCTGCCACACCACGGGCAAACCGGGGATGACCAAGCTGGACAAAGTGCTGTATCTGGCCGATTATATGGAGCCCAGCCGGGCCTTTGACGGGGTGGAGGAGCTGCGCCGTCTGGTTTGGGAGGACTTGGACCAGGCTATGATTTTGGGGCTGGAGATGACCGTGGAAGAGCTGCGGGAACGAGGCGCGGTGGTCCATCAGAACACCCAGGGGACCCTGGATGACCTGAGGAGGAAGCTGCGGTGAACAATCGATCCTTTTCCGAGGAAGAGATGAGACAGAGAGAGAAGGAAGAACGCTCCCGCCTGCGCAAGCAGGAGCAGGCCTACCGCGAGGCCCAGCGGGGGGTCTATTCCCGCATCTATCAGGAACAGGATGCCATGCCCGAGGATTACCGGGCAGCTTTTTGGGAGGACCCCCGGGACCGGCTGTATGACCAGGACCGCCGGGCGGCCCAGAAGGGCGATGACTGGGCGGCGGAGCGGCGGCAGATTCAGGAGGAGCTCTGGGATGATCCCTGGCCCAAAAGCCGGGGAGACCGCCGGTCAGAGCCCCCGGTTGACTCGCCCCGGCGCCCCAGCCGGCCGGCCCCGCCCCCCCAGGACAGGGAACCTGCCTCTGACGAGTGGCAGCCGCTCCCGGAACTGCGGCCGGGGGGACAGAAGGCGCCCCAGCGAAAGCGAAAGTCCCCCCCTCCTGCCGGAGGAACCGGCGGCCGCGGCGGACCTCCCCCCAGAGGGGCCGGCGGTCCGCCCCCCCGAAAAAGGCGGCGGCGGAAGATTTTGGTGACGGTGCTGCTGGTTTTGCTGGCGCTGCTGGCCATTGGGTTTGTGATCCACCAGATCTATGTCCGGCCGCCGGATATCCCCACCCATGAGAACCAGGAGGCGGGGACCGATCCCGGCAGCCTGGGGGTTGGCCGGCGGGAAGACGTATATACCTTCCTTCTGGTGGGCCGGGATGACGGCCAAGGCGGCGGCGGCAACACGGACACCATGATGGTGGGCTGTTACGACGTGAAAAACGGCACGGTGGACGTGCTGAGCATCTACCGGGACACTATGGTGGATGTGCCGTGGGAGATTCCCAAGATCAACTCGGTGTACAACCGACAGGGCATTGAGGGGGTCCAGAAGCAGATTAAAAACCTCATCGGCTATACCCCGGACTACTATTTCGTGGTGGAGCTGGACGCGGTGGCGGAGCTGGTGGATGCCATCGGCGGTGTGGATTATGAGGTGCCCTATAACATGGACTACGATGACCCCACCCAGGACCTGCACATTCATTACAAAAAAGGAATGCAGCACCTGAACGGAGAGGACGCGGTAAAGGTCCTGCGCTGGCGGAAAAACAACAGCGGGGAGAGCCTCTCCGTGGGGGATGTGGGCCGGGTTGAAGTCCAGCACTCCTTCCTCCGGGCGCTGGCCAAGGAGATGGTGAGCCTGGGGACCCTGACCAAGATCGGCGAGATCGTGGACATTGTGGACCGAAACCTGGAGAGCAACCTGGACTATGGAGAGATGATCTGGTTCGGGGAACGGGCCCTGGGACTGAAGGAGGGGAGCATCCGCTTCCACAACCTGCCAGGAGACTATACGGGCACCATGTGGAGCCCCACCTATCAGAATTACCAGTCCTATGTCTTCGTCAACTCCAGTGCCCTGCGGGACCTGATCAACCAATATATGAACCCCTATCTGGAGGACATCACCCCGGACATGCAGCATGTGGTTCAGGACACCACGGTGAACAATCTGCCTGTGGAGAGTGACACCACAGCCCAGACCGGGCAGGCTGCGGGGGATGCCGCCCAAGGACAGACCACAGACTAAACCGCTGGGACCTCCGCCCGCCAGGGCGGGCCCAGCGATGAGAAAGGAAGAGCCTATGACACCAAAAGAGATGGCCCTGCTGCTGGCCCAGGCACTGGACAGCAAGAAGGGCAAGGACATCCGGGTGCTGGAGACCGACAGCGTAACCACTCTGGCAGACTACTTCGTCCTGTGTACGGGCACCTCAGCCCCCCAGCTCAAGGCGCTGGCCGACGCAGGGGAGAGAGCCATGAAGGAGGCGGGCATCCTCCCCCATCACGTGGAGGGACACCGGGGAGGAACCTGGATTCTGCAGGACTACGGCGACGTGGTGGTCCACCTGTTTGACAAGGAGGCCCGGGCCTTTTATGACCTGGACCGCCTGTGGGAGGACGCCAAGGTGGTGGACCTGAGCCAGGTGCTCCAGCCCGGAGAGTGAATCCCCCGGCCGGGGAAGCCCCCCGGCTGGCTGTCACGTGACAATTTGAAATCGACTCGATTATAAAAACAGGAAAGTGTGATCAGATTGAAGTACGAGTTTAACCGCATTGAGCGCAAATGGCAGGACCGCTGGGCCAAGGAGAATTGTTACCATGCCGAGACCGGCGGGGACAAGCCCAAATTTTACGCCCTGGTGGAGTTCCCCTATCCCTCCGGCCAGGGACTCCATGTGGGCCACGCCCGGCCCTACACCGCCATGGACGTGGTGGCCCGGAAGCGGCGGATGGACGGCTACAATGTGCTCTTCCCCATGGGCTATGACGCCTTCGGCCTGCCCACGGAGAACTATGCCATCAAGAACCACATTCACCCCGCCAAGGTGACCCACGACAACATCGCCAACTTTACCAAGCAGCTGAAGATGCTGGGCTACTCCTTTGACTGGGACCGGGTGGTGGACACCACCGACCCCAAGTATTACAAATGGACCCAGTGGATTTTCCTCCAGCTGTTCAAGAAGGGCCTGGCATACAAGACCTCCATGCCCGTCAACTGGTGCACCTCCTGTAAGTGCGTGCTGGCCAACGAGGAGGTGGTCAACGGCGTCTGTGAACGCTGCGGCTCCGAGGTCATCCGGAAGGAGAAGAGCCAGTGGATGCTGAAGATCACCGAGTATGCCCAGCGCCTGATTGACGACCTGGACCAGGTGGACTTCATCGAGCGGGTGAAGATTCAGCAGAAAAACTGGATTGGCCGCTCCACCGGCGCGGAGGTGACCTTCCCCACCACCCAGGGGGATGACCTGGTCATCTATACCACCCGCCCCGACACCCTCTTTGGCGCCACCTACATGGTGCTCTCGCCGGAGCACCCCTACATTGCCCGGTGGAAGAACGCCATCGGCAACTGGGACCAGGTCACCGCCTATGTGGAGGCCGCGGCCCGGAAGTCTGACTTTGAGCGGACCGAGCTGGCCAAGGAAAAGACCGGGGTGAAGTTGGAGGGCGTTGCGGGGATCAACCCCGTCAACGGAAAGAAGATCCCGATTTTCATCTCGGACTATGTTCTGGTGTCCTACGGCACCGGGGCGATCATGGCGGTGCCGGCCCACGACGACCGGGACTGGGAATTTGCCAAGAAGTTTGGCTGTGAGATCATTGAAGTGGTCCAGGGCGGGGACATCGAGAAGGCGGCCTTTACCCTGAAGGACGACACCGGGATCATGGTGAACTCCGACTTCCTCAACGGCCTGACGGTGAAGGAAGCCATTCCAGTGATGAAGAAGTGGCTGGAGGAGAAGGGAATTGGCCATGAGAAGGTCAACTATAAGCTCCGGGACTGGGTCTTTTCCCGCCAGCGGTATTGGGGGGAGCCCATTCCCCTGGTCCACTGCGACAAGTGCGGCTGGGTTCCTCTGCCGGAGGAGCAGCTCCCCCTGCTGCTGCCCGAGGTGAGCAGCTATGAGCCCACCGACAACGGGGAGTCCCCCCTGGCGACCATGACCGACTGGGTGAACACCACCTGCCCCTGCTGCGGCGGCCCGGCCCAGCGGGAGACCGACACCATGCCCCAGTGGGCTGGCTCCAGCTGGTACTTCCTGCGCTACATGGACCCCCACAACGACGACGCCCTGGCCTCCAAGGAAGCGCTGGACTATTGGGGCCAGGTGGATTGGTACAACGGCGGTATGGAACACACCACCCTGCACCTGCTCTACAGCCGGTTCTGGAACAACTTCCTCCACGACATCGGCGTGGTGCCCAATGCGGAACCCTACCATAAGCGTACCAGCCACGGCATGATCCTGGGCAAGAACCCCCACTATGTGGGCAACGTGACCACCCAGGAGGAGAAGGACGCCCTCATCGCCAAGTACGGCAACGAGGCTCTGCGCCCCTCCGTCAAGATGTCCAAGTCCCTGGGCAACGTGGTCAACCCCGACGACGTCATCAAGGCCTACGGCGCGGACACCATGCGCCTGTATATCATGTTCATCGGCGACTTCGAGAAGACTGCAACCTGGTCCGACGACGCCGTGAAGGGCTGCAAGCGCTTCCTGGATCGTATCTGGAACCTCCACGAAAACTGCACCGACAGCCAGGATTACACCCCTGCCAACGAGCCGTCCATCCACAAGGCCATCAAGAAGGTCAGTGACGACATCGAGGCCATGAAGTTCAACACCGCCATCGCCACCATGATGTCCCTGGTCAACGACTTCTACGCCAACGGCGTCTCCAAGGGCGACATGAAGGCCCTGCTGGTCATGCTCAGCCCCTTCGCGCCGCACATCGCCGAGGAAATGTGGGAGCACCTGGGCTTCGAAGGCATGGCCTGCGAGCAGGCATGGCCGGAATACGACCAGGCCAAGACCGTGGCCGCTGAGGTCCAGATCGCCGTCCAGGTGGCCGGTAAGGTCCGCGCCAACGTGGTCGTGCCCTCCGGTGCGGAGGATGACGAGGTGGTCGCCATCGCCCTGGCCGACAGCCGCATCCAGAAACAGGCAGAGGGCAAGACCCTGGTGAAGCAGATCGTCGTCCGCGCCAAGGATGGCAAGATCAAGCTGGTCAACCTGATCTTCAAGCCTGCAAAATAATTTTCTGTTTTTTACCGGCATATCGCCGAAAATCTTCAATGCCCCCTTGACAACGAGCGCTGAGAGGCGTAAACTAGATGACAATGAAGCTAGTTATAATGCTTCCTATGCCCTTGTCACAGACTCCCTGGGCATATTCGAGGGGAGGGAAAATAGATGGCTGAAGTCCGTGTAAGAGAAAATGAATCTCTGGATAGCGCTCTGAAACGCTTTAAGCGTAGCTGCGTTAAGTCCGGTGTTCTGGCAGAGGTCCGTAAGCGTGAGCATTACGAAAGCCCCAGTGTGAAGCGTCGTAAGAAGTCCGAAGCTGCCAGAAAGAATCGCAAAAGATTCTACTAAGTTGTAAACGAAACCCCTTGTGCCGCAGGCGCAAGGGGTTTTATTTCACCTGCGACATACAAACGCCCCTGTACCACCGCACAGGGGCGTTTTTTCACCAGACCGGCGGCTGAAACCCCATAACCTCCTCCCAGCACACCAAAACGCCTGCCAACCCCAGTTCTTCCGCCAACGTCAATTTCGCTTGGACGCTGGCGGCGTTGTCATATAAGATGAGGTGAAGCCGCTCCGCCTCCCGATAGGTGGCGTACTGGCAGTAAAAATTCTCCGAGAACCACGCCCGGCACCGATGCCGGGCGAACCGCTCCCGCAGCTCCGGCAGGGTCAGCGCCGCCCCTTGCCCGTCCGGGCAGGGCAGCATCAGATCCCACGGACTGCACTCCAACGCCAGCACCACACGACCGCCGTACCGCTCCAGCGCCTCCCGTATCCGCCCCCGCAGCGTCCCGCCGGAGAGCTGGGAGGAGACCAGCACCTGTGTCTCGGACGATGCCTCTGCAAAGGCTTCCGGGACGGTGAAGGACAGGCTGTTTTCCCTGAGCACCCCTGCCAGCCGCTGTGCCAGCGTGAACCCGTCCGCCGTCTCCGCCCAGTTGGCCAGCACGCCCGCCGCCTGCTGTGCCTGACACTCCGCCAGTACCTGGCGACAGAACCAGTCCAGCCCGGCAGGAGAGGCGGGAGCGGTGCCGCCCACCATGAGGACGCACCCGGCAGGCAGCGCACCCTGTCCCGCTCGGAAAAGCTGGCCGTCTGGGGCGGCCT
>OGCQ01000717.1_pt1 | contig 49932 bp, 40 predicted proteins | sample 1570161 | NCBI WGS metagenome assembly OGCQ01 (sample SAMEA4384402, study PRJEB24528) | human gut metagenome | reverse complement strand
GGACGGACAACGCGAACCCGAAGGCCTGGTATTACCTCGCCGTTCAGGAAGCGACCAACAGCCACTACTACGAGTTCAAGACGAACTCCCAGTATGAAAAGTGGACGGCGCTGCGCGAAACGCGCGACTGGAAGGCGCCGGAACAGTAAACAAAGCGGAAAAAAGAACGGGAGCACTTCGTGCTCCCGTTCTTTTTTGCTTTTTTGAAAACGGCCTGAACAGATCAGACGTTGCCGATCGTCGCGACCATGACGGCCTTGATGGTGTGCATACGGTTTTCGGCCTCGTCGAAGACCTTGGAGTTCGGGGAGAGGAAGACCTCGTCCGTGACCTCGCGGATATCGTAGCCGAGCTCCTTCTGCGAAGCAGCCATCGTGGTGTCGAAGTCGTGGAAGGAGGGCAGGCAGTGCAGGAAAATGCAGTCGGGATTCTCGGTGGCCTTGAGCACCTCGCCCGTGACCTTGTAGGGGGTGAGCAGCTTGACGCGCTCGGGGATCTTCTCCTCTTCGCCCATGGAAGCCCAAATATCGGTGTAGAGGGCGTCCGCGCCCTTGATGAGTTCTCTGTCCTCGCCGTACTCGACGACGGCGCCGGTCTCCTTGCCGACCTCGCGGCAGTATTCGACGACGTCAGCGGCGGGCGCGAGCTCCTTCGGACCCCAGCCGACATAGTGGATGCCGAGCTTGGCGCAGATGTACATCAGGCAGTAGGCGACATTGTTGCGCGTGTCGCCGCAGAAGACGAGCTTGCACTTGCTGAGCGGCTTTTTGGTGTTCTCCATCAGCGTGAGGATGTCGGCAAGCGCCTGCGTCGGGTGGTCGACGTCGGTCAGACCGTTCCACACGGGCACGCCCGCGTTGGCGGCGAGACCCTCGACGACCTTCTGATCGTAGCCGCGGTACTCGATGCCGTCGTAGAAGCGGCCGAGGACCTTGGCGGTGTCGACCATCGTTTCCTTCTTGCCCATCTGGGAGGACTTGGAATCGAGGAAGGTGACGTTCGCGCCCTCGTCGTAAGCGGCGACTTCGAACGCGCAGCGGGTGCGGGTAGAGGTCTTTTCGAACAGCAGCACGATGTTCTTGCCGGCGAGCAGGTTGCCGCGGATGCCGGCGCGCTTTTTGGCCTTGAGGTCAGCGGCGAGATTGAGCATGTAGCGGATCTCGTCGGGGGTGAAGTCTTTCAGCGTCAGGAACGAACGGCCTTTCAGATTAACGGGCATGGGATAGTCCTCCTTTTATCGTTTTACTCTCAAAATCTCTCAAAAGCATCTAAATAATGCTATCGTTATTATATTATTTTTGGTTAAAAAAGCAAGAGAGGCGCGTTTTTGCGGCGCTCACTGGCACGCGGAGAGAAATGCATACTGGCCTGCGATAAAACGCTGACAGGCGGCACAGTGGCCGTGCAAGACGGGCGCGCCGCGCCGTCAAAACGCCTCTGCCGCGCCCAACTGGACACGAAAATATTCTCTTTCTGGACCAGCGATTTTTATCGCGGGAAAGGCCTTGCTGCGCCTGCGTTTCACGGCAAGCGCGCCGCGGCAGATTTCTTACCGGATTCCCTTGTTTTCTGCCATTAAATATAGTATAATTGCAAAAAGTATCCCCATGGGGCGATTTCGGGCGAATGTGCCGCGCCGTTTGGGTAAAACCGCAAAGGATAGAGGAGAAATTGCTATGAATATGATCCGCAGCGCAAAGAACCAGATCGCCGAGCTGACGGCGGCGGCTTATCGCGCGGCTGTGCAGGAGGGGTTGCTGCCCGAGGGCGTGCAGACCATCCCCGCCGTGGAGATCCCCAAGGATATCGCCAACGGCGACTATACGACGACGTTCTGCCTGGCCGCATCCAAGGCCATGCGCAAGAATCCCCGCGAGGTCGCGAAAATTCTGACCGAGCACATGGACCTGAGCGACACGTACTTTACGAGCGTCGAGATCGCGGGCCCCGGCTTTCTAAACTTCCGCCTCGGCGACAAGTGGTACGCCGACGTTCTGACCGCCGTTGAGGAGGAGAAGGGCGACTACGGCCGCGACAACTGGCTGGACGGCAAGAAGTACATGGTCGAGTTCGTCTCCGCGAACCCCACGGGCCCCATGCACATGGGCAACGCCCGCGGCGGCGTGCTGGGCGATACGCTCGCCGAGGTGCTCGACTGGTCGGGCGCGGACGTGTGGCGCGAGTTCTACGTCAACGACTTTGGCAACCAGATCGAAAAGTTCGCCAAGAGCATCGAAGCACGCTACATCCAGCTCATCAAGGGCGAGGATGCGATCGAGTTCCCCGAGGACGGCTACCACGGCGACGACATCCGCGAGCTCGCCAAGGCCTTCTACGATATCCACGGCGACAGCTATCTGGAAAAGTCCGTCGAGGAGCGCCACGCCGATATGGCGCGCTTTGGCCTGGAGCGCAACATTCCGAAGATGAAGAGCGACCTCGAGCGCTACGGCATCAAGTTCGACGAATGGTTCTTCGAGTCCTCGCTGCACAACAGCGGCTATGTCAAAGACACCGTCGAGGAGCTTCATAAGCTCGGCTGGACGTATGAAAAGGAAGGCGCGCTCTGGCTCAAGACCGCCGACATCATGCGCGAGCAGTACCGCAAGCAGGGCAAGAAGGACGAGGACATCGACAAGCTCGACTTAAAGGACGACGTTCTGCGCCGCGCCAACGGCTTCTACACCTACTTTGCCGGCGACATTGCCTATCACCGCAACAAGTTCGCCGTGCGTCACTTCGACAAGGTCATTAACATCTGGGGCGCTGACCACCACGGTCACGTGGCCCGCATGAAGGGCGCGATGGACGCGCTGGGCCTCGACGGGACCAACCGTCTCGACATCGTGCTGATGCAGCTCGTCAAGCTCGTGCGCGACGGCGAGGTCGTGCGTATGTCCAAGCGCACGGGTAAGACCATCTCGCTCTCCGACCTGCTCGATGAAATTCCTGTCGACGCCTGCCGTTACTTCTTCAATGCCAAGCCCGACACGCAGATGGAATTCGACCTCGGCCTCGCCGTGCGCGAGGACAGCGAGAACCCCATCTACTACATCCAGTACGCGCACGCGCGAATTTGCAGCCTGCTCAAAGCGCTGGAGGAAGAGGGCCACAGCGTCAAGCCCGGCGCAGTCGACCTGTCCATCCTTTCGAGCGATGCTGAGCACGCGCTCATCAAGGAACTCTCCTCCTTTGCCGAGGAAATTCGCATGGCAGCGCGCGACTACGACCCGAGCTACATCAACCGCTACCTCATGCGTCTTGCCGCGGCGTTCCACAAGTTCTACAACGCCTGCCGCATCAAGGGCGAGGACGAGGCCGTCATCGACGCGCGCCTCAAGCTCGCGAGCGCGACCCGTCAGGTGCTCGCCAATGGCCTCAAGGTCATCGGCTGCTCCGCACCGGAGAAGATGTAAAACAGTATACCGACAACAAAAAGGCGTCCGGCCAGTGGCCGGACGCCTTTTTTAAAAGCCTCGCAGAGTTTTTACACGCAAGGAGTATGCGGCATCCGTAGAGCAGCAAAGCTGCTAACGGCTGCCCAAGTGCTCGTAGGCACAAGAAAAATTTTAATCGTTTTTGCGGCGACAGAAGGTGAATTGCCGCGAAGCGGCAAGAGATGCCGCCCTGGGGCGTGTGCGTCGAAAAAAACACTTCTCGCGTAGTGGAAAACGGTGAAGCGCCGCCTGCGGCGGAAACAGCGAGCCGTTTTCGAGGAAGCGACACGATTGGCGCGCCCGAAAGGGCGCGAAAATCGTAATGTCGCGACGGTGCAGTGTCACAGCCGCCCGAAAGGCGGCAAGGCACAAAGCGAAGTGCAGCTTTCTCAAAAAAGTGGCTCAGCCGCTTTTTTGAAGTATTACAGGACCTTTGCGAGGAACGATTGCAGTCTTTCGCTCTGCGGGTGGTCGAAGAGATCGGCGGGGGAGCCCTCTTCGATGATCGCGCCCTCGGACATGAAGACGACGCGGTCGGCGACCTCGCGGGCGAAGCCCATCTCGTGCGTGACGACGACCATCGTCATGCCGTCTTTCGCAAGGTCGCGCATGAGGTCGAGCACCTCGCCGACCATCTCGGGGTCGAGCGCGGAGGTCGGCTCGTCGAAGAGCATGACCTCGGGCGCCATGGCGAGCGCGCGCACGATGGCGATACGCTGCTTCTGGCCGCCGGAGAGCATCGCGGGATACTCGTTTGCCTTGTCGGCAAGGCCGATGCGCTCAAGCAGCGCCATGGCCTGCTCGTCGGCCTCCGCCTGGGACTTGAGGCCCAGTTTGACGGGCGCGAGGGTGATATTCTTCTTGACCGTCATATGCGGGAAGAGGTTGAAGTGCTGGAACACCATGCCCATCTCGCGGCGGTGGAGGTCCAAGTTGACCTTCTTGCCGTTGAGGGCGACATCCTTGAAGTAAATGGTGCCGGAGGTCGGCTGCTCGAGGAGGTTCAGGCAGCGCAGCAGCGTCGATTTGCCGCTGCCGGAGGGGCCGATGATGGCCACGACCTCGCCCTTTTTCACGCTTAAATTGCAGTGGGAGAGCGCGTGGACGCTGCCGCCGTTGTACTCCTTGCAGACGTCCGTAACGCGGATGAGAGAATTAGTGCTTGTCGCCACGACGCATCCTCCTTTCGAGCGCTTCGATCGCCTTGCCGGCGGGGTAGGTGATGCAGAAATACATCAGCGCCGCCAGCACGTAAGGCGCGAGGGAAATGTAGGTAGAGGTCGCCACGGTCTTCGCGGCAAACATCAGCTCGACCATGCCGAGCGTGGAGCAGATGGACGATTCCTTGACCATGGTGACGACCTCGTTGCCGAGCGCGGGCAGGACATTCTTGATGGCCTGCGGCAGCACGACGAGCTTCATCGCCTGCGTGGCGGAAAGACCCAGCGAGCGCGCAGCCTCAGTCTGGCCCGCGTCGACGGCAAGGATGCCCGCGCGGAAGATCTCGGCAACGTAGGCCGAGCTGTTGAGCGCGAGGGCCACAACGCCGGGGATGAAGCGGGAAATGTCGATAAAGCCGAAGATGTACAGGCGCGGGATGGAGATCGCGCCAAAAAAGCCGAAGTAAATGATCGAGAGCTGCACGAGCAGCGGCGTAGAGCGGAAGATCGCGATGTACGCGCCGGAAATGCCGCGCACAAACTTATTCTTGCTCAGGCGCATGAACGCGAGCAGCAGCGCCGGAATGACCGCCAGCAGGACCGAGATGACGGCCAGCAGCAGCGTGTAGCCGAGCGCCTGCAAAAAGTAGACGCCGTATTTCGGCAAAAAGGAAAAGTTAAAGAACGACGCCGGCGACATGCCGACAAAGAGGTTGCTCCACCGCGTGGCAAGATCCATGGGAGAGATCTCCTTTCAGATGTGTGATTTAGTTGGGATAAGCCTCGCAGAGTTTCGCGCTGCCAGCGCGAAAAAATCTTGCTCGTTTTTTGCCACGACATGCGCGTGGCAAAAAACACTTTGCGCGGAGCGAGTGTCGAAGCACCCGCTTGCGGGGGCGAGGCACAGAGTGGAGTGAGGATTTAATGAAAAGAGGCTCGCCTCTTTTCATTAAGAGACGCCAATGAGCAAAGCCATTTGGGGCTTTGCTCATTGGCTATGAGAGATAATGAGAAGAGAGCGTAGTTAAAGGGGAGAACTTAGGCCGCAGGAGCGTCCGCGGTGACCTCGACGGCCTTGCCGCTCAGCTCATCGGCAGCGGCGATGAATTCTTCCATCTTGTTCTCGGAAGTCATCTTGGCAATGGCCTCGTTGATGCCGGGCAGCAGGCCCTTGGGGTCGCCCTTGGCAACAGCGATGCAGTAGGGCTGAGCTTCACCGAGCTCGGAGGAGGCGGGAGCGATGGCCAGATCGGGGTTGGCCTCGGCGTACTGCTCGGCGACAGCGCCATCGACGACGATCGCGTCGACCTTGCCGTAGACAAGCTCGTTGACGAGGTCAGTCACAAGGGAGAGGGAGACGAGGTTCGCGCCTTCCATCTGGTCGGTGACGATGGCTTCCTTGGTGGTGGCGGTCTGTGCGCCAACGCTCTTGCCGGCGAAGTCGGCGAGGGTGTTGTACTGATCGGCGGCGTCAGCCTTGACAAGGATCATGGCCGGCAGGTCGGTGTAGTAGGGATCGGAGAAGTCAGCGGACTGGAGACGCTCGGGCGTGACCTCGATGGCTGCCATGACGATATCAAAATCGCCCTTGGCAAGGGAGGTGAGCAGGTAGTCGAAGCTCATGTTTTCGACCTGAAGCTCCATGCCCAGCTCATCGGCGATGTACTGGCCGGCGGAAATGTCGATACCGGCGTACTGCATCGTGCCGCTGTCATCGGCATACATGAATTCGTACGGGGCGTAGTCAGCGGAGGTGCCGAGCACCAGCGTGCCGCCGGTCTGCTCGGTGTTGTTGTCGGTGTTGGCATCATCGGCGTTGTTGCCGTCGTCGGTCTTATTGCCGCAGGCGACCAGCGAAAGGCTCATCATCAGAGCCAGCATCAGTGCAGTAAACTTTTTCATGGTTGATAGCTCCTTTTTCAATTTCTTTCCATCTTGTATAATGTTTGATCGTTGAACGAATTTTCATACGCTTCAGAAACGATAGCGTTAGTATAGATGTTTACTTATTCATTGTCAACGATTAAAAACTCAAAAAATGCCGGAACTTTCGACGCCTTTCTATGCAAGGTGCACAAATATGCATGCGAAAAGCCGAAAATTCACAAAAATATGCAATTATGCGCGAATATATGCAAAAGAAAAGGGAAAAAGAGCCGTATAAAAGAAGCATCCGCAGAAGCGATCGGAGCTTCTGCGGATGAAGTTTCTTATCGGGTGACATCCGGCACGGCGCTGCGGGATTTTTTCGGCGTTCTGACGTAGGCAAAATAATAGCCGATCGCGCACAGCGGGATGGCTGCGGCGACATCCAGAATGGAGTGCTGCTTCATAAAAACGGTGGAAATGCTGATAAAAAATGCTGCAACGGCCGATGCAATGCGCCAGCCGCGCTTGGAGAAGATGGGCGCATACCAGAAAGCGAAAAATGCCGCCATTGAGCCGATGACATGCAGCGACGGGCAGACGTTCGTGTTCGTGTCGAACACGTAGAACCCCGCGATGAAGCGCGTGAGGGCATTGTCGCGCGGGAAGACCTCAGGCCGGAGCATCTGACAGGTGGGAAAGAGGAAATAGATAATGAGCGTCACCGAGTAGGTGATCATCACGAAGCGCATCATGCGGCGAAAGCCCGGCACGTCGAAAAAGAACGTGTAGGCCACCGCGCCGATGAGGTACACGAACCAGAACATGTAGGGAATGAGGAACCATTCATTAAAAGGAATCAGATCGTCGAGCGCGCAGTGCATGTTGATGTAGTGCGCCACGGGGTAGAAGCGCTCGACATACGAAAAGCCGAGGCCGAAAAGCGGCCAGTAGAGCAGCAGCCACACGTGGGAAAACTCCGGCGTGTTCAGCTTACTGAAGCGGAACTGGCGGTAGTCAACGCTGGGTTTGATCATGCGAGGTCTTCCTCCTTCTCCTCCTCGGCTTCACTCATCTCGGAGAGGATGTTGGCCGCGGCGTTGTGCGGCACGGCGGCGTCGAGCGCGTCGCCCATCTTTTCAAGCGCGTCCTTGTCGCTGAGCAGGCGAAGGCTCGTGCGCGCGATCTCCTTGGGCGTCTGCCCTGTGACCGCGCCGCCCGTGCGCAGGAAGAAATCCTTGTTGTACTCCTCGCAGCCCGCGACCGCGTCGATGAAGACCATCGGCAGGCGCATCGAGGCTGCCTCGGTCACGCTGATGCCGCCGGGCTTTGTAAGGTAAAGGTCGGCGGAGTCCATCAAAAGCGCCATGTCCTTCACATACGAACGGACGTGGACGTTTTTCGCATCATAGAAGCGGCGCTGGAGCCGGCGGTAGAGCTGCTTGTTTGTGCCGCAGACGATGGTAAGATCCTGATCGTCCGGCAGGTCGCGCCCGATGCGGCGCGCGATGCTCATGATGGGGCCGCAGCCCATGCTGCCGCACATCATTACGAGGTGCTTGTGGTCAGCGGGAATGCCAAACGCGCGCTTGGCGTCCTCCTTGCGCACGCTGGAGCGGAACATCTGGCGCACGGGGATGCCGCAGGCGCGCAGGCGTTCGCTCGTCACGCCGCCGCCGAGAAAATCGCCCGAAAGGGACGAGGCGGGGATAAAGTAGCGGTCGAGCGAGCTGTCCTTCACGCTGGGCGAACAGGTGTAGTCCGTGGCGATGAAGCAGGTCTTGAGGTTCGGCAGGTGCGTCTTCACGACCTCGCTGACCATCAGCGCCGCGAACGTGTGGGTGCAGATGACCGTGTCGTACCCGCTGCCAGCGATGAAGCCGCAGAGCTTTTCCGCGCCCTGCGTCAGATAGCGGTAGAGCGCGGAACCCTCGTGGAACTGCGCGGGATGATCCTCTGCCGCGCGGTAGCCCACGCGGAAAAGACCCGGCGCGTGGCGGTAGATGCGCACGTGCCAGTTGGAGATAAAGCGCGAGACCTCGGGCGAGATGAAGCGCAGCGCGTCCTCGGTGTCGCAGGGAATGTTCTGGTTGCGGCACTCCTCCTCGAGCGCCGCGGCACAGGAGTTGTGCCCCTCGCCGGTGTTGCAGCTTAAAATCAAGACTTTCATGAAAAGCTCCGATCCTTTACTGTTGTTCTTTTTGGTTGCGTCTGCTCCGGCGCTGCTGCGCGGCGAGAAGCTTTTGCAGCCGCGGCCGGTTGTAGCGCTGAATGATGAGAAACGGCAGATTGCCGAATAAGATATAGATGGCGGTGACGACCGCGCCGCCCGTTCCGGGCCAGAGGCGCAGCGCGTAAAAGCCGAGCAGGATGAGCACAAAGTGCGTGAACTCGGCGACGCAGGTCTCTTCGATCATGCGCGGAAGCTGCGCGCGAAAGTCCGTGCCCAGCTTTTTGGCGGGGATGAGCTTGGGGACGATCTTGCTCATGTCGGGCACCTTGTCCTGCCACTCGTGCACGCGCAGAAAGCGGAAGAGCTTTGCTTCCCAGCTCGCGCAGCGGTAGGGGAATCTGTCGCCGTGGAACCAGGATTTTGGCAGCAGCCGCCCGATGAAAAACGACACGACGGCTAAAATTCCGTAATAAACGCAGCAGCGCAGAAAGCCCATCGTCACCTCTCCTTATCCCGTGATAAAAGCCCGACGCAGGGGTACTGCGCCGGGGAAAAGCCGCCTCTGCGGCTGCTAAGATTTAATATAGCATAGAGTTTCGAACAAATGATGAAGAGAATCTCAATTTTTGTTGAAAAATGGCGGTCACTTCTCTACCGGCAGGCGCACGGCGAAGCGGCAGCCGCCGTTCACCGGGTCTTCGACCCAGACCACGCCGCCGTGGATGGCGACGATCTTGCGTACAAGCGCAAGGCCGAGGCCGTTGCCTTCGGATTCGTGCGAGCTGTCCCCCTGATAGAATTTGTTAAAAATGCGGGACTTATCCTCGCCGGGGATGCTTTTGCCCTCGTTGTCGATGGTGAAGAGCACACTGCCGTCTTCCTCGATGAGTCGCATGCGGATCAGGCCGCCGCGCGGGCCGAACTTGACGGCGTTGTCGATGAGATTCATCCACACATGCTGTAAGAGCCCTTCATAGCCCGTGAAGTCGACGGAGTCGAGGTCGACGTCGAAGTCGACGTCCTTTTCCGTCCACTTGCGCTCAAGGGCCAGAATGCACTGCCTTACCTGCTCGTCGAGGCGGAAGCGCGAGCGCTGGGGGTGGATGGACTGGCTGTCGAGCTTAGAAAGCAGCAGAATGTTGCCCGCGAGGGCGGAAAGCCTGCGCGTATTGAAGAGAATCTTGTCGATGTACTCCGCCTGCTCCTCGGGGGATTGCTGGTGCTCCTGCAAAAGCGAGGCGTAGCCCTCGATCGCGCTGATGGGCGTTTTGAACTCGTGCGAGACGTTCGAGATGAAGTCGGTCTGCAAGGTCTCGGTCGCGTTCAGCTCGCTGACCATGAGGTTGAAGCTGTCAAAGCTGTCGCGGATATCGCGAAAGACGCTCTTCGTCTCCACATGCACGCGGAAGTTGCCGCCCGCGACCTCCTTCATCGCGCGCGACAGGCGCGAGATGGGCGCGAAGAACGCGATGGAAAAGCCCGCCGCCGTCGCGCTGCCGAGCAGCAGCGTGAAGATGAGCAGCCACACGAACATCGGCACATTGACGCCGAGGTGCTCGAGCCCCCAGGCCGCGAGCGCGGCAAGCAGCGCCACGCCGATAAAGCCCGCCATGCAGATGAAGAAAAACTGCACGCGGATATCGAAGAATTTGTTGCGCCGCTTTTTCATGTGCGCACCACCTTATATCCCACGCCGCGCATCGTGACGATCTTGAAGTCGGGATTGTCGCGGAAGCGCTCGCGCAGGCGCGCGATGTGGACGTCGACGGTGTGGGTGTCGGTGCTGGAATCATAGCCCCAGATGTCGTCCATGAGCTGCTGGCGCGTGAAGATGCGGCCGGGGAACGACGCCATCTTGTAGAGCAGCATGAATTCCTTCTGCGGCAGCACCATGCTCTCGCCGTCGACGGTGACGCTGAGCGAGTCGCACTCCATCACCGTGCCGCCGATGACCTGACGGCGCTCGCTCGCCATCTGGGCGCGGCGCAGCAGCGCGCTCACGCGCAGTACCATTTCCCCGATGTTGATGGGCTTGACCATATAGTCGTCGCTGCCGGAGAGGAAGCCGAGGCGCATGTCGTCAAAGGCGTCCTTGGCGGTGATCATCATAATGGGGATGGACGAACCGCTCTCGCGGATCGAGCGCACAAGCTCGTAGCCGTCCATCTTCGGCATCATGATGTCGGAGATGATGAGATCGTAATAGCTCTGCTCGAGCGCGGCAAGCGCCTCTTCGCCGTTGGAGACGCCGAGGACAGTGTAACCGTTTTTGGTGAGCACGTGGGCGAAGAGCTGGCGCAGCTCGCGGTCATCCTCCGCAATGAGAATTTTGAACAATCCGATCCCTCCGATCCTGTGTCGGCGCGCCGCGGTTTCGCGGCGCTTGTCCCGTCAGTATACCATATCTTTTGCAAATGTGCAGCAGGTTGCGCGGAAATTTTGCGCGGCGGCAAAACTGCACAAAAAAAGAGCCATCCTTTCGGATGACTCTTTGCATTTGAGGGAGATTTAACCGCCGAGGTAGGCCTTGCGGACGGCGTCGCTCGCCATAAGCTCCTTACCGGTGCCGGAGAGCGTGATACGGCCCGTTTCAAGCACGTACGCGCGGTCGGCGACGGAGAGCGCGGCCTGCGCGTTCTGCTCGACGAGCAGGATCGTCGTGCCCGCAGCGTGCAGCTCGCGGATGATGTCAAAGATCTGCTCAACGAGGATCGGAGCGAGGCCCATAGACGGCTCGTCGAGCATCAGAAGCTTCGGCTTCGACATGAGCGCTCTACCCATGGCGAGCATCTGCTGCTCACCGCCGGAGAGCGTACCGGCGATCTGCTTGCGGCGCTCTTTGAGGCGCGGGAAGCGCTCGTAGACGTCCGCAATGCCCGCTTCAATGGTGGAGTTCGGCTGGGTGTAGGCGCCCATTTCAAGGTTATCCTCGACCGTCATCTGCAAAAAGACGTGGCGGCCTTCCGGAACCTGCGCAAGACCGTGCTCGACGATCTTGTGCGCGGGGACGCCCTTTAAGTCCTTGCCCTCGAAAACGACGCTGCCGTGCTTGGGGTGCAAAAGGCCGGAGACCGTGTTCAGAACGGTCGACTTACCCGCGCCGTTCGCACCGATCAGCGTGACGACCTCACCCTCGTTGACCTCGAAGGAAACGCCCTTGACGGCGTGGATGCTGCCGTAGTAAACGTGAAGATCGTTCACCTGTAAGATCTGTCCCATCGTTAGGCCTCCTTCTGCTTGCCGAGGTAGGCTTCAATGACCTCGGGATTGTTCTGAATGTCTTCGGGTGTGCCCTTGGCGATGACATGGCCGAAGTTCAAGACGGCAATGCCCTCGCAGATGTTCATGACGAGGTTCATGTCGTGCTCGATGAGCAGCACCGCGATCTTGAACGTATCGCGGATGGAGCGGATGTTTTCCATCAGCTCAGCCGTCTCGCTCGGGTTCATGCCGGCGGCGGGCTCGTCAAGAAGCAGCAGACTCGGGTTCGTGGCCAGCGCACGGAGAATTTCCAGTCTGCGCTGCGCGCCGTAAGGCAGGGAGTTCGCCTTGGCGTTTGCAAGGTCTTCCATGTGGAAGATGGACAGAAGCTCCATCGCGCGCTCATGCATGACGCGCTCTTCCTTCCAGAAGCGGGGCAGGCGGAAAATGCCCTCGGGCATCGTGTAGTGCATCTGCGTGTCCATCGCGACGGTGATGTTTTCTTCCACGCTCAGCTCGCCGAAAAGGCGGATATTCTGGAATGTGCGCGCGATGCCCGCGCGGTTGACCTGCGCGGTGTTGAGGTCATGGATGTCTTTGCCGTTTAAGAGAATCGTGCCGTGGGTGGGCTGATAGACCTTGGTGAGCAGGTTGAAGACCGTCGTCTTACCAGCACCGTTCGGGCCGATGAGGCCGGTGATCTCGGTGCGGCCGATGGTCACATTGAAGTTGTCGACCGCTTTCAGACCGCCGAACGTGATGCCGAGGTCGATGCACTCGAGCACGGGGGACTTGTCCGCGTCGCGCTCGGTGAGCAGCGCCGGTTCACGGGAGACGGGAACGAGCTTGGCTTTTTCTTTCTGTGTCATGGTCAATCCTCCTTTTCAGCACTGGCGCGGTGATGGGGCAGAAGTTTCTGGAAGAACGCCTTGGCCTGCGGATTGTTGGTCGCGAGCATGACGAAGATCAGCACGATCGCGTAGATGAGCATACGGAAGTCGGCAAACTGACGCAGCGCCTCGGGCAGGATCGTCAGCGCCGCAGCGGCGACGAGCGAGCCCCAGATGTTGCCAAGGCCGCCGAGCACCACGAACACCAGCACGAGGATGGAGAGGTTGAAGTTGAACTTCGTCGCCTGAAGGGAAGAGTAGTTCAGGCCGTAGAGCGCGCCTGCCGCGCCCGCGAGGGCGGCGGAGGTGACGAACGCCATGAGCTTGTACTTCGTCAGGTTCAGGCCGATGGCCTGCGCGGCGATGCGGTTATCACGGATGGCCATGATCGCGCGGCCCGCACGCGAACGGGTCAGGTTCAGCACGACGATGAGCGTGATCATCACGAGGATGAAGCCCGCGGTGAACGTTGCGATCGTGGCGGTGCCGGTCGCACCCTGCGCGCCCTTGATGATAGCGGTGCCCGAGGCACTCAGACCGAGGTCGTCGACCGTCTTGTTGCCGGCGGGGTTGAAGATGAAGTGCAGGCCGTTTTCATCGCAGCCGATGATGAGGCAGTTGATGAGCTCTTTGATGATCTCGCCGAAGGCCAGCGTGACGATGGCGAGGTAGTCGCCCTGTAAGCGGAGCACCGGCGTGCCGATGAGAAGGCCGACGATGGCAGCGAAGATCGCGCCGACGACCATCGAGATGGCGAGACGCACGGGAGCGTTCGGGATCGCGCCCATCAGGCTCTGCGAGGCGACGATGCCGGAAAATGCGCCGACGCTCATAAAGCCCGCGTGGCCGAGGCTCAGCTCACCGAGGATACCGACCGTCAGGTTCAGCGACACGGCCATGGACATGTAGCAGCAGATGGGGACGAGCAGACCGATGGCGGAGCGCTTGAGCGAACCGTTGTTCTGCAGGATCGTCGTGATGATAAAGACGACGATCACGCCGAGATAGGTCGCAAAGTCGACCTTTGTGGTCTTCTTGAGAGAGTTGAATTTGTTCATTTTCTGTGTCATTCCGGCCACCTCACACTTTCTCCGTCACGGACTTGCCGAGAAGTCCGGCAGGCTTGACGAGCAGCACGACGATCAGCACGGCAAAGACGATCGAGTTTGCGAGGTTCGTCGAGATATACGCCTGGGCCATGGCCTCGATGATGCCGAGCAGGAGCCCGCCGAGGAATGCGCCGGGGATGGAGCCGATGCCGCCGAACACCGCCGCGGTAAAGGCCTTGATGCCGGGCATGGAGCCGGTCGTCGGCATGAGCGACGTATTGAACGAGCAGAGCAGCACGCCGGCGATGGCGGCGAGCGCCGAGCCGATGGCGAACGTTGCAGAAATGGTGGCGTTGACGTTGATGCCCATGAGCTGGGCCGCCGCCTTATCCTCCGAGCAGGCACGCATGGCCTTGCCCATCTTGCTCTTGTTGACGAACGTGGTGAGGCCGATCATGATGACGACGCAGGCCGCGATCGTGAGAAGCGACACATAGGAAACGGTCAGCTTGCCGCCGAAGATCTTCACAGCGCCCGTGACCACGGGGGGATAGGAGCGCGCGGCGGCCTTCCAGATGAGCAGCGCGGAGTTCTGGAGGAAATAGCTCACGCCGATGGCGGTGATCAGGACCGCAAGGCTCGGCGCGGAGCGCAGGGGCTTGTAGGCAAGGCGCTCGATGACGATGCCGAGGACGGTGCACACGACAACGGCCATCAGCACCGCGACGATGCTGGGAAGGCCCAGATAGAACATCGCGCAGAAGGAAACGTAGCCGCCGATCATGATGACGTCGCCGTGGGCAAAGTTCAGCATCTTGGCAATGCCGTAGACCATCGTATAGCCGAGGGCGATGATGGCGTACACGCTGCCGAGGCTGATGCCGCTGATGAGATAGGATAAGAATTCCATAGGATGGCACCTCTTTTTTCTCGTTGGAGTTGTGGGGAAACGTCTGTGGCAGAAACAAGGGCAGAGAGGAAGAACGCTGCCTTCGTTTCCGCCATAGAAGCAGGGCGCAGGCCGCCGGGAGTTTTTTCCTCCCGGCGACCCTTCGCTCCGTGAGAGAGACGATAAACGGTCTATTTGGTATCTTTGCGGGGATCAGCCCTCGACGTACTGGCCGTCCTTGACGACGTAGGCGGTCGGGGCCTTGGAGACCTGACCCTCGGCGTTCCAGGACATGTCGGTACCGGTGAGGCCGGTGAACTTGAGGGAGGTGATGGCGGAAACGAGCGCATCGCAGATATCTTCATTGCTCATATCGGCGGTGCAGCCGGCCTGTTCGAGCGCGGCCTTGACGATGTACACACCGTCGTAGGCGTCGGCGGCGAACTGGTTGGGCGTGGTGCCGTAAGCGGCAACGTAAGCGTCGACGAAGCTCTTGCTGGATTCAACGGTGGCGCAGAACGGGGTCATCAGCACGAGGCCCTCGGCGAGAGTGGTGTCAAAGCCGGGCATATCGAGGATGCCGTCCATGCCGTCCACACCGAAGAAGGTGGGGGCATAGCCCATGGCCTTGGCCTGCGCGAAGATCACGGAAGCGGGCTGATAGTAGATGGGGAGGAAGACGAGGTCGGCACCGGCAGTCTGCGCGGCGGCGAGCTGAACGGAGAAGTTGGAGGAGGTATCGAGGGTAAAGGTGCCCTGATAGACGATGGAGAGGCCCTTGTCGCCCGCTTCCTTCACGAAAGCATCGCGGATGCCCTGAGAGTAAGCGTCGTCGTTGCGGTAGATGACGGCGATCTTGGCATCGGCGAAGTTCTCAGCCATGTAGTCGGCAGCGCCAACGCCCTGGTTGGGGTCGGTGAAGCAGACCTGGAAGACATTGTCCTTGCCCGCGGTCACGTCAGTGGAGGAAGCGGACGGGGTCAGCATAAAGGTGCGGTCATTGTAGCAGGCATCGGCAACGGCGATGGAAGCGCCGGTGGTCGTGGGGCCGACGAGAACCTGCATGCCGTTGTCCATCATGTTGTTGTAGGCGTTGACGGCCTTTTCACCGTCGGCCTCATCGTCCTGAGAGAGGAACTCAAACTTGATGGTGCTGTCGCTCGCGTTGATTTCATTGACGGCGAGCTCCACGCCCTGCTTGACGGCCATACCGTAGATCGCGTTGTCGCCGGTCAGCGGGCCGGAGGTGCCGACCGTAAAGGTCTGGACACCGTCGGATGCGCCGCCAGCATTGTCGTCGGTGTTGGTGTCATCGCTCTTGGAGCCGCAGGCGGCCATCGAGAGCGTCATGGCCGCAGCCATGAGCATGCACATAAACTTCTTTTTCATCGTTTCAAATCTCCTTTGATTAAATAATGAACAGATTTATCATACAAAAAAGCGGATCCGCCATTCCCGGCGGAACCGCTTTGCTGTATCGCGTTTTTTACTCGCTCAGCAATCGCGTTTCATCCCGGGAACGCCCATCAGGACGACCAGAAGTACCAGTACCAGCAGAGAAATGCCGATAATGCTAATCAGGCGGGAAATAATAATGGACGCCATAATAATGGCGCCCAGAGCGATGCAGTTGAAGCGGGAGGACTGAGAGGTGCAGGAGGAAGCGGCCTCTGCGCACATAGCAGAAGCGGCGGCGTTATTCTGATTTGCATAAGCAAAACGGAACATAGCATTAAATCCTTTCATGTATCCCTCATGTTTGATGGGCTTATTTTAGCCTCTAAAACGCCAGAAGTCAATACTGCATATTATCCAAAGAAAAAAGAGGGAAATGGGGATAAGTATCCTATATTGACAATTTGGACAACTTTCGCGCCTCGGGCGCGGGAGGAAAGCAGCCCGCGAGGGCTGTTTCTTTTTGCGCCCGTAGGGCGCAGGGGGGGTGCAGCGCGGCAGCGCTGCTTCTGGCCCCACACCGTGTGGGGACGCGGCAAAGGGGGATATTCTCTTTCTCAGAAAGAGAATATCCCCCTTACACCCCCAAGAGAAAGGACGAGGGGAGTCCCCCTCGACCCCCGAATTGGCAGTCTCAATCTCGAAGAACTGCTCAGCCTGCGGAATCAGGTGCGGTGTACATGGCTTCGCCATGAATCCCTGCGAGTTGTTACTACGATCAACCGCGCCTTACTGTCGTGAGGCGCGAGTGACGCTACCTCGGCGGCAGACTGCGTGCGAAATAGCGGCATTGCTTCGCTCGCCGCATTGTAGCGACTGGCGGTAGACGGGAATTAGGCTGTACTTCTATAAGATGGGCAGAGCGGCACCCGCAAGGGGTGTGCCGCATCCGTAAGGCAGCAGAGCCGCCAACGGCTGCGCAACAGCGGGTAGTAGGAGCAGAGGCAAATCGTCTTGCAATGCTAACGCGGCTTCGCCGCGCACGAGGCACTTTCACTTCGGAGACATCAGAGTTGTTCAAGCCTGAGACTGCCAATCCAAGGCCTTTCTCTTATATATAATAAAAGGTAACTATCCTGTTTTAGCACTTGCTGCCGACGAGTGCTAAAAATTAAGAGTTTGGTAACAAATATCAGGAATTTCCTGCTATACTTAGGTTCAAATACAATTCAGAGAGGGATGCTTTTATGGCTAAAAAACAGTTTAAAGCAGAATCGAAGCGTTTGCTCGATCTGATGATCAACTCGATTTACACGCACAAGGAGATCTTCCTGCGCGAGATCATTTCCAACGCCAGCGACGCCATCGACAAGCTCTGTTACGTCGCGCTGACGGACGACAAGGTCGGCATGAACCGCAGCGATTTTGCCATCACGGTGTCGGTCGACAAGGAGAACCGCACGCTGACGGTCTCGGATAACGGCATCGGCATGAGCCGCGAAGAGCTTGAAAACAACCTCGGTGTCATCGCGTCGTCGGGTTCCTACAAGTTCCGCCAGGAGACCGAGGAAAAGGACAAGAAGGACGCCGATATCGACATCATCGGCCAGTTCGGCGTGGGCTTCTACTCCGCGTTCATGGTCGCCGACAGCATCACCGTCCGCACGAAGAAATACGGTTCGGAGCAGGCCTATGAGTGGCAGTCCTCCGGCGCGGACGGCTACACGATCACCGAATGCGACAAGGAGACCGTCGGCACCGACGTCATCATGCACATCAAGCCCGACACGGACGAGGAGAAGTACAGCGAGTACTTGGAATCCTACCGCCTGCACGCGCTCGTGAAGAAGTACTCCGACTACATCCGCTACCCCATCCGCATGCTGCTGCCCGAGCAGAAGGTCAAAGAGGGCAGCGACCCGGAGAAGCCCGAGTACGAGACCGTCGAGGAGATGAAGACCGTCAACTCCATGGTGCCGCTCTGGCAGCGCAAGAAGAGCGACGTCACGGAAGAGGAGTACAACAAGTTCTATTCCGAGCTGACGCATGAATTCGACAAGCCCCAGCGCACGATCACCGTCTCGGCCGAGGGCAGCGTGACCTATAAGGCGCTGCTGTTCGTGCCGTCTTCGCGCCCGTTCAACTTCTACACGGAAGGCTATGAAAAGGGATTGCAGCTCTACTCTGCGGGCGTTCTCATCATGGACAAGTGCGACTCGCTGCTGCCTGACTATCTGCGCTTTGTGCGCGGCGTGGTCGACTCGCCGGACCTGAGCCTGAACATCTCCCGCGAGCTTTTACAGCACGACCGCCAGCTCAAGGTCATCGGCCAGAACCTCGAAAAGAAGGTCCGCGCCGACCTTGAAAAGTTCCTCAAGGAAGACCGCGAGGGCTACGAGAAATTCTACGAAAACTTCGGCCGTCAGATCGGTTACGGCATCGTGAGCGACGGCGGCGAGAGCCGCAAGGATTCGCTCAAGGACCTGATGATGTTCTACTCCTCCACGCAGAAGAAGCTCACGACGCTCAAGGAGTACGTCGAACGCATGAAGGAAGGCCAGAAGTGCATCTACTACGCCGCGGGCGAGAGCATCGCCGCCGTGGACAAGCTGCCGCAGACCGAGCTTTTGAAGGACAAGGACTACGAGGTCCTGTACCTGACCGGCGAGACGGACGAGTTCGTTTTGCAGGCGCTGATGAACTACGACGAAAAGCCGTTCCGCTCCATCGTGGACGGCGACCTCGAGCTCGGTGACGAGGAAGAGCACAAGGACGACAGCGAGAGCGCCGAGCTCATGCAGTTCGTCAAGGAGACGCTCGGCGACAAGATCAAGGAGGCCAAGGTCTCGCACCGCCTGAAGACCCATCCCGTCTGCCTGACGGCGGGCGAGGGCTTCAGCTTCGAGATGGAGAAGTACTTCAAGAACTTCCAGATGCCCGAGCCCATCAAGGCCGAGCGCATCCTCGAGCTGAACGTCGATCATCCGGCGGTCAAGGCGATGGCCGCCGCGCTGGCAACGGACCGCGACAAGGCGGCGCTGTATGCCAAGATCCTCTACGATCAGGCAAACCTCATCGCGGGCCTGCCGCTCGAAGATCCCAGCGCGTACACCGACATGGTCGCGCAGCTGATGCAGTAAGTCAATATTGCTCCAAAAGGGCGCGGAGAATTCTCCGCGCCCTTTTTCACGTTTTTCATTCCTGCCGCCTATACTGGCATACAGGCGCTTTTCCGCCTGACAAACCGTAAAGGCGATGAACGGATATGCTTCGACCACTGATGCTGGCTCTGCTCGGCACGTCTTTCACGTTTCTGATGACGGCGCTGGGCGCCGCGACGGTGTTCTTTTTTGCCCGCAAGGTGTGTGAGCGCGCGCAGGGCGCGCTGCTGGGCTTTGCCGCGGGCGTGATGATGGCGGCGAGCGTGTGGAGCCTCATCCTGCCTGCCATCGAACAGACGGAGGCAGAGGGCCGCCTGCCGCCGTTTCTGCCCGCCGCGGCGGGCATCGTGCTCGGCGCGCTGACGCTCTTCCTGCTCGACGAGCTCGTGCGGCGGCGCGGCGGGGGAGAGGTGCACAGCGATTTTTTGCTCCTCTCGGCCATCACGCTGCACAACATCCCCGAGGGCATGGCCGTCGGCCTCGCGTTCGCGCTCGCGGCGGACGGGGAGAGCCTTGCCGGCGCGTTCGCGCTGGCGCTTGGCATCGGCGTGCAGAACTTTCCCGAGGGCGCGGCGGTGGCGCTGCCGGTGTACCAGGCGGGCAAGTCGAAACGGCGCGCCTTCTGGACCGGCGTGCTCTCCGGCGCGGTGGAGCCGCTGTTCGGCGCGCTCGTCGTGCTCGCGGCGGCGGGAATCCACGCGCTGATGCCGTGGCTTCTGAGCTTTGCAGCGGGGGCGATGCTCTACGTCGTGGCGGAGGAGCTGCTGCCGCGCGCGGGCGGACGGCGGGGGACGTGCGGCTTCCTCTTAGGCTTCCTTCTGATGATGATACTGGACGTCGCGCTGGGGTAAGCGCGAAAAATCCGGCATAGAATGGTGCGAGGTGATCGACCATGCACATTCATGTTGTAAAGCGCGGCGACACGCTTTCTTCCATCGCCGCGATGCACGACGCCCTGCCCGCGTTCGTCGCGGCGGACAACGGCCTTGCGCTGAGTACGCCGCTTGTGATCGGCCAGGCGCTCGTCGTGCGGACGCCGAAGACACTGCACACCGTGCGCGCGGGGGAGACGCTTTCGTCCATCGCGCGGGACTGTGATTTGAGCGTCAGGACGCTCCTGCGGCGGAACTTTTTCCTCCACGGACGCGAGCTTCTGCGCGAGGGCGACGTGCTTGCCATCGACTACGAAGACGAAGCGCCGCTCGGTACGCTCGGCGTGAACGCCTACGCCTACCCCTACATCGGAGGCGAGCTGCTCGACTCGGTCCTGCCGTACCTGACGTATCTGACGCCGTTCACCTACGGCATCACGCCCGCGGGAGCCCTTGCGCCGCTCGACGACGCGCGCCTGCTCGAACGAGCGGCGCGCTATGGCGCAAAATCGCTCATGCACCTCTCGACGCTGACGCCGGAGGGGAATTTTTCGAGCGAAAACGCCGCGGAGCTCCTGCAAAACGACCGCGCGCAGAGCGCGCTCCTTGCCGAGATTTTGCGGACGATGGCGAAAAAGGGATACTACGGCCTCGACGTCGACTTCGAGTACGTCCCGCCGGAGCTGCGTGAGGACTACGCCGCGTTCGTCTGCCGTCTGCGCGAGGCGCTGAACGCGGAGGGAAAGCCCGTCGTCGCCGCGCTCGCGCCGAAGACGAGCGCGCAGCAGCGCGGACTGCTCTACGAGGCGCACGACTACGCGCTGCTATCAAAAGCCGCGAACGCCGTGTTCCTGATGACCTACGAATGGGGCTATGTCTACGGCGAGCCGCAGGCCATCGCGCCGCTGCCGCAGGTGCGCGCGGTGCTCGATTACGCGCTCTCGGTCGCGGCGGGGGAGAACATCTTCCTCGGCGCGCCGCTGTACGCTTACGACTGGCCGCTGCCCTACGAAAAAGGCCGCACGCGGGCCGAGACGTTCTCGTCGCAAGCGGCCGTCGCGCGGGCGCGGCTGGTGGGGGCGGAAATTGAGTTTGACGAAACCGCACGCTCGCCCTGCTACCACTACTTCGACAAAATGCGGCGCGAACACGTCGTCTGGTTCGAGGACGCGCGCTCGCTGCGCGCGAAGATCGCCCTCGCGGCGGAAAAGGGCTTGCAGGGCATCGGCTTCTGGCAGGCGGGGCGGGAGCTCGCGCAGGCGTGGCCGCTGCTCGACGCGCTGCTGACGCTCGAAACCCTCTAAAAAATGCAAAAAACCGCCCAACGGGCGGCAAAGATTGACAAAATGCGGCAAAAACCGTAAAATAAAGGTAGGCGCTGTTGTAAACGGCGGTTAGCCACTCCCTTGCGAAAGGGGGTGATGCGGATGGGAAGAGGAAATGCTCTGCGTTTTCTTCTGTGTCTCGTCATTGTCCTCGTGGTAATGACCTACATAGCCCCAAAAGCGTGTTAACCGCCCGGCGGCCACCGAGCGGTTAACATAGTATTGTTTTAACCAGCTTTGAGGGCTAACCGTCATGACAACAGCGCCCTTTTCTATCTCCATTATACCCCGCTTTCCCGCGTTGTCAAGGCGAAAAATTTTTCCTCCGCTGCACCGGTTCGTCCCAAAAACCGCTTTACAGCTTTATAGCTGTAAACGGTCCGCGCAAATGCGTGGGCTGCACAAAATGAGGAGGAAAAACATGTACAACAACACCTATGAACGACCCAGAACCCAGATCGAAAAATGCGAGCACTTGGCGCGGATGAAATTCGAAAACCCGATCGAAAAGGCGCAGCGCGAGCGCGACGAGCGCGTCTACCGCTTTTCGAGCATCGACGAGGCCATCGGCGTGCTGAGCGTCGTGCGCCGCGCGTGGTGAAAGGGGAGGACGCGATGGGAAAACAGCCAATTACGGCCTACCCAAGTGGGAAAAGTCGGACTTTATTAAGATGGATGACTTCAATGCGGCGTTCGGCAAGATCGACGAAACGCTCAAGGCCAACGCCGACGCGGTGGCGGCCAAGGCGGAGGCGGAGACCGTGACCGCCATTGCGCAGACGATTGCCAGCAGCAAGATTTGCCGCGCGAAGTTCGGCACATACACCGGCACCGGTCTATCGGGTCAAAATCACCCGAACAGCGTCGAATGCGGCTTTTGCCCCGCGGTGCTGGTGCTGTTCCGCGCGGACGGCGGACAGAAAACGACGGCCATACGCGGCGTGACCGCCTGCTCGTCCGGCATCGGCTCCATGAACAATTACTATACATGGGGTGACAGCGGCGTGAGCCGGGTATCGCAGACGTTAGACAGCGACTCTGGCGGATATATGGCATCCTCGCAGTTCAACAGCAGCGGGAAAGAATATTGCTATCTTGTCCTCGGTTATGACGCGGACTGGATAAAGCAAAAAACAGCCCCGAGCCTTTCGGCTCGGGGCTGAAACTATTTTTGGGGTAGTTTCTTTCGTTCAATTACTGAACGTTGTTGACGTAGCCAGTGTAAACATTGGCGCCATCAGCAAAGGTGAAGTCATCAGCATTGCTGCCGGTGAGCTCAACAGTAGCAACGAACTTGCAGCTGTTACCAGCGATGAAGGGGGCGTTGGTATCAACGACCTTAACATTGTACTCGGTACCAGCCTCGTTCAGCTTATACCACTCGATGTTGACAGTCTTAACGGTAGCAGTGCTGCCCGAGGTGAGACCATCAGTGTACGTAACATCCCAGTTGGAGATGGTGATATCCTTGAAGGACTGGGAAGAGGCAGCGGTAACAGTGCCGTTGGGCTTAACAGCGCTGATCTCACGCAGTTCATCAGCGGTGGTAGCTCTGTCAACAATGTTGGCATGGAGGATAGAGCCGCTGTACTCGCCGGAACCGGAGATGTAAGCGAGGTAGATCACCTTATCACCGAGGTTGGTGAACTCGCTGTTGATCTTGGAGGCGAAGTCTGCGTTGCTGACAACGGAGTACTTGGCGTCGCTGTGCGTGTAGACATTGCCCTCAAAGGTATCGGAAGAGGAACCCTGAATGGTGAGGACCTTAACGTCGTTGCGGTTCATATAGGCGGCAGCGAGCGGGTAGGTGACACCGTTGACAGACGCAGCGCGAATCGGGTCGGTGGAAGTGTACACCCAAGCGCTCGTGTAATCCTTGTCGAGGTAGCCGTTGCTCAGAGCGACACTGTAAATGGTGTTGGCATTGCCGCGACCGGTGGCCGTGTCGATGATGGTGTTCACGTTGCTGTTGTTCCAGCCGACAGCATAGATGGCGGTCTTCTCACCGTCGAGGTAGCCGGGGGTGGTCCAAACGCCGGTCTCGTTGTTGAAGGAAGCCTGCTCGCCAGCATAGAAGAACACGCTGGTGACCTTGGACTCGGTGGGATCAGCCTTGATGAAGACATACTTGGCGAAGTCGTCGCTCATGACGTAGTCGACCTCATCATTCTGATAACGGTCTATCTTGTCGAAGCCGGTAACAGACTTGAAGGTATACGGGCTGGCAGTGGTGTCATCACCGGAGCGGATCAGGTACACAGTGTTGGAGTTGGCTACAAGGCCGCTGGTGATCTGGGTGTCCTTGTAAATAGCCAGGTTCTCGCTGTGGAGATTCTTGTAAGCGGCGGCAGTGCCGGCACCACTGACCTCAACAGCCTTGACAGTGCCGTCAGTCTGAGTGCTGAACTGGAACATATCGTCGTTCAGGATCTGAGCGCCGGTCTTGTCGGCGCGGGCGTTCTGATCGATATAGTCGTCGATGTAGAAGTAGCTCGTGGGCGCGGTGCTGTAGGTATCGCCGGACATGACCTTAAGGGCAGCGGTGTTGTGGGACAGTTTGCCGCCCTTAGCGATATACGTAGTGTTGCGGTTCTCGGCGGCAGCACCATTGTAGATGAGGGTGCTGATGTCGACCACAGCGGTGGTGCCGTCCATGTAGGTGACATTCGCCTTAGCAACGCCGGAACCGTCAGCAGTGTTGCCGACCCACCAGATGGAGTTGATCACGCCGTAGCTGGTAGCAGCAGCGATCTCAACGTTACCGATGAGGTTGCCATACTGGTCGAGGAACCAGGTGTGGTTCCCGGTGGAGTTGCCAGCCTCATCGAGGATGAACTTGACAGCATCATCATAGACAGTGCCAGCAACATTGTGCTGCTCGTTGTTCCAGTAGATGATGGTCTGAGCGCCGTCAACAGAAGTGGCCTTGGAAACAATCTCGCCGTACTTGTCAGCGCCGGTCTTGATGAGGCCGCTCTCGGTAGCGCTGTTAACAGCGTTGGTGAAGGCGTTCAGGAGAACGTAATCGCCGACAGCATACGGATACGCATCCTCGCCGTTGGTGAGGGTGAGCTCCTTGTTGGAAGTGCCATCATAAACGAGGAGGGTGATGCTGGCTTCCTTGCGCAGGTGGCCCTGAGCGTCATAAGCGGCAGGAGCAACATAGGTGACCTTGGCAAGGAAGGTGTCGATCATGACGATAACGTCATCATCTTCTCGTGGCCGAACACCCGCCGTCTCTCCCGCTTTCCCGTGGTTGCTGCCAAAATTTGCAAATCCTCAAATTGTTGCAGAAACAATAGAAAATAACCAAAATGCAGCAGAATAAAGGAAAAATCGTTCGATTCAGTGGATATCGCATCCCCTTAGCGACGCGGAAAAAGCCCGCCGCGCAAGGGCTTGCGGACGCGGCGGGTAGCGGTTTGGTAGCGATTTGCCGGAAATGAGGGTTTGGCGGGGCGAAAAAAGCCTGATTTTGCAAGGCTTTGCGGGCACGGAAAATCGGGTAGCGGTTTGGTAGCGGTCCGCAGCTACCATGATTTTTAGCACTCTCGACGCGCGAGTGCTAAAATTAAAAGTTTGTTCATCAAAAGATGTATTTTTGTTCACAGGGCGTGCCTATACTCATAATTGTTCCGAGGGGAACGAAAGAAAAGTAAACCACGCGGGCTGCAAGAGCGGCTCGCCAGAATAGATTTGGAGGCTTTGTATTATGTTTGAACTGAGACCTTTTGAACGCAGAAACAACCACGTTGCGGCTTATGATCCCTGGGATCAGATGGAGCGCGCATTCTTCGGTGACGGCTCGTGGGGCCGCGGACTGAGCGAGTTTAAGACCGACATTCAGGACAAGGGCGACAGCTACCTGCTGGAAGCTGATCTGCCGGGCTTCAAGAAAGAGGACATCCACGTCGATGTGGACGGCGACACGATGACCATTCGCGCCGAGCGCCACAGCGAGCACGAGGATCAGGACAAGAAGGGCAATTACGTCCGCTGCGAGCGCAGCTACGGCAGCTACCAGCGCGCATTCGACATCAGCGGCGTCGAGGTCGCGAATATCTCCGCGCAGTACAATGACGGCGTGCTCAAGCTGAACATGCCGAAGAAGAGCGCCGTGGTGAACGCGAAGCAGATCGAGATTCAGTAAAGAACTTCAAAAAAGGCGGCGAAAGCCGCCTTTTTTGATTTTGGATTGCACGCCGCGGCAGCGCACGCGCCGTAGGCGCGCACGTTTGCGGCGTGAGAGGTGTTTTTTTTGCCACGCACACGCCCCAGGGCGGCTTCTCTTGCCGCTTTGCGGCAATTCACCTTCTGTCGCGGCAAAAAACGATCAAGATCATTGCGCGCCTGCGGGCGCGAATTTTTTGGGGTTGTACGGGGTTGTGCAAAAAATATTGGCGAAAGTCCGCTCAGGTGAGCGGGCTTTCCTTTTTTTCGGCGGGCCGCGGCTGGAAAAGGGAAATTTCGCTCCCCGCGCGGCGGCGCGGACTACTGTTACTTGCCGCCTGACCGCTGCGCGGGTCTAAAATCACAAAAAGCGGCTTAGGCCGCTTTTTTCATATTTGTGCTTATATATTATATGTATGTGGTGGCGGATAATGGCGAAAGCGGGGGTTTTATGTCAAGCTGTAACAGAAGCGGCGGTTTGTTACAAGTGTGTTACAGATGGGGCGAAAGCGTTGACTTGAAATTTTGCTTGTGGTAAGGTGACAGTGCAGAAAGGGTGGGGAACGGTGCGTTCCCGACTTAGTTACGGGATCGGCATGCCACGGTAAGTAAGCCGAGAAACGCCGAAACTTGCTCCTTTCTGACAAACGAACCATCTTTAAGGGGATGCGATAGCAACTAAAATCGCGCGTTTTCCTGCGAAACGGTCAAAAATGCAAGAAAATCGAAATGCTTTGCAACTTTTTCGGTCAACTCTCATTTTCGCCCGCGAACAGCAAAATGCCCGCTTTTCGCTGCCGGAGCGCTCCAAGGGGATGGAAATTTATGAAAGGAGAGTAACATCTATGAAAAAGTTACTCGCAATGGTGCTGGCTCTGGTCATGACTCTGTCTCTGGCCGTCAGCGCCAACGCAGCCTTCAAGGATGACAAGAGCATCAGCGATGATTACGCTGAGTCTGTTGCCGTTCTGAATGGCATGGGTGTGTTCAAGGGTTATGAGGATGGTTCCTTCAAGCCCGAGGGCAACATCACCCGCGCTGAGGTAGCTACGATCATCTATCGTATCTACACTGCCGACGTCGCCAAGAACGATAAGTCCGGCCTCTATGCCACTTATAACAAGTTCAGCGACATGGCTGGTGCCGGTTGGGCTCAGGGCTACATCGGCTACTGCGCCAACGCCTCCCTCGTCAAGGGCTATCCCGATGGCACCTTCAAGCCGTCCGGCAAGGTCACCGGCTATGAAGTCCTCGCCATGATCCTCCGCGCTGTCGGCTACGACAAGAACAACGAGTTCTCCGGCGCTGACTGGGCGCTCCATGTTGCGCAGACCGCGCAGCAGCTCGGCGTTCTGGACAACGTGGCGAAGACCACCGACCTGAACGCTCCCGCTTCCCGTGAGCTGGTCGCTGAGCTCCTGTTCCAGGGCATCCAGAAGGCTCAGGTCACCTACACCCCGGCCTTCGGCTATGTGACCGATAAGGTCATCAGCACCAAGACCAACAGCCTCGGCGAGAAGAACTTCAAGCTCGCTTCCGCTGCTGCTTCCGACAAGTGGGGCCGTCCCGCCACCAAGTGGACCTACACCACCGGCGACAAGGCCACTACCTTCGTTGAGAAGCCCGACCTGACCTACACCAAGGCTGTTGCTGAGTGCGACGTCGCTCACGATGCTGGCCTGAAGGTCGACACCGCTTACACCCTGATTGTCAACGGTCAGACCGCCAGCACCAAGTACACCGTCAACCTGACCGACACCAAGACCAAGATGGGTGCTCAGGGCCGTCTGTTCGAAGTCTATGACGATACCATCGTCATGATCGACACCTTCCTTGCCAAGGTCACCTACGTTGCTGACATCACCTATGATGCTCAGGGTCACGTCAAGACTCCTGCCACCATCACCCTCGAGGTCTATGATGCCAAGAACGCTTCTACTCCTCTGACGCTCAAGGACTACGACGACAACTATGGCTATGCCAAGGATGAGTATGTCCTCGTCAACGCTTACACCGTCAAGGCTGACAACTCCGCCACTGTCAGCGGCAAGGTGCTCAACACTGCTGATCAGTATGCCGAGATCGTTTCCAAGGCCACTTCTGTTGACGGCGCTCAGAGCGTGATCTACTGGAACGCCCAGCAGCACAACGTTGAGGGCACCGTTTATGATGATGCTGCCAAGTTCTACCTCGACCAGGCCGCTCAGAAGGACGCCAAGTACACTTGGTACTTCGATTCCTACAACAACCTGATCGGTGCGGTTGAGATCGCTGCTGCTACCAGCTACGGCGTCATCAACTCCATCTGGTGGGCTGGCAACGCCACTGACGGTTCCGGCGTGGCAAAGGCCAACGTCACCTACATGGACGGCACCACCGCTCAGGTTGACATCAGCAAGATGACCTATGTCTACACCACCCCCGCCACCCCCGCTACCAAGACTGTTAAGTCCGGTGATGTTACCCACAGCACTGGTATCAACGCACTGGTCATGAAGGCCGACGACCAGAACAAGTATTTCTACGTTGACACCTACATCAACACCAACAAGGTTGCTGATACCAATGGCATCCTGAACGGTCACCTGTTCCAGTTCACTACCAAGTCCAACGGCACTCTTGACGCTGTTGAAGTTGCCACCGGTACTGCCGCCAAGCTCTACAATCTCGCCGATGTTGCCGTGAGCAAGAACACTCAGGTCTATGGCGGCGCGACTGGTACTCTCGTTGTCAACTCCAATACTGTGTTCCTGGTTCGTTCTGGTGCTGACACCACTGCTAACCCCTATACCTTTAAGTCCATCACCGGCTTCACCAACATCGACAACTATGCCAAGGGCGAAGTTGACTATGTTGATTTGAACGGCGACAACGTTGCCGATTACGTCTACGTTATCGCTCCCACCACGACCTCCAAGGTCACCAGCCTGTTCTACTTCGACGGTCAGCAGGGCGCTTACACCCTCGCCGACGGTACGTGGGTCGTCAAGGGCTATGTTGACGGCGTTGCCGGCGAAGTCAAGTTCGCTAACTTTGACGCTCTGCAGAACACCCTGAAGATCAGTGGTCAGACTGGCTATCCTGTGAACAACACGCTCTATGTTGTCACTCTTGAGGATGGCGTTGTCAAGAGCGGTCACATCGTCACCGACGGTGAGCAGCTGAAGGGTTATGCAAACTACCCGCTTTCCTCCGCCTATAACACCTATAGCGACATCACGATCAACATCGTTGAGGGTGCTGCTGGCACTGTGGAGAAGAACTATTCTGATCGTGACACCTTCGCTGATTCTCTCTATCACGACTATAGCGCTAACAAGTATTACAGCGTGGTCACCGACCTGACCAAGGTTGTTGGCACGATGGGCAATCCTGCCGACCAGCACTACTACTTTGTTTCTATCCAGAACAACGGTCAGCTCAACGCTCTGGCACTGCAGGCTTACGCCTACGACAAGGTCAAGAGTGGCGTCGATGTTCCCAACGCCGCTACTGTTATCGGCGTTGCCCTCAACGCTAACAAGGACGCTACGGTGTCTCTGAACGCTAACAACGATGCTAAGAAGGGTGATGTTTACAGCGTCACTCTCGAGCAGCTCCGTGACAACGGCTATGTCACCGTCGGCACCTTCTCCGGTACGGTTGCCAGCGATGGTGCTACCTCTGTCACCATTGAGCTGCGCGGCGTGATCGGCGCTGGTACCTATAAGGTCACCGCTGGTTCCTACTCTTCGATCATGTCCTTCGCTAACTAAAAACTTCTCTTCTGAGGGATCTTTCCCCCTAAAGTAGAGTTTCAGCCCCGAGGCTTTCGCCTCGGGGCTGTTTTTTGCCGTGATTCAGTTTCCCTGCTCTCCGTCGTTGCTGTAGCCCAGCACCAGATAGTAATAGGTCGTGTCGATTGTGTTCATCTGGTTGCCCGACGGGGAATAATACTGGTCGTCCTGCGGGTAGTACCAGCTCACGCCGGTATCGCCCCACGTCATTTCGTTTTCGCGGTTGTTGCTGTAGTAGAACTTGTCGAACCCGCGCACCGCCCAGTAGTGGCTGCTGCTCGAGCTGTTCACCATCACCAGCAGCGGGTAGAACCCGCACTCGATGCTGACCGCGTTCGCCGCGCCGTAGGTGCCGTTGCCGGTATACGAGCCGTATTTTATGCGGCAGATTTTACCGTTTGCGATCGTCTGCGCCAATGCCGTGATGCGCTCCGCCGCCGTGCCGTCGGCCTCGCTGCGCGCGTCACCCTCAGCCTTGAGCGCCGCGTCGATGCTCGCGAACGCCCCGTTAAAGTCGTCCATCTTGATCTGATCCGCCTTGACCCATTGCGGCAGGTCGAAATTTGTCGTCTTGTCCATGCGCTTTCCCCCAAAATATAATGTTGGAAAAGGCAGCCCGCACCCCCCTGCAAACGCGGGAACACTGATGCATGATTTGCCTTTTCATGATACGCCGTATCATGAAGAAACGTTGCACACAACGCGGCAAAAAGCTGTACCGCCCCCAATATTAGAATTCACGATACAACAAATTGCCGCGTTTTGTGCAGCGATCCCCGTTGTGCGCGGGAACTTTTTCGGCTATCATACGTCTATAGAAGTATCCGAAAGAAATGAGGAACGAACGATGAAGAAGCTCCTTTCCCTCCTGCTCCCCCTCGCGCTCCTGCTCTCCCTGACCGCCTGCGGCGAAAAAAGCGCAGACGAGGCCGCGCGCCAGACCCCGCCAACACTGACGGTGACAAGTGCAAACGCTTGCAGCGTCACCCTCAAAAGCAGCAGCTACGACTGGACCTACACCCAGGGCCTACAGAGCATGACCGTCATTGCCTGCGGCGCGCACCCGCTGGACGAAACCTCCCGTGACATCACGCCTGTACTGGAAATGCCCTTTGCAGTATCAGCCGCCTATTTCTACACCGTAACACTCGATTTCGGCGATAATTCGCCCGATTCCGTCAGTCTCCGCTGCTGGCCGTCCGACGCCTGGGGCAGCACCGGCATGCCGTCCGAGACCGTGACCGCCCAGCGGCAGGATAACGGCACATTCCGCGCAGAACTGCCGCAAAGCGGCGGCATTTTCGCCGTCGACGCCCTCTGGGACGGCAGCAGCGCGACCTACACCTTCTGCACGCAGGCGGAGGGGAGCGAAGAGCTCCACCCGGGTGCGGTGCTCAGCATCGGCGAGAGCGAAGACATCCGCAAGATCGATATCTCGTGGCGCAGCGGCAGCGTGAACATCTATGCCGCCGAGCAGAGCGCGCAGATCGGCGTGAAGGAGGAATCCACCGCGCCGCTCGCCGAGAGCGAGAAGATGGTCTGCGCGATCGACGGCGACACGCTGCGCATCCGCTTCCTCGGCGACGCTTACCGCGGCAGCTACGACGGGGAAAAGCACCTCGACGTGGGACTTCCGAGGGAACTAGTCAGCGCCGGTCACTTTGAGGAGATAAAAGTCGAAACAACGGACGCCTACGCCTACGTGAGCGCCGATGCGCAGAAGATCGAGCTTTCGACGCTCAGCGGCGATGCGCGCGTGATGTGCGCGAACTGCCCGGAGGTGGAGATCGAGACCACGAGCGGCAATGCCGGTGTGGTGGACGGCACGTGGGCAAGGGTCGATATTTCGACGCTCTCCGGCGCGATCGAGCTGGCGGGCGATGCGGAGAGCGCCGAGATCGAAACCGCGAGCGGCAAGGTGGATATCGCCGGCGCGCTCGGCGCGCTGGACTTCGAAAGCGTCAGCGGCAACCTGATTTTGGCTACCGAGCGTGCGCTGCGCCTTGATGCCGAAACGGAGAGCGGCAGCATCTATCTGACCCTTCCCGCGCAGGACGGCTTTACTCTCGACTATGAAACGAAAAGCGGCGCGTTCCGCTCCGCGCTCACCGAGCGCGAAGGAGCGCTCGTCACCTGTCTCGACGACCACGCGACGCACTACTCTGTGCCCGCGCTCGACGGCGGTGAGATGAGCGAGCTTACGATCGAAACGATGAGCGGCGAGGTGACGATTGGAGCCTCCTCCGGCAGCAACTAAAGCGCAAAAAAAGAGAGCGGCAGCGCCGCTCTCTTTTTTTCGTTATTTCTCGTCGATTGCAAGCCACGTCTGGTCGAAGCCGTAGGGGAGCAGCTCCTTGATGTGCAGGTGCTTTTCTTCGTTGTCCTTGTTCAGGCACACGACCTCCATGTCGGGCCCGAACTCGTAGAGCACCTGACGGCACGCACCGCAGGGGTAGCAGTAGTCGTCGCTGCGCCCAGCGATGACGATGCGCTTGAAGCGCCGGTGCCCCTCGCTCACGGCCTTAAACGCCGCGGTGCGCTCGGCGCAGTTCGTCAGGCCGTAGCTCGAATTTTCGATGTTGCAGCCGGTGAAGACCGCGCCGTCCTCACATTCGAGCGCCGCGCCCACGGGAAAGTGGGAATACGGCACATACGCCATGTCCAGCATGGCGACGGCCTTCGCCTTGAGTTCTTCTAACGTTGCCATAATAACGCCTCCTCACCAGTCTACGCCGAGATCAGGACGGACTTGCGTATCCATGATGTCCTCGGCATTATAGAATTGCAGATAGCGGCTGCGTGAGTGGCGCAGCGTGGTGCCGTCCGGATGCAGACGGTCGCAGATGACGGCGGAAATGTCGGGCTTCACATAGCTGAACGAACTCGTGCCGACGCTCGCGAAGATGCGGAAGCCCTGGCTTTGCAGGTACTGGAAGCGCTCGCCGGTCTGGTGCCAGTCGTCACCGTCGGGACGGCCGCCGTGGGGGTAGAACAAAATCTGCGTGGGGCCGACGAGCGAGCCGACCTCGTCCGCCCAGCGCTCGGTGTCGTTGATGACGGTCTGGAGCGCCTTGGTGTCGAGGCGGATGTGGCCCCAGGTGTGGCTGCCGAACGTCCAACCGGTCTCCTTCAAACGCGCTATGACGGGCTTGACGGCCTCGATCTCGCTCGCGCGGTAGGCATCGAACGCGGGGCGGTCGGGCGAATCTGCCGCGATGTCGCGGTCATCCTGCGTGCGATAGCCTAAAATACCCTGATAGCCCGTCAGTGAGAAGATGGCCTTCGCGCCGTTCAGCGAAAAGTCGGGGTGCTCGTAGACAAACTGGTCGAGAATGGGCGTCGCGTCGAGTTCCTTGGTCAAAAAGGTCTCATTTGTGTACGGATCGGTGCACTGCGCCCAGATCTCGCCGTCCTCGCCGACGACGAGCTTGCTCGTGAAGCCCTCGTCGAGCATATAGGGGTAGTAGTTCACGTCGTCAAAGCTGATGACGAGCGGCTTTTTGCCCTCTGGCAGCATCAGGGTGTTTCGCACCATGTGCGTGCCGGTCTCGTCCGTCACCTCGCTCCAGACGTCTTCCATCGCGACTAAGATGTAGCCCTTGTCGTACACGGACTGCAAAATTTTGTTGTATTCGTCGACCGTCACCATCCAGTCGTCGAGGCCGTAGCGCTGGTCCTGACTGGCATTGCAGTCGTGGAAGGCCCACTGCGGATAGGCGATGATCGGGTGGAAAAAGAGGTGCTCCACCACCTGATCCGGCCCCCAGGCCTGCGTGAGCTGGTCCTCGGACCAGTAGTTGCGCACGGCGTCGTAGGGGTCAGTTGTATCGTCAGTATTGTTGTCGGTGCCGCTGCCATTCTCGTCCGTGACGGTCTGATCGTCGCCGTCGGACGGCGTCGTCTTATCGCCGCAGGCAGTCAGCAGCGACAGTACCATCAGCGCGCTGAGCAGCAGCGCAAAAAAGTGTTTCATGTCAAAATCTCCTCTCTCAAAACTGCGCGGTCATTATAGCAGACTTCACTTCTTTTGACTACGCCTTTGACGCTTTTGTTCCCATTTGTAACTATTTACCACAAAATAATTCTCCGTCGCCAACGCGCTGCAAACTACTTTCGCGTCCGCAGACGCGAAATGATTTCGAATCGTTTTTTTGCGCGACATGCGCGTGCCAAAAAACTCTTCTCGCTCCGCGCGTGTCGAAGCCGCCCTTTGGGCGGCAAGGCACGAAGCGGAGTGCAATTCTTCAAAAAACAAGGGACACGGTTTCCGTGTCCCTTGTTTTTTGAAGAATTAAAAGTCTGCGTTGCCCACGGTTCTCGGATGCAGCTCCACGTCGCGGATGTTGCCGATGCCCGTTAAATACATCACCATGCGCTCGAAGCCAAGGCCGAAGCCCGCGTGACGGCAGGAACCGTAGCGGCGCAGGTCGCAGTACCACCAGTAGTCCTCGGGATTCATGCCGAGCTCGCGGATGCGCTTTTCGAGCAGCTCGATGCGCTCCTCGCGCTGGCTGCCGCCGATGATCTCGCCGATGCCCGGAACGAGGCAGTCCGCTGCGGCGACGGTCTTGCCGTCGTCGTTGAGGCGCATATAGAACGCCTTGATCTCCTGCGGATAGTCCGTGACGAACACGGGGCGCTTGAAGATCTGCTCGGTGAGGTAACGCTCATGCTCAGTCTGCAGGTCGATGCCCCACTCGACGGGGTAGTCGAACTTCTGGCCGCTCTCCTTTAAGAGCTTGACGGCCTCGGTATACGTCACGCGGCCAAAGTCGGAACTCTCGACGTGCTGGAGACGCTCCAGCAAACCCTTGTCGACAAAGCTGTTGAAAAACGCGAGATCATCCGGGCAGCGCTCCATCACGCGGCGGATGATATGCTTGACCATCGCCTCCATGACCTCAAGGTCGCCGTCGAGGTCGCAGAACGCCATCTCCGGCTCGATCATCCAGAACTCGGCGGCGTGGCGCGCGGTGTTGGAATTCTCGGCGCGGAACGTGGGGCCGAAGGTGTAAACGTCGCCGAACGCCATGGCGAAGTTTTCGGCGTTGAGCTGGCCGGAGACGGTCAGGCTCGTCTTCTTGCCGAAAAAGTCCTTGCTGTAATCGACCTTGCCGTCGGGCGTTCTCGGCGGGTTTTCAAGATCCAGCGTCGTGACCTGGAACATCTCGCCCGCGCCCTCGCAGTCAGAGCCGGTGATGATGGGGGTGTTGACATAGACGAAGCCGCGGCTCTGGAAGAACTCGTGCACGGCGTAGGCTGCCGCGCTTCTCACGCGGAACGCCGCGGAGAAGAGGTTCGTGCGCGGGCGCAGATGCTGAATGGTGCGCAGATATTCGACGCTGTGGCGCTTTTTCTGCAGGGGATAGTCGGGGGAGGACACGCCCTCGACCTTGATCTCTGTTGCCTTGACTTCGAGCGGCTGCTTGGCCTCGGGCGTCAGCACGACGGTGCCGCGCACGATGAGCGCGGCGCCCACGTTCTGCGCGGCGATCTCCTTATAATTAGAAAGAGAATTCGCATCCATCACGACCTGCAAATTGCGGAAGCACGAGCCGTCGTTCAGCTCGATGAATCCGAAGGTCTTCATATCGCGGATGGTCTTCGCCCAGCCGCATACGGTGACGCTTGCGCCGCCGTACTGCTCTTTGTCGGCGAAGAGCGCGGCAATTCTCACTCGTTCCATAATAATTTTCCTTCCTTTTGTGGGTTTTCACGGGATAATAGAGGTATTATATGCCACTTCCCGTGCAAATTCAAGCCCCGCTTTGTATTGACTTTTGACAAGTTGTATGTTATGATGCAATCTTACCTCAAAAGGTAAACGTGAAACTTTCACCTATTACTTTACAGGAGGATTTTAACGATGAACAAGTATCTGGATATCGCCCCCGAGGTTGCCGAGGCCCTTGCCGCCGGTAAGCCCGTCGTGGCGCTCGAATCCACCATCATTTCCCACGGCATGCCCTACCCGCAGAACGTTGAGACCGCGCTCAAGGTCGAGAGCATCATCCGTGAGGCCGGCGCCGTCCCCGCGACCATCGCCATCATCGGCGGCCGCTTGAAGGCGGGCCTTTCCAAGGAAGAGATCGACTACCTCGGCCGCACCGGCGCGGGCATCCCGAAGGCTTCCCGCCGCGACCTGCCCGTGCTCGTCGCGCAGGGCAAGGACGGCGCGTGCACCGTCACCACCACGATGATGATCGCCGACATGGCGGGCATCCGCGTGTTCGCCACCGGCGGCATCGGCGGCGTGCACCGCGGCGCGCAGGAGACGTTCGACATCTCCGCCGACCTTGAAGAGCTGGCCAACACCTCCGTCATGGTCGTGTGCGCGGGCGCGAAGTCCATCCTCGACCTCGGATTGACGCTCGAATATCTCGAGACCCACGGCGTGACCGTCATCGGCTACGGCACGAGCGAGCTGCCTGCGTTCTACACGCGCAAGTCCGGCTTTGGCGTCGACTACGAGCTCGACACGCCGGAGCAGCTTGCCAAGGCGTTTCACGTCAAGCGCGAGCTGGGTCTGCGCGGCGGCTTACTCGTCACGAACCCGATTCCCGAAGAGTACTCCATGGACAAGGAAGTCATCGACAAGGCCATTGCCGAGGCCGTCGAGGACGCGAAGAAGGACGGCATCCACGGCAAGGCCACGACGCCTTATCTGCTCGCCAAGATCAAGGACCTGACCGGCGGCGACAGCCTGGATTCCAACATCCAGCTCGTGTTCAACAACGCGCGCCTCGGCGCGGCGGCGGCTGTGGAGCTCAGCAAGCTCGAAAAGTGAGATACTTTGTCATCTATCTCGCCGCGATCAATATTCTGACGTTCTGCGTCTACGGCGCAGACAAGCGCCGCGCCAAAATTCAGGGCGCGCGGCGCGTGCCCGAAAAGACTCTATTTGCACTCGCGCTGCTGCTCGGCAGCGCGGGTGCTCTTTTCGCAATGAGGGTCTTTCACCACAAAACGCGGCACTGGTACTTCAAGTTCGGCATCCCCGCGATCTTACTTGCGCAGATCGCTCTAGGGGTGTTCGTGTATGTGCGGTTTTTCGCGGCGTAAAAAATTTTTGGGAAATTTTCGGGTTTTGTGAAACAAAACAGACGTTTCTTGCGTCTAATTAAGGAAGCAAAGGGAAACTGGGCGAAGAGGGAAGATAAAGAATTTATGAATTTTCCATTTTCCTGTTCCCTTATTTCCCGCGGCATGGTAAAATGACATGTATGAGAAAGGCTCTGTGCGCGCGGAGCCGACAACAACAAACACGAAAGGATGAAGATCACATGAAAAAATTTCTCTCCTTGCTATTGGCTCTGACGTTGGTCCTGAGCCTCGTCGTCGTGCCTGCAAGGGCAACAACAGGCGATGGGGAGAGCGAGTCTCCTAAAATCACTGGTTTATCGATCAAAGATATCAGTGGCACGATCAACCGTGGTGATTCCGTTAACTTCCAAGTTGAAGGAACTCCCACAATCACCGGCATCAATAATGCTCGGATTGTCGAAGGACAGACCTCATATAGCTGGAACATTGGTGACAGCTTTGAACTTCAATCCGGTCAGTCCTTAACTACGCAGAGCATTTCGACCACGGCTGTGAAAGCTGCTGAAGCTGCAACGGTTAAATGCGTTGTTACAGTCCATTATACTGTTGCAAGCTCTGGTAGCGAGGAGCCTAACTCTCGTGATGCGGCGCCTACGCAGGGAACTTTATCCGTTGAACTTAAAAAGGAAAATATTGCTGTCAGCAATAAGTTCTTAGCGACTGATATTGCCAGTGTTACGTTTAATACAAGAACGTATACCGTAACGAATGGTCAAATCAAAATCGTAAAGTTATCTAATGAAGACCTTAGTAAGGATAACTGGAGTGTTGCTCCTAAAAATGGTTATAAGGTCACTAAGGCAGAATACAAAGGCAGCAAATTAGAAGTTACTGTTGAGGGATTTGAAAGTCCTGTTCAATTTGATGTTACTGCCACTGATGCAACTTTTGCTTTAGAAGCAACTCCGAGCACCGTTCTCTCCACAGGTACCACTGCGCTGAAAGTAAAAGATTCCAACCTCAGTTCCAGCGCAACCTATAAGTGGTCTTATAAAAAGTCCGGCGATTCCGGTAAAGCAACACCGATTGAAGGCACTGATTCTTCTGTTAATTGGACTGTTCCTGCTGTTACTGGGGATGACGTGATCTATGTTGTGTCTTGCAAAGCCACAGAAAAGGGCAGTGGCACTCCCCTAGAGAAAGTCACCAATGTTACCGTCAAGAAAAACGATTATACGATTAGTGCTGCGGTTTCCTCTGCCTACGCTACCGCGTATAACAACAGTATTGTATTACCTAGTGTCGGCAATACTGCGACCGTTACGATTACGTTCCAAGACAAGGATAACCGCGAGGTCACGTCGAGCGTTACCTACGGCTATGATATCACCGGCAACACCAATGCCTTTTCAGCCAGTAATCGAAATCAAAAGGCAATGACCGTGACGATGGTGAGCAACGGCAGCATTTCCGTAACTCCGTATGTCATCTTCATGGGTAAAAAGATTTCGGCAACGCCCATCACAATTACCGGTAATGCGCTTACCGCTACGCTTTCCTCGGTTCAGAGTGGTGGCTATAGAGATTACGCCTACAGCGAACTTGTCAATGCTGCGCAGGCTGCAATCACTACGCGCAATACAACCAGTTACGGCTATAACTACAGCGAAATCGTTAGCAGCGTTTCTGTTCGTTCGCAGACCGTCACAAACTACGGTACGTTCACCGCTCCCTCCGTCGTAAATGGTTATTATAGATTTACATCTTACGGCAATGTTATCGGTACGGCCGCAGTGACCGGAACGGTTACCACAAACCGCGGCACTTACTCCATCACCTTCAACATTCCCGTTTCCCCCACCAAGGTGACCTATGAGGACCAGTATCCCGAACCGGTCGCTTACGGCAACACCTATCGCTATTATGTTCAGGTCCCCAGCGGCTACTCCAGCTACTATGTTCTCGGCACGCCCAATCAGGCGACTGAGCCGAACTGGACGCTGACCGGTACACAGTATTATGGTAGTACCCTCTACTATCTGACTGACGCCAACTTTGTGGGCGGCAAGTGCACGCTGTGGCTCGTCACCAAGGATTCCTCCAACCGCTACTCCTGCGGTCAGCTCACCGTCTACCAGAAGAACTACAACATCAACTACAACGGCGTGGCCGGTGAGACTGTCCAGTTCGCGCAGAGCGACTTCAACGACTTCATGAACAAGGTCGCTGAGGCCCGCGGCGACGCCAGCAAGACCAAGTCCTATCCCTATGTCACCTTCGATTACGTGACCTTCTCCCTGCCCACCACCGCGCAGGGCACGCTGTACTATGGCGGCACCGCCATGTCCACCAGCAATTCCTCCGGCGCGTTCAACCGCAATACCAAGGTCACCAACCTCGATAGCGTGACGTTCGTCCCCAACGCCAAGTCCACCGCGAAGACCATCACGCTGAACTTCACCCTGTACGCGACCCGCTATTCCAGTTCCTCCACGAGCCGCGGCACGACCGTGAGCTACTCCGGCAGCGTCGTCGTCAACCTCGTGCGCGAGGATATCAAGTACACCGTCTCTCAGGGCGACAGCGTCCGCTTCGACGAGAGCGACTTCCTCAGCTACCTGCGCTCCACCAAGGGCTACAGCAGCAACTACACCATCGACTACGTGACCTTTGACCAGAGCGCCGTCTCCGCCGTCAACGAGGGCTCGCTCTACACCTACTACAACGGCTACAACTACGGCGGCTCCATCAAGACGACTGACAAGTTCTACTACAGCGCCACCGCCAGCCAGAACGCGCTCAGCGACGTCGCGTTCCTTGCCAGCCGCTACGCCAAGACCGGCGAGACCGTCTACATCCCGTTCACCATCTACGCCCGCTACGGCACGACCGGCACCGGCACCCGCCAGCTCACCGGCACCGTGGCCATCAAGATCGGCCAGACGATGAACTTCATCGACGTCAAGACCACCGACTACTTCTATGATTCCGTCAAGTGGGCCGTGAACAAGGGTGTGACCACCGGTACGTCCAGCACGACCTTCTCCCCGTACAACCCCTGCAAGCGTGCCGAGATCGTGACGTTCCTGTGGCGTGCCGCCGGCAGCCCGGAGCCGACCATCACCCGCAACCCGTTCAAGGATGTCAACGCCGTCACGCACTCGAGCTACTATAAGGCCATCCTGTGGGCCAGCCAGAAGGGTATCGCAGCCGGCACCAGCACCACGACCTTCTCTCCCGATCAGGTCTGCACCCGTGCCCAGATCGTGACCTTCCTGTACCGCTACGCGGGCAAGCCCAGCGGCTACTACTCCAACCCGTTCAAGGATGTGGGCGCCACGAACGAGGCGAGCTACTACAACGCCATCCTGTGGGCCTCCGGTAAGGGCATCACCACCGGCAGCAGCCCCACGACGTTCTCCCCCTACGCCTCCTGCAACCGCGCCGAGGCCGTGACGTTCCTGTATCGTTACACCAACGGACTATAATGCTTAAAACGAAAGCCCCGCTCAGCGGGGCTTTCGTTTTAGCTTTTTGCGCTCCGCGGCAGCGCACGCGCCGTAGGCGCGCACGTTTGCGGAGCGAGAAGTGTAAATCCTGACGCACATGTCGTCAGGATTTACGATTTCATTTTATTTCGCCGCGGAGCGGTGAAACTCTGCGAGGCTTTTTTGGGGGGGCGTGGCCCCCCTTGACCCCCTGTAAGGCGACTGACGGGGGCGGGCGGTTTGCGTTTACTCTTTTCCATTCTGTAAACTTTTGTTCAAACGCCTTTACGGGGGTCAAAAAAGCGTGTAGAATGGCAGCATCAAGATTTTAGGAGTGTTTTTTGTGAACAAATTCCGCGATGCCCTTTACCGCTTTATGTATGGCCGCAACGGCGTAGACGCGCTGAACTGGGCGCTCGTGATCCTTGAGCTGGTCGTGAGCATTCTGAGCTCGATCATCCGCGTGCAGGGCGTGTCGCAGGCGCTGTACTTTGTGTCGATGGTGCTGATGTTCATCGTGCTCATCCGCATTTTTTCGCGCAATCTCGCGCGCCGTCAGGCCGAAAACGCGAAGTTTCTGACCTGGTGGACGCCGAAGGCGAACGCCATTCGCGGCGCGAAGGCACGCCGCGCCGACAAAGCGCACAAATACGTCCGCTGCTCCTGCGGCGCGTACTGCCGCGTGCCGAAAAACATCGGCAAGGTCGAGCTCACGTGCCCGAAGTGCGGCAAGAAAAGAGTCGTGAAAACGTGAAAGAAAAAATCCGTCCCGCGGGACGGATTTTTTTGTAAGAAAACCGGTTTTCCGCCGTCCTATAGACAGAAAGGGGGTGAGGGCGCTGACGAATTTTGAAGAGGTGTACGCCGTGTACTTCGACGACGTGTACCGGTATCTGCTTTCGCTGTCCGGGAGCGAGAGTACCGCCGAGGAGCTGACGAGTGAGACGTTTTTCCGTGCGATGGACGCCCTCGACCACTTTCGCGGCGAGTGCAGCGTGCGCGTGTGGCTCTGCCAGATCGCGAAGAATCTCTATTATTCGCAGCTGCGGCGCGAGAAGCGGCTTGCCCCGCTCGAAGACTGCCAGATCGCCGAGGAGAGCCACGAGGAGGAGTTAGAAGATCACAGCGAGGCCGCGCGCATCCAGGAATTGCTGCACGCGCTCAGAGAGCCGTACAAGGAGGTCTTCATGTGGCGCGTGTACGGTGAGAAGAGCTTCCGCGACATCGGCGCGCTCTTCGGCAAGACGGAAAACTGGGCATGCGTGACGTATCATCGGGCCAAGCGCATGATCCGCGAGGGATTGGAGGACGACTGAAATGGACAAAACTTGCAGCATCGTGCAGGACCTTCTGCCGCTCTATGAGGAAGACATGCTGCGCGAGGAGACGAAGGAATTTGTGGACGGGCATTTAGCGCAGTGCGCGGCCTGCCGCGCCGAGCTCGACGTGCTGAAGGCGGACGTGAAGCCCGCGCCCGTCAGCGCGCAGCCGCTGCGCGACTTGAAGCGGCAGCTTCGACGCAAGAAGCTGACCGCCGTGCTGCTGGCCGTCACGCTCGCGCTGACGCTGGCGACGGCGGGGTTTGCGTATCTCACCGCGCCGCAGTATTTGCCGTACAGCGAGACAGAGTGGTCGATCTCGCGCTCGCCCAGCGCGCTCGCGGACGACGGCTCGGCAGCGGATGGGCTTTCTGATCTCAGCGGCGCGGAGAGCATCTCCGTCAGCCTGCTTGTGCCGGTCTCCGGCGCAGAGGTCACGAACACGCAGGACCCCAACAGCGGCAAAACCATCTACTTCATCACCGCATGGCGCACGCCGCTCGACACATGGCGCGGCGCATTCGACAAAACCGGGGGCGCCCCGAACACACACAGCGCAAATGATCGCACACAGCGCGAGGCGGACGCACTGCAAGGCGTGCTCGCCAAGGCGGAGTCCGCGCGCACGCTCTTCACGCTCGACGCCGCGAATTGCACGGCAGTCTGCTATTCTCAGAACAACGGGCAGGACGATGTACTGCTCTGCGGCAGCATGAACGGCGGCATCATTTCTCTGCCGCGGCTGGCGCTCGGCTATTACGTTTTGCTATCGTTAGCACTCCTTATTACGCTGGGTATTGCATTTTTTGTCTGCCGCAGGAAGAAAACGGGCAAAGCGCTCGGCTATCTCGCGCTGATTCCCGCGAGCTATCTTGCCGGTCATCTACTCGTCAAGGGTTTCACGACGACGAGCTACCAGATGCAGCGCGACTTCTCGCTCATTATCCTCGCCGCCGCGCTGATCTACGCCGCGGTCATGCTGGCGATCAACCTCTGGCGGCAGAAGCGGGAGAAGGTGTAAAAGAGGAAGAGACGCATTCGCGTCTCTTCCTCTTTTACAATCAAATTCGAATGCTCAAGGCCCTTTGAGCAAAGCCGTGATAGTCCGCAAATGCGCTTTGCAGGCCGTCGATCCCCTGCGTTTCCCATCGGTCTGCCAGATACAACATACCGCACATACAGGCAAACTTTTCATAGTACGATCCGCAGACCGCCTCTTCAAGAAACTGCTTTTGCCTGTCTGGATCCGTCTCCGTAAGCGCGAGGCGCAGTTTGGCACGGCTTGCTGCCGCGACCTCGGTAAGCTGCGGTGTATGCCAGTCCACACGGTCGATTTCTGTCGCCTGATAGGAGAGAAGATGGGCGAATCCCTCATGAAATGTGTAAGCATCCAATCTTGTCAAATAGTCTGTACTTTCCAATGCGGCATCTGCCGCCGGATAGCGGTGTCCAATCAAGAGATGCGTAATCTCATGCGTCAGCAGATTCCGAATGATGCTGTCGAGCTGGTCGAGCTCCGCATAATTGCACCAACGGATGAGGTCAAAGATGAGATGTGCCTGCCCGTCGGGCGAGTGTGCCGCAACGGCGTCGTAAGGCTCGGGATAACCGACGATCAAATCAAGTGTCGGCTGTACCGCCTCCCAATCGGGGAAAAGCGCGTCCCAAATCGGGCGGTTGACGGGGACAAAGTGCGCAGCCGCTTCACAGATACGGCGTTCGAGCTTGCGCACAGTCTCTCGGAGAGCAAGATCCTCAGGCGGCGGAGTAAATGCATTCCTGCCAAGATCTGACGAAACCGAGGTGTGTTCAAAGAGCCATGAAGCACGAAAAGCGTCGACGCAGCTGCTCTCGATATATGCCTGTGCGATCGAACTGTCAATCAGCATTTTCAGTCCCTCTCTTTACGAAAAACCTCTTTTGCCGTAACAGACAAAAGAGGGTTTTTCCTTGGCGCAGCGGGAGGGATTCGAACCCTCGTGAGGTTTCCCTCAAACTGATTTCGAGGGAAATAATCAGAGAAAAGAGCTTTTATAGCTTCTCGAATGGTGATGTAAAATGTCTGATACAGCTATATTTTTATCGATCTTTATATGACATTGCTTTTCACAGGAGCAACGTATTATAGCGCCGCTAAATTCTCTGTCACCATTTTGGCACCAAGTAATATCTCCCTATCATTAAGGCGTAAAGGCAAATCCCTCATGTAGCCTGATTATAGCATTCTTGCAGATACTGTCATGGTTGGGCCAGTCACGAGCAAGCGCTTTAATGCTTTCGCTTTTCAGCCTCGTTTAAGCAAGCGCAGATTACTTTTTATTCTTCTTCAGCTGCTCTTTGAACGAGCGCTTAAGCATATGATATAGCACATCCTCCAAATTGTCACTTTCAAGCAAGAAGTTCAGAGAATCCACATTGTCCGAATACTGACTTTTATATAGCAATAATCTGGAAACTGCTTTTTCGGACAGACCTGTCATGTCACAGATATCTGAATTATCTTTTTTCTCTTTGGAGTAGTCCCCAAGCAGATATGCAACATCGCAATCAAATATGGTGGCAAGCGCAATCATTCTTTCTAAAGGCGGCAATGTAACGCCTCGTTCCCAACTTGATACCGTTGTTTGCCCTATTACTCTTTCCTTTGTAGGCGCTATGCAGGCAAAATCGTTTCCTATTGCTTCACCGTCTGTTTAGGACGAGACTGCAACGGAAAGCAAATCCGAAAATAGCACCCAGCCCTCTTTTATTTTCAAGGGGATTGGTAGTGCAAAAACGCAAAATGGGTCGGGGTTATTTATTAATCGCTGAAGTCTTGCAAAATGCACGCCTAATATGTAGAATGGCAATATATTATTAGTTGAGAGCAATATCAGAGTGCATATCATAGAACACCGTTTGCTAAAATCGTGTTAGAGATCATCCTTTATGCTTTTAGGAGATGAGAATATGGACCGACAGAAGGAAGATTCTTACCAAATTGTGAATTATTACAAGAGAAATCGAACAATCGATATGCTCCTTATGGAGGAATTTGCATTTAGTCTGCTTTTCAATAATATTGCGCCGGATAAGCTTCAGGTGGCGCTCGACAGCGTGGGATTAAATCGTATCCCAAGTCTTTTTCTGCTGATTCAGGTCGATGACCATCTCAATGAATCCAAACGCTTGAACACGGAAAACGAATTTGTGCTGAAAGTACGTATTGCTGATATCATTCGCACCTGCTTTGAGCGGAACGGGCTCGAGCCTGTAGTTGCCAACCTGACGGGAACAGATAAACTGGTTGCCTTTCTGGTTATGGATGAAAGCGTAGAGCGCGATAACCTGATAGTACGAATTTCCAATGAAATCTGTGAGAAGGTTAACATTTTTGCTGGTTATTCCGTGAGCATCTGTGCTTCCGATCCGTGCAAAAACCTAGAGGATTTCCCCAGGTGCTATGAGCGTACGAAGACGATGCTGCAAGAAAGCTTTTTCATTGGCAAGAATATGCAGACCAACGTGATGAAATCGTTACCTCTACTTACGTCTACATCTATAGTCAATGAACTGGACGGCGTGATACAAAATGTCTATCTCTCGCTCAGCAGAGGGAATCGCGTTCTTTTCAGCCGGACAATGGTAAAACTTTTTTCCTTGCTCCAGGAAAATGGGCGCAGCCGAGAGCAGACACTGCTTCTTGCTGGTATGCTCATTGACAAGATGGATGAATACACAACCAGGTGTGGTGTAAAAAAAGAGAAACGACTTAGCACACAGCTTTTGCAATATAAAGAGATGTTGTTCTCCTGCTGCTATGCAGATGATATCTGCTTTATTCTGGTAGAAAGCTATGAAATGCTTCGTGAGGAGTTGGAGAAACTTCAAGGCCGGCTGCCAGAGGACGCATTTCGAGAAACCGTCAACCAGTATATCACGGACCATTTTAATGAGAGAATCTATCTGGAGGAAATCGCGAAAAGCTGCGGCTACAGTAAATATTATTTCTGCCGCCAACTCAAAAAGTGTTTCGGTAGGGGGCTGAGCGACTGCGTGAACCGGTTCCGGATAGAGCGAGCGAAAGAACTCCTGTGTACAAGCAATCAGTCGATTGAGAGCATTGTATATGAAGTAGGCTTCAGCAGTGCAAACTACTTTGAGGTTGTTTTTCGTAAAGAGATAGGAATGCCGCCGACAGTATACCGCCGTATGCACCGAGAATAAGTGTACTGAAAAGACTGCGCCGCGATTCGCGGGCAGTCTTTTTTTGCGCTGGTAGCGCAATATATTTAAACTTATTTGAAAGATAATAATGGTGAATCACCTCGTGTCCATTTATGATTGCAACATAGCAATTTTATTCATAAGGAGGAAATATCCATGAACAAATATGAAAAGCTTTTTACCCCGATCCGTATTGGCAACCGCATTCTGAAAAATCGTATCGAGGCGGCTCCGGCGGCATTATCCAATTTGACGCCTGAGGGTTATTTTACGGACCAGAATATTGCTACTTTTGAACGCAAAGCAAAAGGCGGTCCTGCGATCGTCAACATGGGCGAGGCACGCATTGACCTGAAGACGGGCATTTCCCATAAACTTTGCCTTGCGCTCGATGACGATGGTGTACTTCCCTCCCTGCTGATGGCGACCGATGCCATTAAACGCCACAATGCCATTCCCGCGGTCGAACTAATCCATCCAGGCGGACGCACCAATCCTGAGTATTATGATGGCACTATTTGGGCTCCCAGTGCACACAAGGGCCATCTTGGTAAGGATTATACCGAACTTGACGAAGAGACTATCAACTATATTGTCGAACGGTTCGGAGATGCTGCGGAAATGGCCATGTACGGCGGAGTGGAAATGATCATGATCCACGGTGGCCACGGCTGGCTAATCCATGAGTTTTTGTCGCCTCTGCATAACCAGCGTACCGATAAATTCGGTGGAAGTCTCGAAAACCGCGCTCGTTTCGCACTAATGGTCATTGAGAATATCCGCAAAAAGTGTCCCAATCTGATCATTGAGTTTCGCATGAGCGGCACAGAGTATGTTGAAGGTGGTCTGACCATTGAAGATCAGGTAGAGTTTGCCAAGCTGATTGACGGCAAGGTTGACCTTATCCATGTTTCTTCCGGTTCTTTCCATTATCCTGAGACCAACCAGAAGATGTTCCCCAACATGTTTATGCCGCACGGTTGTAACGTGCAGTATGCCGAGGCAATCAAGAAGGTGGTCAAGACGCCAGTTGCCACTGTCGGCGGTCTGGGTGATCCCGATTTGATGGAGGAAATCATCGAATCCGGCAAGGCAGACATTGTTTGTCTGGCACGTCCTCTGCTTGCGGATGCGGAGTTGCCCAACAAGATCCGCTCTGGCCATGCTGACGATATCACTCCCTGCCAGCGCTGCAATGCCTGCATCAGCGAATCTTTTGTCCCCTATGTTAAATACTGTTCCCGCATCATTCGCTGCACGGTCAATCCGACTACTGGTCGCGAGTATACGGAAAGATATGTCAAGCCTGCAAAAGTGCAAAAGAGGGTGCTGGTCATCGGCGGCGGCCCTGCTGGCATGGAAGCGGCAATTTGCCTTGCTGACCGCGGGCACGAGGTCATCCTTGCTGAGAAGAACGAACATCTTGGTGGTGCAATCAACTTTGCTAAGTACGTTCCTTTTAAGGCAGATCTGGATAAGTTCATGAACGTTCTCATCCGACGCGTGGAGGATCGCAAGATCAAGGTCATGCTGAATACCACGATGACTCCCGAGTTTGCCAAGCAGATCAAGCCAGATGCCATCGTTATGGCAATCGGCGCTCAGCCCATCGTTCCACCGATTCCTGGTATCGATGGAGAAAATACCGTGATGGCTATTGGTATGCATGAGCATATGGAAGACGTTAAGGAGAATGTTCTGATCCTTGGTGGCGGCCTTGTCGGCTGTGAAGAGGGCATCTTCCTAAGCCAGAAGGGGCATAATGTTACGATCGTCGAAATGAAACCGGAACTGTGCCGCGATGCGCCGTATCTTCATCACGAGGCTGTGTTGCTTGAGCTTGAAAAGCTCGGCGCGAAGACCTATACGAACACGCGCTGCGTTGAGGTTACATCTGACGGTGTTGTCGTTGAGCAGGACGGCCAAAAGGTCAAGTTAACGGCTGATACGGTTATTGTTGCTGCTGGTGTTCGTGCCCGTGTCGACGAGGTAGAGACTTTCCGCGACTGTGCAGAAGAGTTCTGGGTCATCGGTGACTGCAAGCAAGGACGTAATGTCACCGCAGCCATCCATGAAGGTTACGACGCGGGTACTTACATTGAGTGATTTTGCCTAATGTGGTCTCCAAATTAATAATATTTCATTGCGCCTCTGCGTGATGAAGGAAAGAGAGAAAATCACTATGCTGACTACGATCATCATTGTTGTTGCGATTTATTTTGTAGCGATGCTCGGCATCGGGTGGTATGGCCGCCGCTATTCGTCCACCTTTGACGGGTATCTTTCCATGGGTAGATCCGGCGGTATCCTTCTCTTGATGGGAAGTGCAATCGGAGCTAATATTGGTAACGGTTTTGTCGTTGGCGGCGCAGGTGGTGGCGCGACCTCTGGACTTGCTGGCTCGGCCTATGGCCTCGCCTGTGCTGTATCGACTCTTGTGGCGGTGTTCCTCTGCGATTTTATCTATAAGCATAACTATAATTCCCTTGCAGACTATACTCGCGAACGGTATCATAGCGAAGTCCCCGGCGTGATCTACGACATCAGTACAGCAATTTCTTCTATTGGCTTGCTTGCCGGTCAGCTCATGGCCGGAAAAGCTCTCTTCGAAACGCTTGGTATGCCCGGCGTTGCCGGCGTAATCTCCATCGCCGTAGTTGTGTTCATCTATTCTCAGCTTGCCGGCCTTTGGGGCGCTTATGCAACCAGCGTGGTACAGACTGCCGTTATTGCCCTCGGACTTTTTCTGACTATCGGTGTTCTCTTCAGTAATGATGCCATCGGTACTATCAAGGCGGCTCAGGCAGCCGGTACGGCAACGCCTGGCGCGCTGGACTTCAGCGGCATGACACCCGCAGGCTTTCTTGCTATGGGACTGCCTATTGTTCTCGGTATGGCTACCGACCAGAATGTTTTTACTCGTGTCTGCTCCGCTAAGAACGCAAAGACTGCAAAGCTTGCTCAGTTCTTCTCTTTCCTTGTCATGATCCCGCTTGCACTGATGCCTGCTTTTATTGGCGCGTACGGCAACACGGTCTATGGTGCCGTTGGTGACTCTGCTTTCTTTACCGTCGTTATGAATGAGTTGCCCGCAATTATCTGCGCGATCATCATCGCCGCCGTTCTCGCTGCTGTCATGAGTACGATCGACTGCGTCTTTATCGTAGTATCTACTGTTCTTACTAGAGATAAGTTGCTCATTCTCTTCATCGTAAGGACTCCTCGATGCAGACCTACTATGCTCAAGATGGAACCCCGTCCACATCTGCGCAAGCAGCTCGTCGTAGTTAAAATCAAGTACGTTATCGACCGCAGCGTCGTTCTTCTCAAGGATAGCTAACCGCTCGCCGAGTTCCGCGAGACGAAGAAATAGGCCGGCATCATCAACTATAGGAATTCTTGCGCGGCTTTCCGATTGATTTACTACAAACAGCGCGCCATAAAATTCCTCAAGATATACCTGAGAGCAGAAAACGGCATAGGAGTAAAACACCATTTTCTTGGCACATTCGGAGTCATCAAGACCAGTTAGCGCGGAGTAGCGCTCAATCAGACTTTGATGAATATTGTTTATAACCGCATTTGTGTGAACATCTCGAATGTAGTGATTTAGGTAAATATGACCATTACCCCTGCGGCTCAGGTCGTTGTCAGGGAAATACCAGCAGAATGAAGTGAACTGCCCAAGTGATTCATCCAAATCCTTTGGTGCATGAGCCAAGGAGAATCCAACCGTATCCGGCAAATCATAGACTGCCTTTATTTCTGGTCGAACCCTCGCGCCTCCACCGCCAATGCCCGCCTGGTAATCAAAAATAGTTCCCCAGAGCAATGCGTTAGAATTCACAAATGGCCTAAACGAACAAGGGCGTATGTTCTCAGCCAAAACGGAATCAAGCTCTTGCCGAGAGGTGCAAGTGTTTAATGCATTCTGGAAGGCAAGAATCTTTGATTCAACTACCGGCTTATCCTGTCCTCCGATCCATTCCTGCGCTTTTATAACCCCTTCACTTGCAATTTCGCGGCTACGACGTTTGAGCATCGGTTGTTTCACATGAGTAAGAAGAGCTGTCGGAGCCATCTTAGCGCCAGAGCATTGATTTAAAAAGACGCCGGGAGCGCCAGTTTCAGTGCTAATTGGCCAGAATTGAGCGTAGAGTTGCTCATTAAACGGGCGTGATGGCATAAATGAATACATAGCGTCGCTAATCGGAAATGTAATAAAGCGACGCATCGTTTCTTCAATACTACCATTAAGAATTGCTTCTTTTTCGCTTCGCCTTTCACGAGATATATCTGCGTAATTTATTTCTGAGGCATTATTGTCTTCGCCATATTTTCTGGTAAGAACAATTATGGCTCGGCCCTGCATCGTCATGAAGATGCTGTCGCCACGAATTCCCGTCCGAGCATCGGTGTCAATTGCAATCGCCCAAACATTGGAGAAATGCTTTCCGTTGCCGCCCTGCTCTCAAAGGGCGAACCTCTGCCCTTTACCGAAACGGAAGAAA
>OGCQ01000704.1_pt1 | contig 50402 bp, 45 predicted proteins | sample 1570161 | NCBI WGS metagenome assembly OGCQ01 (sample SAMEA4384402, study PRJEB24528) | human gut metagenome | reverse complement strand
CAACCATCCGGAAACTGAAATCGTATTTATCAACAGCAGCAGTAATGCCGGAAACCGAATCACCGACGTACACGAAGGACTATACGGAGAAACCGACCTGAGATTTACCGACCAGTTGCCTCTGGACGCAATAGATGTACTATTCTTCTGTACCGCTCATGGTGACACGAAGAAATTCATGGAAAGCCACAACGTGCCGGAAGATTTGAAAATCATCGACCTCTCGATGGATTATCGCATCAAGAGTGACGATCATGACTTCATCTACGGTCTGCCGGAACTGAACCGTCGTGCTACCTGTACGGCGAAGCACGTAGCCAACCCCGGTTGTTTTGCTACCTGCATCCAGTTAGGTTTGCTTCCGCTAGCCAAGAATCTGATGTTGACAGGCGATGTTTCGGTCAATGCCATCACCGGAAGTACCGGTGCCGGCGTGAAGCCCGGTGCTACCAGTCATTTCAGCTGGCGTAACAATAACATCAGTATATACAAGGCCTTCGATCATCAGCACGTGCCGGAAATCAAGCAATCACTGAAACAGTTGCAGAACAGCTTCGATTCAGAGATCGACTTTATTCCTTATCGGGGAGATTTCCCGCGCGGCATCTTTGCCACTCTTGTCGTAAAGACGAAAGTTGCACTCGAAGAGATCGTTCGCATGTATGAGGAATATTATGCAAAAGACTCCTTCGTGCATATCGTAGATAAGAATATAGACTTGAAACAAGTCGTAAATACCAATAAATGTCTGATACATCTGGAGAAACATGGTGACAAACTACTGATTATCTCCTGTATCGACAACTTGCTGAAGGGTGCCAGCGGACAGGCAGTTCATAACATGAACCTGATGTTCAACCTGGAAGAAACCGTAGGATTACGGCTGAAACCTTCCGCTTTCTAAAAACAGAAGAATTATGAAATTATTCGACGTATATCCTTTATATGACATCAATATAGTCAAAGGACAAGGCTGTAAGGTATGGGATGAAAACGGTACGGAATATCTGGACCTCTACGGAGGCCATGCCGTCATCTCCATCGGACACGCGCATCCCCACTATGTGGAGATGATCAGCAATCAGGTAGCAACCCTTGGTTTCTATTCAAACTCGGTGATCAATAAGCTGCAGCAACAAGTGGCCGAACGATTGGGAAAGATTTCCGGTTATGAAGACTACTCGCTGTTTCTGATCAACAGCGGAGCCGAAGCCAATGAAAACGCGCTGAAGCTGGCTTCTTTCTATAACGGACGCACCAAAGTCATTTCTTTCAGCAAAGCCTTCCACGGACGTACCTCCCTTGCAGTGGAGGCTACAAACAACCCTACCATCATTGCTCCGATCAACAACAACGGTCATGTGACCTATCTCCCCTTGAATGACATCGAAGCGATGAAGCAGGAACTGGCGAAAGGTGACGTATGCGCTGTTATCATCGAAGGAATACAAGGAGTGGGCGGTATCAAAATACCGACTACCGAATTTATGCAGGAACTTCGCAAGGTTTGTACCGAAACCGGAACGATTCTGATTCTGGACGAAATCCAGAGCGGATACGGCCGTAGCGGAAAATTCTTTGCCCATCAATACAACCATATCCAGCCGGACATCATCACCGTAGCCAAAGGCATCGGAAACGGATTCCCGATGGCAGGTGTACTGATCAGCCCGATGTTCAAGCCCGTCTACGGACAACTTGGAACTACATTCGGCGGAAATCACCTGGCCTGCTCGGCAGCCCTTGCCGTAATGGACATCATCGAACAGGACAATCTGGTAGAAAACGCAAAGGCAGTCGGTGACTACCTGCTGGAAGAACTCAAGAAATTCCCGCAAATCAAAGAAGTGCGCGGACGCGGACTGATGATCGGACTCGAATTTGAAGAACCGATCAAAGAATTGCGCAGCCGCCTCATCTACGACGAACACGTATTTACGGGAGCCAGCGGGACGAATGTACTCCGTTTATTACCCCCTCTCTGCCTCAGCATGGAGGAAGCGGACGAGTTCCTTGCCCGTTTCAAAAGAGTTCTCTAACTGATATTTGATTAATAAACAGCGAACAAAAAAGCAGCCTCGAACAGAAAAACAGTTCTTATCTAGGCTGCTTTTTGTTTTTTCGCAATTTACCGTTACCTTTGTCTGTAAGAATACATTAAAAAAGAAGCGCATATGAAAATAGCTATTATCGGTGCAGGAAACATGGGTGGTTCTATAGCCCGCGGCCTGGCAAAAGGAAGTCTGATAGCAGACTCAGATATCATTGTATCCAACCCCAGCGCAGGCAAACTGGAGAAACTGAAAGAAGAATTTCCGGGCATTTCCACCACTCTGAGCAATACCGAAGCGGCAACGGGAGCAGATATTGTCATTCTCGCCGTAAAGCCCTGGTTTGTGGAGTCCGTCATGCGCGAGCTGAAGCTGAAGAGCAAACAGACGCTCGTATCCGTAGCGGCTGGTATCAGTTTTGAAGAACTCGCACACTTTGTGATAGCTCCGGAGATGCCGATGTTCCGCCTGATTCCGAACACTGCCATCAGCGAACTGGAAAGTATGACGCTTATCGCGGCACGCAACACGAACGATGAACAGAACCAGTTTATGCTCCGCCTGTTCAACGAAATGGGAATGGCCATGCTCATCCCCGAAGATAAGATAGCCGCCACCACGGCACTGACTTCCTGCGGCATCGCTTACGTATTGAAATACATCCAGGCAGCCATGCAGGCCGGCATCGAAATGGGCATCCGTCCCAAAGATGCGATGGAAATGGTGGCCCAGTCCGTCAAGGGAGCCGCCGCATTAATTCTGAACAATGACACCCACCCCAGCGTAGAAATCGACAAAGTGACTACTCCGGGCGGAATTACGATCAAGGGAATCAACGAACTGGAACACAACGGATTTACCTCTGCCGTCATCAAAGCGATGAAAGCATCCAAATAATACCGCAAAATTATTAATAATCAAAAAACAACCACTTGTATGAATGACCAAATTAAACAGATCGCAGAACGCCTTCGCGGATTACGTGACGTACTGGAACTAACGTCTGAAGATATCGCCCGCGACTGCGACATATCAGCCGAAGAATACCGGCTCGCAGAGACAGGACAATACGACATTTCCGTTAGTATGCTACAAAAGATAGCCCGTACCTACAATATCGCACTGGATGCTTTGATGTTTGGCGAAGAGCCGAAAATGAGCAGCTACTTCGTGACCCGTGCCGGCAAAGGAGTCAGCATCGAACGTACCAGGGCTTACAAATACCAGTCACTGGCGTCGGGCTTCATGAACCGCACCGCCGATCCTTTCATCGTCACAGTCGAACCGAAGGGAGACGATGAGCCGATCCATTATAATCACCACAACGGACAGGAATTCAACCTGGTGGTTGAAGGCCGTATGCTGATCAACATCGAGGGCAAAGAAATCATCCTGAACCAAGGAGACAGTATTTATTTTAATTCAAAACTTCCACATGGCATGAAAGCGCTCGATGGCAAAACGGTACGTTTTCTGGCCGTAATTATGTAATAACGTTATGGTAGAAAGATTTTTAGCACAGACTAGCTTTGCCTCACAAGAGGATTTCATCAAGAACCTGAAAATAAACGTACCGGAGAATTTCAACTTCGGCTACGACGTAGTAGATGCCTGGGCTGCTGAACAACCCGACAAGAACGCTCTGCTCTGGACCAATGACCAGGGCGAAAGCCGTCAGTTCTCCTTCGCCGATATGAAACGCTATACGGACATGACGGCCTCTTACTTCCAAAGCCTCGGCATCGGTCGCGGAGACATGGTGATGCTGATTCTGAAGCGCCGCTATGAGTTCTGGTACAGCACCATCGCCCTGCATAAGCTGGGAGCAACGGTGATCCCCGCCACTCACCTGCTGACAAAGAAGGATATTATCTATCGCTGCAACGCTGCCGACATCAAAATGATTGTGGCTGCCGGCGAAGGAATCATACTGCAACACATCAAAGATGCTCTTCCTGAGTGTCCGAGCGTGGAAAAGCTGGTCAGTGTAGGTCCGGAAGTTCCGAAAGGATTCGAAGATTTCCATCAGGGAATCGATAATGCTGCCCCTTTCATCCGCCCGAGACATGCCAATACGAATGACGACATCTCACTGATGTACTTCACTTCCGGCACTACCGGCGAACCTAAAATGGTAGCACATGACTTTACGTATCCGTTAGGCCATATCGTTACAGGTAGCTTCTGGCACAATCTGGACGAGAACAGCCTCCACCTCACCATCGCCGATACCGGCTGGGGAAAAGCCGTATGGGGAAAACTCTACGGACAATGGATTGCCGGAGCTAACATCTTCGTCTATGACCACGAAAAGTTCACGCCCGCAGCTATCCTGGAAAAGATACAGGAGTATCAGGTGACTTCCCTTTGCGCACCTCCAACCATCTTCCGCTTTCTGATTCATGAAGACCTGACTAAATATGACTTGTCTTCATTGCGTTACTGCACCATTGCCGGAGAAGCGCTGAACCCTGCCGTATTCGAAACGTTCAAGAAACTGACAGGCATCAAGCTGATGGAAGGTTTCGGACAGACGGAGACGACACTGACAGTTGCCACCATGCCTTGGATGGAACCGAAACCGGGAAGCATGGGACTGCCCAATCCGCAGTATGACGTAGACCTGATCGACAGTGAAGGCCGCTCCGTGGAAGCCGGAGAGCAAGGACAAATTGTGATCCGTACCAGCAAAGGTAAACCTCTCGGACTTTTCAAAGAGTACTATCGGGATGCGGAACGTACACACGAGGCTTGGCACGACGGCATTTACTACACAGGTGATGTAGCGTGGAAAGACGAAGACGGATACCTTTGGTTTGTAGGACGTGCAGACGACGTAATCAAGAGTTCCGGTTACCGTATCGGCCCGTTCGAAGTGGAAAGCGCTTTGATGACGCACCCTGCCGTCATAGAATGTGCCATCACCGGAGTACCCGATGAGATTCGCGGACAGGTAGTAAAAGCAACTATCGTATTGTCCAAAGACTATAAAGCACGTGCCGGAGAAGAACTGATCAAGGAATTGCAGAACCACGTCAAGAAGGTGACTGCTCCTTATAAATATCCGCGTGTGATCGAGTTCGTTGACGAACTGCCCAAGACTATCAGCGGCAAGATTCGTCGCGTGGAGATTCGCGAGAACGATGAGAAATAAGGCATAAAACCCATTTATCAAAAAGCCGGCTGTAATCCTTTGCAGCCGGCTTTTCTTTTCACTATCTGTAAGTATCGGATTCTCTAATCAATTGATAAAGCTCCGACCATCCGCTTAATCATTAGGATGATAGAAATTGTATTGTTCACTCCATGCAGGAGTTCCGGCAAGCGTTATATCATTACCGTTCGGGCTATTATCCTTCAATACATTTCCTTCTCCTTCATCACACTTCCAATACCCAATCAAACCATCCGACTCTCCGGATATCTGGCGTGACATTCCTTCCTGAATGGCGTTCTCTGTCAGACATTTGCTCCAAAGACGAATCTGGGCAAGTTCTACCTGCATTCTCCAGCCGAAACTCTGCGCCAAAGTGATATTATTGAATGTGAAGTCTCTTGAATCGGCTTTACTATTATTCAATGTACCATCTTTATAGAGGGAGATAGTAGATCCGTCATAAGTGTAAGCAATATGATACCATGTATCCGGATACCAAAATTCTTCACTATCAAAATAGTTACCATCCAACTGGCACTGCAAACAAGGCGCAATCTTCTTTGCTCCATCCGCCCAATAACGCAGTAAGATGCCATTGAAAGAGATAGGAGCCGAATTGTCTGCGAAAATATTTCGTCTGAAAGCGATATTGGCAGGACCAACCCAATCTCCGGTCGGTTTGCCCGTTGTATTGTCGAACTTGATCCAGTACTCTATAGTCCACTGAGTGACAGGAATTTCGTTTTTAAAGTTCAGACTGGTTTTATTTGCTGATTTTAAAACCACCGCTTTCTGCTTATTAGGAGAAGTAAGCAGATAAAGAATATGGTTTGCGTTACCAACAAGTCCTATCGGTCCGGTTACGGAAGTGATCCGTACCGGAATCGCATAAGCCTCGTTATTGGGGGTGGTAAACGGCTTTATAGTAAGATTAATGACTGGTGCAGACACTTCGCCTGCGGGGATTGTAACTGTGCGATCAAAACTTCTAAACTCTTCCGGCAGAAGTTCATAAGTTGCTTCATGCTGTTGGTTATACTCATCAATGAGCTGCTGGTCGATGTCCAGTGTTACAGTCACATCCTGATTAATAGCACGGACCAGACGAACAGTCAATGTCTTTATCACATCTCCCTCGTCCACCAATTGTGCCTCTATCTGCTGACCAAACGTATTGGAAGGAGCCGCTTCCGCAATATATACTCCATTATCGATGGTTGACAGTTTTGCATCGTTGCATCCGGTGACAACAGCCAAAGCCGCCCCCAGCACAACATATCTTGAAAATTTAATCATCTTCATAATTATCCTTTTTAGTTATGTTCTTGCAATTAATGATTAGCGGGATTCAGAACCTGAATAACCTCACGCATAAAGAAATAGTCATTTACCGGACGGCAAAGATTGAAACGGTAAGCCCCCACTCCGCCAAGACGTGCATTCACTCCCGGACGATAATACATCGCCATTCCTTTCAATGAATAAGTCACTACACCGTCCCGAGTGGTAAATTCCGGTCCTCCGTCGCCTTTATGCTTTTCAAAGTCCTCACACCAGATTGTTTTGCTCAGTATTGTCGCCTCATCTTCTTCTGAACCAAATGTTTTCAAGAGTTTATCAAAGCGATCATCCAATGAGTTACTGTATCCTTTGTCAGCAGTACAATAATATGCCTGAACAACATAATAATCCAATAAGGGACCCGATTCCGGTTTTAGCGTTTGAGGTTCTCCATCTACCATTAGTATACGTCCTGTTCCAGATTTCGGACCCAGCTCCTTTGATAATTCATCCAGAAAGATATGCATACGATCTGAATAACTGCTCAAATTACCACTATTCCCATAATTCGGTTCAAAGTCAATATCAAATCCGTCATAATCGTATTTATTGATTGAATCAGTAATCACTCGTGCATACTTACGAATAGCCTTTTCAATGCCTTCGGCAGAAGTATCGCCATAATCGCCATACCATCCCCAATAAGCAGCCATTGCCTCATCTTTAGATTTATACTCCACTCCATCCACTATATAGTCATTCTCTACTTCTGCGGGTGTATGGCCTCCACCTATATTCGTGATAATCCGACAATATAACACTCTGAGCCCTTTTTTCTCTCTCACTTCCTTAAGATCACTTTTTTGTGCTTCGGTCAGGTTGAAAGCTCCATCCCAAAGAGAAACGATATCCATTGAATCGGGGATACCTCTCAACTGGTTGTTCATATTCGTTCCGGTTCCGGTCCATTCACTGTACCAGCCAAAAACTATCGGATGATTGGATTTCTTATATTCTCTCAGTGCCTTATAATAGTCTTCACCATTGATATTCACCGGTTCGGTGAACTTCGGTTCCATTTCAGTCCAGTCGCTGCACTGTATAAACATCAGTGCACCCATTACTCCAAATATGATATATAATAATTTCTTCATATTGTCATTCCTAATTTAAGCTATTAATAAGTACCATTTTCTTTCATTGCCCACCAAAGATCAGTTCCATTAGAATCTTTTCCATTGCTAAGCATACTGACGGCCGCTTCCACATTCGCCTTATTGTTATTGTATTCACTTCGTGTAAAACGAAGACGGCGTTGTCCGCGCCCCGTATTACAATCGGCATTCATAGATTCAGTTGCCGGGAAGATTCTGGGATAGCCCGTGCGACGGAAATCTGCCCATCCGTTCATCGGGTCGGGATAACAGGCAATCCATTTCTGGGTAAGTACCCTTTCCAGTTTCTTCGCGTCATCAGCTCCATCCTCCCACTTGATCGTAATGGACGACTGGTTCGTATAATTGTTTCCGGTATGTCCGGCAATTAAATTATCCACATAATTTCCCGGTACAGATGTAGCGTCAGCCAAATAATCATCGGCACCCGATACTCCAAATTCCTCAAAAGACAATCGAACTCCCTTTTCATAGAAAGTCTTGGCATCTCCACCCATATTCCAGCCTTTCAGTGCTCCTTCCGCACGCAGGAAAGCAGCTTCGGCAGCGTACATTACCGGTTGTGGCAATGTTTTGTCGGTAGCGATAAAGAGTTTGCTATAGTTGGCGTATACCGTAGGTTCAGGTATTTCTGCCGAACCCGAACGGACACCTACATACCCACCGGCAGCAGTCTGAGTCTGCGGAGTAAAATAAGCAGGACGGCGAGGATCGTTATATCCGTTCATGTACGACACGAGGCAGGCATTGGCTCTTACTTCGGGCCATCCGCTGACAATAGCATATCCGTTTTCATTGATTCCGCCATTAGTCGTATCATAAGAACTGTCGCCCACACTTTCCATCACACCTCCAAGTACAGCTTCCTGAGCCTTGGTCTGAGCATATTCCGGTTCTACTCCCGAGATGCGGATAGCCATCCGAAGTTTCAGCGTATTGGCAAACTTCAGCCACTTCGAGCAGTCACCTTTATAGAACTGGTCTACCACAGCCAAATCTTGATTTACGCCGAACGTTGCCGCCGACTTCAGAATGGTGATCGCATTATCCAGATCGTCAAACATGGCATGCCATACAGTCTGCTCATTATCATAAGGGGCTTCCGTTTCGCCGGCCTTCATCTGTGTGTAAGGAATGGGACCTTGTAAAGACGCGAGCAGTTGCATACCATAAACACGGGTTAACTGAGCCATGGCATAAATGACACCTTTCTTTTCCGTAGAGTTCTCGACCAAAAAGAAAGAAGGATAGATATAGCCGTAGAGTCTTCCCCATGAGCTGTCATTGTGCCCTTCGGACGCATTATAATAAGCAAAGACATTCTTTCCAAAGCTCCAGTTAGCTGTCGCAGTCACTTGACCACTAAAGCTGGCCCACATACAGTTAATCTCCTGACAAGCATTCTGTTGCGGACAAGCATACACGTTAAACATCGTAGACAGTAAGTTACTTGCCGGTACTTTTGAAGGCTGATAAGGGTTGGTATTAAAATCGTCAAAATTAGTAGTACACCCCGCCATCATACATACGACTGCGCTTGCTCCGATATATTTTATTATCTTGTTCATACCTATTTATTATTTAAAACTGAAATTTAACATTGAATCCGAAATTTCTTGTACTCGGAAGCATATAGGCATCAAATCCCTGATAGAAGTTAGATGCAGCTGAAGTGGTCAGTTCCGGATCGAAAGGAGCCTTGCAATAAATCATCCATAAATTCTTTCCTACCAGCCCAACAGTCATTCCGACCTTATTGTCAAACCATTTTTTAGGCAATGTATAGCTAAGTGAAAGTTCGCCGAGTCGTACATTGGTAGCGCTATACGTGTAGTAAGCCGCAGTTCCCTGAATGGTCTGATAGTAAGTCTGTGCAGAGACTTTGCTCTGATTAATCTGCACGCCTCCTGCGTCACGTACGTCCGCGCTGACTTTGGAAACACCGGCAGCGTCAAGTACGGACTGTGTCTCACTGATAACAATACCTCCGAAACGTCCGGTGAAAGTCATGCCAAGATTAACTCCCTTATAACCGAATCCTAAACTCCACCCCATATTCATCTTAGGCAGAATAGAACCTAAGTAGGTTTCTTTGTTCTCCATAGCCAGTCCGACACCTTCTTCATTAAGAATGTAGCCATTCAAGTCACGTTTGAGCAAGCGTTGTCCGTATACGTCTCCCATTGATCCTCCGACACGCAAAATCAGGCGGGCATCCGTATGTCCATAAGTAAGCGGAGACAGTTCCGGCATCTGGATAGGCTGTCCGGTGGCATAGTTGTACACACCGTCGGCCAAACGTTTTACCCGGTTCTTATTCCATGTCAATGTATAGTTCGTATTGAAAGAGAAATCTTTCCACTGCTTGTTATAACCCAATGACATTTCCAGACCTTCGTTCATGATGTTTCCACTTTGGATAGGAATATTAGAATATCCCGAAGAAAGCGACAAGTCCGCATAGAATGTCTGATTATAAGTATTGGAACGATAATAAGTCAAGTTAAGACTGATGTCATTGAGGATACGTGCGTCCAAACCTACTTCCCATGACTTGGTACGTTCCGGTTTCAGTTTCGTGTTCGGATAAGAAGAGGTGCTGGTCCAGCTCTGTGTCTGTTCATCGTAAGGGTAAGTAACGGTAGTCATGAAGCGGCCGTAAGAGTTACCTACCTCAGTGTACGAACCGCGAACTTTCAGGTATGTCAGCCAATCAGGAGCATTAAATATACTCGTCAGAATGGCGGAAAGTCCTATTGACGGGTAGAAGAAAGACTTGTAATCGGAGAAAGCCAGTCTTGAATCCCAGTCGTTACGTCCGGTAGCAGTCAGATAGATCATTGATTTCCAACCAATTTCCGCATTGGCAAAGATAGCGCGTGTCTGATCATGCCAGCCGGACTGTTTTGCTTTCCATGCTTTATTGAAATCGATATTGTGGACGGCAAAGAAATTGATAAGTTTCAATCCGCCTTCATATCCGATCATTTCATAACGGCTGTCACTCAGTGACACACCAAGGTTGACATTGACCGACCAGTCGTTAAAACTCTTATTCAGTGTAGCAATCGCATCCGCATACGTGTTCTTTGATTGTGTAGAGGTGTCACTGTACGTTCCACGGTCACCTGACACCAGTGTGCCGGTAGAAGCGTATGCCTTATAAGTACTACGATTATCATAATTATCTATTTTCACACGTCCTACTACATCCAGCCAGTCGAACAACTGATATTTGAGGGAAGCGTTGATCATATAACGGGTCTTCTTATTCTCCCGCAACTGACGATTCTGTATCCAGTAGGGATTGGCAAGACCGCTTGAAGTACCACCATAAGGCCAGTATTGCTCCATCAGGTCCATACCGGAATTATAACGTTCGAACATACGTACATCATCGAAATTCTCACTACGAGGGAAACGGTAAAGTCCCGGCAGAGGATTATAGTAATATCCCTGCGACATCATATTCTTGTCATTCTGAAGAATATAACTGGCACCGGCGTCGAGTGTCATCTTGTCTTTCAGAAAACTGGTCGTATTACGGACTGTGAAGTTATAGCGGTTGTATCCGCTGTTGGGCAATATATTGGTGGTGTTGGTAGTAGAAGCCGACAAATACGCCTGATTCTTCTTGTTACCGGTTGACAAAGCAAATGAATTAATGACATTCGCTCCGGTCTGGAAAAAGTCACGCGGATCGTAGTCACTATTTACAATCGGTCCCCAGCTATCCAGGCTGTTGGGCAGGTTACCATATTTGCTCTGCATCTCAGGCATCATTGACACCTTCGAGAAAGTAGTATTATTGGAGACCGTGACAGAAGTCTTGTCCGCAGACCCCTTCTTGGTGGTTATCAGCACAACACCGGCAGCGGCAGCATTACCATACAGAGCTGCGGCAGAAGGTCCGGTCAGCATAGAGATAGATTCGATGTCTTCCGGGTTAATGTCGGCAGCGCCATCCGTACCCTGCTGGTCATAAATACCTCCGCCACCTCCGTTCATCATGTTATACATCGGTACACCGTCGATCACATAAAGCGCCAGATTGGAAGAAGTGATAGATTTGACACCACGCATCACGACACGCGAAGCACCTCCCGTGGTATTGGACGAATTAATATTAACACCGGCCACCTTACCATTCAGAGAAGAGATGAAGTTCGCATCTTTCACAGTAGTCAGTTCATCACCGCTCAGCTGCTGCACGTTGTATGACAATGCCTTCTCCGAGCGTTTGATACCCAATGCCGTCACTACCACCTCATTCAGTTCCTGCGTCGCATCTTCCAGCACCACATTGGCAACATTTCCTTTTACGGATACTTCTTTTGACTGATAACCTACATAGGAAAATACAAGAACAGGATTCGCCGATGAAGTGGAAAGCTTATAGTTTCCATCCATATCGGTGATGGTTCCCTCACCGGAACTCTTCTCCCGGATAGAGACACCAATCAACGGCTCTCCATTCTTATCTTTTACCGTGCCGGCAATAAGTCTTTCTTTTCTCTGCTGTGCAACGTCTTTTTCTTTTGCAGCCAGTACTATTTTATTATCCAAGACTTTATATTCGATGCCCACACCTTTAAAGACTTGCTCCAGAACCTGGAATATATTCTTATTAGACACTGACACCGACACCTTGCGTTTCAAATCGAGATTCTTACTGTTTACAAAAAAGCCGAATCCGGACTCAAGTTCGATTTTGTGAAGCACTTCCTCTATGGTACAATCGTTTGCCTTCAATGTGATGGAAGTCTTTTGCGCATATCCATCGGACGCATATGCCAGTCCGAATGAGCAGACAATGAGTATAAATAGTAACTTCATAGATAGTGATATTTTCCTTGAAGACCGCCTAAGAAGGTTTAATCCTCCAAGAAATTGGACGATACAATAATTTTGCATAAATTTGTAACGAGTTTAATTAAAAAACTAGTAGTTATACTTGTCGGGAAACAAGTAGATTCACGATTACTGGGCTCAATACGGGAAGATACGACCAATATCATCCCGTATCTTTTTTAGTTTCAAGGGTCTTTGTTTTTCATGGCAATAAGCTTTTTTGAAATAAGGTTATTAATAACACTAAATAAAAATTTCTATCTTCATCTTCTCTTTACTTCCTTGTACACTGTTCAGATAACGCCAGCGTATTTTCGAAGAAGCTTCTATATAATTCAGTATCTGCTCCAGGCTCCTGCTCGTGAATGTCCCGGAGAACAGGTCATCATCGGGCACATTGCGTCGAACGATAAATTCCACATCATATCTGTCTGCCAAAATCTCCAGAGCATCCTGCAAAGATGTCTGCTTAAAGACGATAATACCATCCTTCCATGCCAGTTCTCCTTCACCGGAAGTAGTATAGAGCTCCGTTTTTCCACTCTGCGAATAATAGATCAGCTTCTGACCGGGTGCCATAGTAATGTACTGAGGCTTCTGAGCGGTATTATTAAATTCGAAATGAACTTTCCCTTCTATTAGAGTGGTAGTAATCTCTTCGGAATGCTTATATGCCTTTACATTAAACTTTGTGCCCAACACTTTAATCGCAGACTGATGGGCTGTGGAAACAATGAACTGTTTCTCCGGGTCTTTCTGAACTTCGAAATAGGCCTCCCCGTCCAGTTCCACTTTACGGGTACGGGAAGCGAACTGACTGGGAAAAGTCAGCGTACTTTTTCCGTTTACCCATACCATTGTTCCGTCAGCAAGCGTCACTTGTGTACGTTGTCCGGCAGGCACATATACGGTCTGCATTTCCACATTTTCTTTTTGCAGGGCTTGTATCAGCACATAACTTAATCCGAAAGCCAAAACAAATATAGCCGCAATCCGCATCGCCTTCATCGTAAAAGTGCGTAGTGAAAGCAGCTTGTCACGCCCCGTTTTCAACTCATCCGCATCCTGCCAAACAAGTGCATCATAACTTTTACGGAGTGACATAAATTCTTTGAGATTAGCGGCATCGGCATCAATCCATGCTGCAACTTCTTCTTTCTCTCTTTGAGAGGCTTTTCCGGATATATATTTTAAAAGTAAATTCTGATTCATATATAAGTTGAGTTACTTTATAAGTAATAAACAGGAGTATATTTGCTCCCCCTTTCATATAGAATACCACTCACTAAAAATAATCCCTAGTGAGAAATACAACTTTTTTTTGCTGTTATTAAAAAAAGAGGAGAAAAAGATATTTTCAAGATCATCAAATGAAAAATATCAGGAAAGGAGCATATTCTTTCAGATTATCACGCAGCAGCTTCACAGCTTTGCTTATATGATACTCTACTCCTTTGACACTGATACCCAATTCTTCAGCTATTTCTTTATGAGATTTTCCATCCAGACGATCGGATATAAATGCAATGCGCGTCTTTTCCGGCATACCAGCCAACAATGTTTTCACCTTTGAACGTAATTCTTCGGACATAACTTCCTTCGGATCACAGGCTTCCAAGGTTGAAATACGGATTTCCAATTCCCGTTGTCCCTTATCTGTCAGGTTTTGGTAGACGTTCTCCTGAACCTGCAAATGTTTCAGGTAATTGAGTGACTTGCTACGTATATAAGTGATTAATACAGCTTCGATACTCGGGATTTCCTGTTTTTTACTCAATTCCCACAAATAAATGATTGCTTCCGATACAATATCTTCAGCTACCAAATCATTATGGACGTATGATAAGGTAAACAGGAATGCTCTCCTATAATAGGTAGTATATATCGAATTAAAATTGATTGCAGTCATTTCGATCTATATTAATGGCGCTTATGCGTATAGTTTAAGTATATCCAAAGGTCTTTAATGATTGCAAAGAAATATATTTTTAATTGAATAAAATAACTTTTTGAAGAGAAAATGGAACATAAGCCGGTAAATCATCAGAAGGCTGACGACTGGCATATAACTTTCACGCCTTTCTCTCCCCTTTTTTCCAATGCTAAAAACTGACCAATTTATGCTAAAATCAGATCATTGCATCATTTCTATACTATTATGACTCAAAATTGCTCTAATCTATAAATCCAACTTCCTATATTTGCAGCCATAACAATTAAAACACAAAAAGAATATGATTACAAGTAGAAAGGTTTCTCAGGTCAATGTTTTTGCTGGTAGTCCCTGGGAAGTAGCCAGCGTGAAGAGTTTATTGAAAGCAGCGTATATCGAGGCATCAATGAAAGACAATGGATTGAACAGTATACTCATTTCTGTTCCATGCGAATATTATACAGCAGCAATGCGTGTGATTAATAAAAGAAAAGTTTCATAGGTTTTAGGTTAAACATATAAGATTAAAGCCGGGTACGATGGGAGATCGTGACCGGCTTTTTCAATCTCTGTATGATTCTTTAAAAACGAAGTAACCTTTAGATTGGTTGACTTTCTGTTTGTTTAATCTTCAGTTTGCTCAATTTCTACTTTTTCATTCTTTAGCTTTTCAAGAGCGGCAATCTGCATATTACAGAAAAGGTGTATGTGATGAATCAAGTTAGTATTCTGTGACAAGTAAACGACAGAGTCCATAAGTTGGGCAGACAGTTGGTAGGCTTTCCGATTATTTGTATTTTCGTCCGGACGACGCATATAAAGGGCAAAACTTCGGTACAAGATAGGAATAAAGCGTTCCCACGGAAGTTCTAAGCTAAGCAACAAATGGTTCATATTCTCCAGCATACGTTGAAGATACTCAAGGTCCGGCTTATCGGATTGCATGCCATACACCTCTGCCCATAGACGGGCTTCTTCTTCAAAAAAAATTTCATTGGGACTTTCTTTCGCGTTAGTCAAAGCGTTTTCAGTATCCATAAGATAAAAGTTTAATAAAAGGGCAAAAAAGAACGGTTTCGCCTTTCCCGTTGACTAACACATACAAGGATGCTGGAGGTACATTACATACTCCCCACGGGGGTACGAAACCGCCTATGAGGAAAGCTACAGGCAAATAAATGCCCGCAACTTTTCAGAAGCAGGATTCCCTGCACCCTTGTATATTATGTTAGTCACTGCAAAGATACTATTTTTCAAATATAAGTAAGGAATATCTGTAGGTTTATTGATCAGAATTTCCACCTTTACACTAACCCGCATCGTAAACTTACAGCCGTAAGTCTTACCACCGTAAGTTTACGGGAGAATCAATAAATTAGTTAAGAAGGAGAAAAACAATGAGGTTTTACAATAGCCCCCCAGTAATTTGACAGCAGTTTTGCCCTCATGCTCTAACAAACCGTCTGTATCCCTTTATTCATCGTGGTTTTCGGTGTGGTAGCAACTGTGGTGGCAGGTATGAGAGCAAACGGTTGCTCTCACTCTGTTTCATCCTGATCAGTATTGTTTCCACATTACTATCTTTTGATTTACAGGATGTTAATATCTGACATCTCAACTGTTAACGTTTGATCTCTCAGTCATTAATAACTGAGAAATCAGCTATTAATGGCTGATACCCCATACATTATTAGCCAATAAATGATTCAATGCTTCCTAAAAGAACTGTCAATTGAAACAACTAACACGGTCGAGTCAATCCAAACATACGGTCAAGTGAATCCAATCGACAGGTGTTTCAGAAAGTTTCAAACGCTTGAAACTAATAGTTTCATGCCTTGGAACAAAAGGTTTCATGCCTTGAAACTAATAGTTTCAAAGGTTGAAACACTTTGTTCCAACGGTTGAAACTGACATTGGAATTACAGGAATAAAACGAAGATACTACAAAGGTTAGAGATTGGATTTGGAAAAGTGAGAGCAAGCATTTGCTCTCATACCTGCTACCACAGTTGCTACCACACCGAAAACCACGATGAATAAAGGGATACAGACAGTTTGTTAGAGCATGAGAGCAAAAGTGATGCTAAATTACTATTGAGCAATCCTTGATAATTCTCTACACAACAAAAGTGCAGAAATATGCATAATACTGCACTTTTGTTGTGCAATTATCGCATCATTGCAAATAAATGCACTTCAGCTATGAATTGCTTATACGAAAACTTCAACAAGTTATTTAAAGAGTACGAGCACGAATATAGCCCCATTCGATTTATCCCACTTTAGTATTTTGGAATGAATTATTAGTAAACTAAGCAAAAGCCTTTTTCTTCTTTTAGTCCACACTATTTTTATAAAAGGCACTAATTTTATTGAATTACCTCACTAACAGAGCGCTAGATTTCAAAAAGAAACTTAACTTTGCACCCGAGTTTTATATAAAGAGACTGAATTAGTAACTAAAAAGATTAAACCGCATGAAAATTAAGACTTTAATAGCCTGTTTCATACTAGCTTGTGCTGCAACTTCCTGCATACAGGATGAAGCACTGAACTCAGAAGCAGCCATTGATGCTTGTACAGGTGATGATGTACAATTAGCAAACATCAATGCTGACTCAAAGCTGATTAATGTATATGTAAACAAGGGAGCTGACTTGTCCAAACAAAAATTAGAATTTGTAATTCCGGAAGGAGCCACTATAAAAATAAATGATCAAGCTGCTGGAGATACAGAAGCCACATATGACTTTAGTGAAGAGCCACATTCCCGGAAATTCACTGTCACATCAGAAGACGGTCAATGGAAACCTGTTTATACCGTCAATGTCGTTTTAGCAGAATTACCTACTTCTTTCAACTTTGAAGAGTTATTACCTTCCAATGACTACGATATCTTTTATGAATTCCAGCCGGGCACTTCACAAGAAATATCTAAAGTATTACAATGGTCAAGTGGTAATCCGGGTTTTAAATTGACAGGTATGGCAAACTCCAAAACAGATTACCCGACTGTACAGGTAGCCAATGGTTTCAGAGGTAAAGGAGTTAAACTGGAAACTCGTGATACCGGTAGTTTTGGAGCATCCGTAAAAATGTATATTGCTGCCGGCAACTTATTTATCGGAACATTTGAAGTAGGAAATGCGTTGGCAAATCCTAGAAAAGCCACTAATTTCGGTTTCCAGTTCGATAAACGCCCTAAAACGCTCAAAGGACATTATAAATTTAAAGCAGGAGATGTATATTCCGCAGAAGGAAAACCACAAGAGGGTGTAAGAGACAAATGTGATATTTATGCTGTTATGTATGAAGCTGAGAATAATTCTGTCATGCTTAATGGTGATGATGTATTTACTTCAGATAAGTTAGTATCATTAGCGCGAATTAAACCGGAAGATGTTGTTGAATCAGATCAATGGACTGATTTTGAAATTCCTTTCGAACCGGTAAAAGGACGAGTAATTGATGATACCAAATTAAAAAATGGAGAATACAAATTAGGTATTGTGTTTTCGTCCAGTGTAGACGGTGCTTATTTTAAAGGGGCAGTGGGCAGTACACTATATGTCGATGAAGTAGAACTTATTTGCGAAGACTAAAAAAACAAGAAAATGAAAAGATATAAATTACTCAATATTATAGCTGTACTACTATTAGTAAGTACACTTTCAGCGCAGGCGCAAGAAGAAAGAAATCAAGGTATCATCTGGTCGTATTTACACGGATGGGAATATGGAATCAAGGCGGGTTTCAGTATTGGAGGAACTTCTCCATTGCCTCTACCTGAAGAAATTCGTAAAATAGATAGCTATGCCCCTGGTGGCCTCGCCATTTCAATTGAAGGAAACGCAACTAAATGGTTTGACACGAAATGGGGAATGACTGTAGGGGTACGACTTGAAAACAAGAATATGACCACAGAAGCCACAGTAAAGAACTATGGGATGAAGATTATCAACACCAACGGCGGAGAGTTACAAGGCTTATGGACCGGTGGCGTAAAGACTAAAGTCAAAAACTCTTATCTGACTATCCCAGTAGTTGCCAACTATAAAGTAAGCAAACGTTGGAAAGTCTCAGCAGGTCCGTATGTATCTTATCTTATTGAAAGAAACTTCTCCGGACATGTATATGAAGGTCACTTGCGTACTCCGGATCAGACAGGTTCGCGAGTAGATTTTACTGGTGAAAGCATTGCTACTTATGATTTCTCTGACAATCTGCGTAAATTCCAATGGGGTTTGCAATTAGGCGGTGAGTGGAGAGCATTCAAACATTTAAATGTGTATGCTGACTTAACATGGGGATTGAACGATATCTTCAAGAAGGATTTTGATACGATTGCATTTGCTATGTATCCTATTTATTTAAATGTAGGATTCGGGTATGCGTTCTAATAAAAAATAATCTATATAGATTTCATTACTCTCGTTATAGACAAGCTATAACGAGAGTTTTTATATCCCAAACTTCATCTAAAAACATTATTAGAAAAATACATTTTTCATAATTAATGGAGTAATATATTTCTCCTTCATATCATTCCTAACAAATTATAATAAAAATAAGAATCCCTCCATCCCATTCTAATAAAGAAGAGATGAAGGGAAACACCTAAAATATATCTTTTACTTTTGAGTCTAATTACTTATTCATTAACAATAGTAACATCATCAATCAACAATCTACTACCAACAGCAGCATTATAGGCAGCACCATCTTTACTAGCTGAAAAGATTACTGCAAATTTATACTTTTTATTGGGATCATACTCTTTATCCTTTTTATATTCCAGTTTTAACTCAAAAGGAGTATATTCACTTGTCCCAGTATTTGTATATACAGCAGAAGCTACAATTTTTTCAGATGTATAAATATTGTTTCCATCCAATGTTTCTTTAACATCTTCTACTTCGTACAAAACAGCAGATAAAGCACACTCATCTTTAGTATCCGGTTCTAGCACACCATTTGAGTTATAAAATTCGGTACCAGGAGTATATTTAAAGAATCCTTTCACCAATAGAGGTTTTTCTGAATATTCAATACCAAAAAGAGTTGTAGTCATCGGATCTGCTAATGCATTTGTAGCTACAAATGTTCCCAAAAATATAGATCCTGCTGTAACTTTAGGAACTTTTTGTCCTAACATATTGTCTGATCCTGTAGTATCAATAGATACTAGTTCCGCTGCATAATTTCCTCCATGAGCCTCTTCTGTTTTATTAATAGGAAAAGGACCATTATAAGTAATAGGATTAGGTTTAGCTAAAAAGCCAAATCCTTTAATAAACACAACAGCTTGATTACAACTAGCCCATCCTCCTACAGCTATTGGATATTGATATTCAGGAGTAGTCTGAGTTTCATCTACTGTCCAATCTTCAAAATCATAAACTACAACCTTGTTGGTTCCAGAAATAAAAACACTATATTTCTTCATAGTACCATCTTCAGCAGTAACTGTATACTCAACTTTCTTATTATTTGAGAAATCTTGCTTAACATTAGAAGCAGGAGTAACTACAGCTTTCTCTGATACTGTAATAGAAGGTGACAAAATCAAAGCTTCATTAGCAGCATCTTTACTTACCTTAAAAGTAATTGTTCCTTTTTCATCGTCAATAACAGGCTGTTCAGTTACAACATCACTATCAAATGTAAAGCCTGTAATCTTAGCCTCAGAGCTTTCATTACCTGTCAATTTAGTACCAACAAAAGTAGCCTTGACATCTTGATTTAAAGGAGCACCAACCTTTACGCCAATTTCAATATTAATATTACTACCTTTTACAGTACCTAAAATACTAATAGGACAATTACCGAGAGGTGCCACCAAATCAAGATTCTGTTGTCCTTCAAATGAGTAACCACCATCAATAGCTTTCACTGTACAAGGGTCTACTTCAATATCACCCACATTAATCAAGAAAGTAAAATTCTTCAGTGATAAAGCGATTTGATTAGCACCTTTATTTGACTGCGCAATAGAAATCTTTTGATTCTCAGTAGTCCCCATCTGATTTCCATCAACAACTACTGACAATTTTCCAATATAGCCTCCAGCCAAATCTGTATCTATAGGATATTTCACCTCATCATCGTCATCACCACAACTTGAAAACAAGCTGACTGAACAAACAAACATAAACAAATACAACAAACTCTTTTTCATAATTCTCTTATTTAGTTAATAATCTATTTGATCGCAAAATCGGGTACAAAGTAACATCTTTATATTAATTATCACAAGGTCCATTCTTTGTATTTTATGATCTATTTTTAAGATCATATTGCAAAAAAGCTGTTTTTATCTACTTTTTAAGGTTCATATTTACAGCATACTCAACAAATATATACCAAAAAAGGAGGGATTTCAAGTCCCCCCTTTTTCGATATTCAAGATATTATAGTTTTCAAATTTTCATATAACTAACCTATTATTCTAGCTATAATCCCATTACTCGCCAATAACCTCCAATTCATCAACGATCAGCGTACTGTTAGCTGCGCCTTTGAACTTATCACCTTCCTTACTGGAAGAACATATAATGGCTAACTTATACTCTTTAGTACTATCATAAGATTTCTCCGGCAAATACTCAAATGCAAGTTCAAATGTAGTCCATTCATCTTTATCCGTACCATCTTTCAAGCGAGCTTCTGCCACACGATATTCTGAAGTATTAATATCTACTCCTGTGAGTGTCACATCTTTGCCGGCTGCATCTTTTGCTTCGTACAATACCGCAGCAATAGAACATTCGTCGATAATGTTAAGCCCCTCCTGAGCTGGTTTGACAGAACCATCTATATAGTTCGTTCCTGCTTTATATTTATATACGCCTTTTAATAACTTAGGCTCCTTGTCATAAGCAATACCAAATTTGGTTGATTTCAAAGGAGCAAGCATATTAAGACTGAACGTACCCGTAAATAAAGAACCGGAAGTAATTGGTGCCATACTGCCTAAAACATGTGCTCTAGAATCCAATGTCACCAATTTAGCAGCCTTACCACTAAAGCCTTCAGATTCTTCCATCACAGGATAGCCTACTTTTACTGCCGAAGATGATCCATTCAACATTTTGGCACCACCATTGGAAGTAGCCAGGAATCCTGCTGGCTCCGGAGTCCAATAATTTTCATAACTATTACCTGCATCAAATTCAGACCATTCATCCAAAGAATATTTCATGATATTCTGAACACCTTCAATAGAAGCAGTATACTTTCTTGATGTTCCATCTTCAGCAACTACAGTATAAACAACACTTTTTCCTCCGGAGAAGTCCTGAGCAACACCACTTGCCGGAGTTACGGTAGCTTTTTCTGAAACAGCAATGACTGGTACCAAGGCTTTCAAGTCTTCCTCAGTAGCCTCATCATTAACTTTAAACGTAATGGCACTCTTTGCATCATCAATAACCGGTGCTACTGTTATAACTTCGTCATCAATAGTAAAATCGGTTATTTTAGCCTCCGTGTTTTCACTTCCTGACAGTTTAGTACCTTTATAATTGACCTTAACTTTCATTCCGCCTTCTACATCTACATCAATAACCATATCTACAGCATTCTTACCAACTGTACCCGAAACGGATGTATTGCATGATCCCACAACAAGACTTAATGTCTGATTGCCGGAGAACTTATAAGCATCACCACTTTTTGCCAAAGCACAATTATCCACAGTAATGTCACCAATAAGAAGCTCAGCACCTGCTACGGTAATAGTAAAGTTTCTCAGTTCCAGTTTTACAGCAGTATCCGAAGCCTTTGAGATATAAACCTTCTGAACCATATCAGAAACAATAGGAGTAGATACTCCCACATAATATACATCCATCGTTCCTTTATATGCACCTGCAAGTTCACTGTCAACCGGATATTTCACATCGTCATCGTCACTACAACTCATAAATAGACTCACCGAACTAATAAGCATAAACAAATACAACAATCTTTTCTTCATAATCTTCATAGTTAATTATAAATTCTTTTTTATCACATAAAATCACGCAAAGTAAAAGATTTAAAACAACTACCACAAGTGCCATTCTTGGCATTCTATGTTCCATTTTTAATGTATTATTTATATATCCCCCAAAAACAAGAAAAATAGAAGTCCCAATATTAATATTCAAATTATAAACGAGAAGAGTAAGCAGATATATAGCCCTGCACTAAACCAATCATCTTTTCATACAAAATCCTATCACAATCCATATACCTATAAATCTCACATTTATCAACGACAGACAATTTTTCCGATTTAATATCCGCTCAACAGCCTCCCCCTTACGAATGACAGAAGTGAATTTACGACATTATAATTATTGCATATTTATTAAAAAAGCCGTATCTTTGCAGTCTTAGTCATAATTGAAAGTTTGTCAAAGTACAAAGTTAGACATGTTTAATATTGAATTTATTACAAATGTCGTTTCGTTGTGATGGCGGAACCATTTGAAATTACTACTGATTTAATATCATTTTACTCAGAATATTCACTCGTGACGATGCGATATTCTTTCTTAATCTATAAATATATATATTTGCAAATGTTGACAGCCCATAATGGGCAGTTAGCGTCGTTTGTATGCGTGATGTCTTACGTGTTTAAATTTAGTATTGCTTATATACATGTTTATAATGATGAAAAAAGCCCTGGACCGTGATGGTTCGGGGCTTTTCTTGTACTTGCAATAAGCAAGAAGGAAAAAGATTTCAGATTACATCGGTAACTGTGCTATTATCTCTTTCGAACATACCGGCAATTTGCCATTCTTTCCCATGTTCACAAAAACCGTTGCACACAACACCGTCCATTGGTCACCATATGTCATCGTACTGCTATGGTTATACCCAAGGCAATGCCCGTATTCATGAAACATGGCCTGACGGGGATAATTATGCGGATGGGCATCCGGAGGAGTCGCATCAAAATAAACACCGGTATAACAATAATTAGCCAAGCCGTACGTATTGCCTCCACCTAATCCGCCGACACCGGCAACACAACCCAGCACAAGCCCGCCATGATTACGGATTCTTTGACGCAACGCATCCAGATTGATCGGATTTCCTCCATTGTCTTTCAACAAACCTTCGTATTTGTTCATTTCCATATTAAACTCTTCGGAAGAGAACATGAAAGCCATATTGACAGCCAACGCCACTCCGTGACGGCACAATAACGGATTCATATGACGCCAATACGCATGGCCATTGTCAGCCGAATAAGAAGAAAAACGTATAAACCAACGGCTGTCTATCTGTTCCATTTTCTTCATAAACGGATCTTCTGTACGAATAACAAGCGTCACATCGTCATTGGAAAGTCCGGGCTGTGCAGGCACCACTATCTTTCGTCCACTACTTGTAGTGAATGTCCGTTCCGAATCTACAACCGGCAAGGGGAATGACGCTTCCATAAACGGATAAATCTGTTCAAAATGTGCCAGTTCGAAGAACTCCATGCTAAATTTATTAAAGCGGCACATAATCTTCACATCCTGAATGCCTACAGGAGAAAAGAACTTGACAAGCAACTGATGTTCGTCTGAAATGGAAACCTGCAACGGAGCATTCGCATAAAAAGAACGACGGCGACTGTCATAAAAGACCTCACGTGGCTCACTGGCCAAAAACATCGTATCAGCGCGAAACCGAAAGAAATCCTCCTTGCGAACATAAAGTGAACCATCCTGATTTTCCGGATGCAGATAATCAATACTAATATGAGACACACGGCCTGCCTCAATCTTACAATCCGTGAAACGGTATTTACGGACAAACTGAGTTCCGTCACTGCGATCTGACTCAATCGTCACAAATCCGGATAATGCTTTTGTGCCGGGCAATGAGTAAAACGAGTATTTCCCGGTAATGTCATAAGATTCTATCTTTTTGGTTCCGGAATATTTCCCGTCTGCACCAAGAGCGGCATATATTCCTTCGGCATCGTCGAAAGTTACATCGATTTTACGAATGAATCTCCACATATAATCGGACGATACATTCAAATCGATATCCACTCTTCCTACAGAACGCTCCAAGACCACTGTATGCGACACCGAAGCCTGATCTCTGCCGATATGCAATTCTATTTTCTTATAAAAGTAAACCGCATCTAACGGCGCATTTTCCGCATGATTTATCAACCAGTCATCGGACAGTTTTTCGGGTTCTTTGACAGCCTCATCTTCTTCCTCGCTCGTAGTGGCCAGAAAAACGACTGTATAATCCCCCATACTCAATCCTTCGATAGTCAATTTTGAGAAGTTTTCTTCCAGCTTCTGATATAAGGGCTTAATAATCTCTCCACGTTCATTGGCAATAGCATACCACATACGAGTGATCTGCTCCGGTTTGCTTCCACGTGTCTGCACCACGGACGCATCATCTTGCTGCAACCCAAACAAAAACGACACTTGTCCGGAATGGGAAGGAACAATGCCGGTCTCCTGTTCAAAATCGCCCGAACAGTTGGCAAGCAATAATGCGCCCAGTAATATCATTATGATTCTTAGCATCTTCATAAACAGCCTCCTCTATTTCTTTACACAACGTACGGATGCAAATGCTTCCATCTGTAACCGTTGTTTCTTAATAACGGTTGACTCGGCTCCTTCGAACGGCAACCAGTAAGCCCATGCATAACCACCCGGAAGGCCGTTACGTTCGTATGTCCACAACACAGCTCTTTTCCCGAAAGCCGGATTATTGGATGACGATTTATCTCCCTTCGAGCCAGCCAGAGGAATAATAAGGCTACGACCGGTGTCTTCTGAAGTAAACTTCACATAATACTGTGTTCCCGTCACACCATTGGACGGAGTTATCAGTGTTCCTTCTCCGATGTGAAGTGTAGCGGCAATCGTCTCTCCATTTCCCGCCTTATATCTACCCGGAATCTCTTGGTCTGCAGGAAGCAGAGACTGCCATTCGTTACTAGTCGGTATCCGGTATCCTTCAGGGCAAGGCATATGTGTATCATTCACCCAAGGTGCATCAGCAGTCTGATTACCCAAATTGTTGGAAGGATTATACCCTTGCCAAGGCACGTACATATATAAACGTCCAAACTGGAACAGACCACCCACCGTGTTTATCCAACTCTTATGATACATGTCTTCGACCGTAGCCCCGTCCAACGGATAAATCTGATCTTCCAGATCACGGCTACGCGCATTAAATGCCATCCATACATTTCCTGCGATTTCCACAGTTTCAATCTGTTTGTCACTCGGAGCCACACGTATCTCCACGTAATCATATGTTCCATTCAACAAGGCATTTTTTAAATGTACCAAAACCGTATAGCCCAAGCGACCGCTGCCTTGCGCTGCAACCGATACATTAAATGCTGACACAATACCTTCCGCCTCTTCCGACACGGACATATTGCCTACACTTGTTCCGCTACCAGCACCTTCTGTAGAAGAAATATCGATACGAGTGTCTGTAACGAACGCCAGCGTCATGTCATCAGCACCTGTAGCAGGTACTTCCAGTACATTATTCTCATAGTCTACTTTCACCCCTTCCGGAATCCTGGATTTCGACGCATTAAGCAAAAGACGTTGGTTCGTATCAGGCTTTCCGACAATCGTTTCTCCTTCTTCCCACGGTTTGATCTCAAAAACGCCCGTCACTTCAGCTCCCACATTGAGCACTGCCAATTCATATACTTTATTGCGTTCGACAACAGGTAATTCGACTTTTAACCTGATGGGGACTTCACCATAGGTTCCACGCAAGATGATATTGACAGGACGTGTGCTTTCGAACAGACGGAATACCCCCTCTTGCTTGCCATCGAATGCAGAAGAAAACTCCTTTCGGTAGCTCACTGTTTTGTCCGACGCCCGGACATTTTCGAGGAATGGCAAAGTCTCGGCAGGAGCATTCTCTACGATGACTTCCTTTATCTGCGTTTTGCTGTCGGCTGTTGTGTTCAAATCAATGCGCGCCACGCCGCGTTTCATAATTACATTGACCTCCGCATTGCTGCGTGTCACTACTCCGCTCTCCAATTCGACTACAGCCGCCATGAAATCCGGCGCAGAATTATCATGCAATCCTTCACCGATAATCGTATTACGAAATTCTTCTTCACTTTTAGCTTTCTCTCCGGCAGGAATCTCCAGTCCGGTCAGAAAATAGAGTCGAGATCCGCTGACCGCAGAAATCTCCGACTGTCCGCCTTGCCCGGGAGTCAGCTGTTCCTCTTTATATAAATTCCCGTCACTAAACTGGAAAACCGATACATCTTTAAGTTCTTCAGAAGATTCTTCTCCTGCTACCGTAATTCCTTTTAATACCACTGAATAAGTTTGTTGATGGCCTTTTCCCCCGGTTGGTTCATCGTTCGAGCAGGCGCCTGAAAGTAATGTTCCTATTATAATAGGAACGATGGTTTTTCTGCAAGAATAATTCATGTTTTTTTGATTATAATAATACTGAATATTGGAAACCTTATAAATGCATTTTCCAAAAGCGGCGGCAAAAATACTACTTTTTTCAATACAGCAAGCCATCTGCATAAAATTTTAATAACGATGTTGAATAAAAGAAATCTTTAATGTCAGACTAACTAAATACAAAATAAAAAGTTATTTTTGCAAACGTTTTTTTTAATTTTTATCTCATTCTAATATTATGTACAAGATTTTTCATGGCTTCCACCTGGTAGAAGCCTATCAGGACTTAAAGAAAGCTAAACGGTTAGCAAAGAATCAGACAGTGGCCCGATGTATAAAGTTAACCATAGCTATTACCCTCTCTCTTATTTTATGGTTCCTTCCCATTGATACTTTTGGAATAGAAGGGTTGACCGTTATAGAACAAAGACTTATTTCCATTTTCATTTTCGCCACACTTATGTGGGTGTTCGAAGCTGTCCCGGCATGGACCACTTCCGTTCTTATTGTCGTATTACTATTACTTACCGTTTCCGACAGTAGTTTATGGTTCTTAACCCAAAATACTCCTGCGGAGGAATTGGGACAGACAGTCAAATATAAGTCTATTCTGCATTGCTTTGCCGATCCTATCATCATGCTGTTTATAGGCGGATTTATTCTTGCCATCGCAGCAACCAAAAGCGGACTGGATGTATTGTTGGCACGAGTTATGCTGAGACCTTTCGGAACACAATCACGATATGTACTATTGGGATTCATCCTCGTTACAGCTGTCTTTTCCATGTTTCTTAGCAATACGGCTACGGCGGCCATGATGCTTACCTTCCTTACTCCCGTATTAAAAGCACTTCCGGCAGATGGAAAAGGGAAAATCGGATTGGCTATGGCCATTCCCGTTGCTGCCAATGTAGGTGGTATGGGAACTCCTATCGGTACACCACCTAACGCCATTGCTTTAAAGTATTTGAATGATCCGGAAGGATTAAATCTGAATATCGGTTTTGGAGAATGGATGAGCTTTATGTTGCCTTACACTATTATTGTACTGTTTATAGCCTGGTTTATTCTCTTACGACTGTTTCCATTCAAACAAAAGAGCATCGAACTGCAAATTGAAGGTGAAGCAAAGAAAGACTGGCGCTCCATTGTAGTTTATATCACCTTTGCTATAACGGTTCTATTGTGGATGTTCGACAAATTTACAGGAGTAAACTCCAATGTAGTGGCAATGATCCCGGTAGCTGTTTTTTGTATAACAGGCGTTATTACCAAACGTGACCTGGAAGAGATCAGCTGGAGTGTACTCTGGATGGTAGCCGGCGGCTTCGCATTGGGCGTAGCCTTGCAAGAGACCGGACTGGCAAAGCATATGATTGAAGCCATCCCATTCAGCACATGGCCTCCTGTACTGATGATTGTCGGTTCCGGACTGATTTGCTATGCTATGGCCAACTTTATTTCACACACAGCCACTGCAGCATTACTCGTCCCTATTCTTGCCATTGCTGGAATCAGCATGCGTGAAAACCTGTCATCGCTGGGAGGTGTAGAGACTTTATTAATTGGAGTCGCCATCGGATCATCGCTGGCAATGATATTACCAATTAGTACACCACCTAATGCCCTGGCACATGCCACAGGAATGATTCAGCAAAAAGATATGGAAAAGGTAGGTATTATTATGGGAATTATAGGACTTATCTTGGGATATACAATGCTGATCATACTCGGCTCCAACAAGTTATTATAAATAATCTATTTAAAAAAAGAAGATGTCAAAAGCAGGATGATACATTTATCTTGCTTTTGACATCTTCTTCTTTTCAAATTTAGCGTCCTATAATCCTCTCCAAAAGTTTATAAGAAACAACAATGGTATAAAACGATATCTCGTCTACTCTATTCCTGATCCGAATTCACAAACTTACTTGGACTGACATTATAATACTTCTTAAATACCTCCCTGAAATACTTCGCATCCGAAAACCCGACAATCTCAGCAATCTCCGTTATTGTATATTCTTTCTGCTTTAATAATTGTGCTGCACGTTGCAAACGGATCATCCGGATGTAGTCAGCCGGAGCATAACCGGTCAGCGCTTTCAGTTTATTATAGAAACTTGTTCGGCTCATATGATGCTGATTACTGAGTACATCTACACCAAAGTCCAAATCTCCCATATTCTTCTCTATACATTCCTTGACTGAAGCTATGAATTTCCAGTCCAAAGTATTAGTACAATTGACAGGTAAATGCTTTTCTTTATTTTCGATACTATTATAGACCTGACGGAGCAATTCACGATTTGCCAATATGTTTTTAATAGTCACCTTTAGTATACCCACACTGAATGGTTTGGTGATATAAGCATCTGCTCCGATTTCCAGTCCTCCGAGTATATTTTTCTCATCCCCTAACGCAGTCAGCAATATGACTGGAATGTGAGACATTTCCACACTCGTTTTGATAGCTGAGCACAGTTCGTCTCCACTCATCTCAGGCATCATTATATCGGATATAACAAGATCTGGATTAAACTCCTTTATAATGACAAGCGCATCTTTGCCATTGGAACAAGACTGTATGTTATACCCTGCCATAAGCATATCCACAAGATAATTACGCAAATCATCATTATCTTCCACTACCAGAATCCGCTGTAAAGAGGTTTTTATCTGAGGTGCCTCCAAGACCGGTAAGTCAGAAGTTCCCCCCAATACAACAGCATCCATACGTTCATTCGGTGTTTTTGGAGAGATAAACTTTGCTTTATGCAAATGGGTATTTCCCTTCGGGAAAGTAATTTGCACGCATGTTCCCTGATGTTCAATACTTTGAATATGGATCTTTCCTTTATGCAACTTAACCAGTTTATATACCAGCATCAATCCAATCCCACTTCCGGTCACTTTCAAATTGACTACATTACTACCCCGGAAACAATTTCTGAATAATTTCTTCTGTTCAGATGAAGGAATACCAATTCCTGTATCCTTTACCTCAATACTCCAAGTATCCCCTTCCTCGCAAGCACAAATACACACGCTACCATTCTCTGGCGTGTACTTCAACGCATTTGACAAAATATTCTTCAAAATAGACCCCATTTTGTCACTATCAAACCACACATTCAAATAATCAAAATTACTCTCATAAACAAATCTGACACGCTTCATCTCAGCATATTTGCGGAAAGTAGCACAAACATCATTCATATAAGAGTTCAATTCATACTCAGAAACATAGAGAGTAGACGAATATACGTCGATCCGTTCAAAGTTTATCAAGTTGGTTGTCAGTTGAAGCAATGTATTCACATTCTTTAGAGCCATCTTCATATGGGGTAATGCCTTCTCTGTCACCATATGGTTTTCGACAACTTCTTCCAGCGGAGCTTTTATCAATGTCAGCGGCGTACGTATATCATGAGCCGTATTAATAAAGAACCGTGTTTTCTCATCAGAAATCTTCTTCTGTTTGTGCAACATAATAACACGGAATATGATAATCATAATCAAGACCACCAGAATTGCATACCCCACCATAGCCCACATACTAGCCCATATCGGAGGGGTAATAATAATCTGAATACTCCTTGTTTCATAAGTTTTATACTTCTCCTCATTAGATACAGTACGAATTTGTAACGTATAACTGCCAGGAGGCAGATTTCTAACAACAATCCGGTTATCTTGACTCGGACGGGTCCACTCTTTATGATAACCGTCGATTTTCCATGAATAAAGAATATTAGAAGGATAATCATAATTTATGGAAGCCACATCAAGCGAGAAAGTGTTTTGACCGTAGGCCAATTCCAGACAATCAGTCTCGTTAATATCCTTCTTCAAGGGAGATCCGTCATCACCAGGATAGACAGGATGATAAGCTATCATAAAATCCCGTAATAACAAACGTGAATAATATGGCTCAGGTATTTCTATGTCTGTCGGAAACTTAACAGCACCATCATTGCCACCAAAGACAAGCGTACTGTTACTGTAAGTTGTAGCAGAACCGGCATTAAAATTTACGCTCATCAGTCCCTGCTCCCGTGTCCAGTTACGGAAAAAATGATCTTTAGGTGAATAAATTGTAATACCATTCTCCGTACCCATCAGGAGATTTTCATCCTGACGCGGAATAATCGTATAAATATTATCAGAAATCAGTGCACAATTATCAGTTCGGTACTGATGAATAAACTTCTTTTTATTGATATCATAAACAAGAAGACCTGCTCCACGAGTACCAATATACAGGATACCATCGTCTCTCTGGTATAATGCACATATATAAGGAGATTCAACAGGCAAGTCAATATACCGGTAAACACCGGATTGCTTGTCAAGCTGATAGAGTCCCATTCTTGTACCAATCCACATTTGACGGGCATTTTTCTCCAGAATGGTGGTGATGGAACTTACTCCCGGATACAAACGAACGCTTTTAGTCTCAAGATTAATGCACTTCAAATGATAGTACCCACCGGACCATACATCACCGCTCGAGTCCTTTTTAATGTCAAAAATATATTGGTCAGGGCGTATTCCCGCAATGGCCGCAGGAGAAAGATAGCTTATTTTAAACCCTTTCTTCTTTTCTATCTTGTAAATGCCCGACGTAAAACCACCGGCCCATATCACTCCTGGAGAAACCTCACACAACGCCAAAAAGATATGATTCTCATCATCCGGCACCGGGTCAAAAGAGCTAAAGAAGGAACGCCATTCTCTTCTATCGGTCTGATAAAAACTAATACCATTACTGGTTGCAAACCAAAGGTCACCATCACTATCCTCCATCACATCATGGACCTGATCATTCACCAATGACCGGTTATTGCCGAGGGAATGCTTTATCAAATCATAACTTCCATAACGATTATTACGAACGGTAATACCTGTAGGATAATTGGCAAGCCAAATACGCTCTTCCTCATCCACATAGATATCATTGATATTGTTTCCGTTCATCCCATTATAACTGCTATAGTCAGCTGTTATATAAGGTTCACTCTTGCAAGAATTTACATCCAGCTTATATACTCCTTTTCCACCCGTAGCTATCAACAACTCATCAGCATTCAGAGCAACAATCTGATTAACTTCTACATTATTAGGTGAATAACAGGAAGTGATTTTTGAACTTTGACCTATATCATATATAAGTATTCCCTCTTTATAACTGCCCACAAACAGCTGTTTTGAAATAGCATGGTAATAAAGTTCATGCACAGGTGTAGTTATACTTTTCACCACTTCATCAGGAATAAGCTTCAGTTCCCCTTTTTCCACGCCAACACGAAACAGACCGCTTCCCGTACCTATAAAAAAATGATTGCCATCCGTCTGCTCAATAGTAGCTATTTCACCGTCGACTGGTGTTGGCATATGCGATGTTGTGCCTGTACGAACATTATACCAAGTAATTGTATCCTTATAACACAGCCAAATATGATCATTCTTATCCAGATAACCATAATTAAGGAATGCTTGGGATTTATTTCTAATTAACTCCGGATGTACATAAGCCAATTCAAATTTATCATGTTGAGAATCATACCTGAAAATACGACCTTTCTGACCGATTACCCATAATACATCCCCTCTATCCATATAAAACCAGTTCAAAGCAATACGTGAGTCCAGTTTCATACTGTCATCTGAAAAGGTGTAATGTTTGATATGCTTCCCATCGTAACGATCAACCCCTTCCTGAGTCAAAAACCACATATACCCTCGTCGGTCTTTCTGAATATTGTATATTTTCTGGTTATTCAGACCGTCCTCCAGCCCTATATACTTATAAATTTGCCCCTTACTTACAGCACTACTAATGAGAAGAACTATAAACACTAAAAGTTTTCTATTTTTTACAATTATCTTCATTCCTTTCACAAAATACTCAAAAACACATTTGCAAAAATATGAAAATATTAATTAAATAGCAATCAAATAAATTAATAACTATATGTTAAAAAAGGAACTCTAAAGAACACAACTATCTCATCTACCGAAAAACTGCATTATACCCAAAAACTTCCCACCCGAAACATCAAAAAAGAACAAATAGTCAGACTAAACTATATCGGTCTTTTTATGTAGGACACCCCAACATCACCGCATAAATATACACGAACAGAAAACATTTCATTATTAAGACAATTTTAATCGTATATTTATTCCTGCGGTTATACATTTAAAATCCATGTGCCTCTTTTTCAATTTTTCATAAAATAAAAAATGATGTTAATTCCTTTTTCAAACTTCGAACTATTTTTTTTTATCCCGTGTTTTTTTCATACAGCAGGAACTTAAATACATTTCTGATGATATAACAAAAGTAAAATGATAAATCGGATAAGTGTAACAGAGTAAACCTGCACATTTTTCTAAATTATAAGTTTAAATATTGTTTCATCAATAAAATCTACAGCCATGAAAAGTATAAGTTCTAATTTATGGATCAGATTAATAGTCAGTTCTATCATAGGAACAATAATTTATTGTTTATCGAGCATGAGAAAGCAAACAAGCAGACTGTAAAAGGGGATATTTAAGCTACATTAACAAATATTTCCCATTTAAGTAGCAAGACATTTCTCTTTCACAAGCCACTGATTATATACATCTATATATTTACATATAAACCCACTAATAAGTATGTGACTTTAAGAACTTAACTTACATACAGTTTCTTACTTATTACCAAACTCTATTTTTAACTATCTAAAACCAACTTAATTATGGAAAATAGAACTTCTGATTTATGGCTCGGTCTTGGTATAGGATCGGTCATTGGCGCCCTCGTCTATCGTTTTTCACGAACTTCTAAAGCCAAAAAACTAAAGAAAAAAGTATGTGATGCCTTTCATAAAATAAGTGGGCAAGCCGAAGAAATGTTAGATACTGCAAAGGAAAAAGTATTGGATACGGGTGCTGCCGTAGCCGATAAAGTTGCAGACAAAACTTTCGACCTAGCTGAAAAGGCAGATGACCTTAAAGGCAAAATGCATACAATAGCTGCTGATGCAAAAAAATGAAACAGATTCTAGTAAACCAATTAAGAACACTAGAGTGTTTCTGAATAAACCTAAATTATTAACTAAAACTTTTGAATTATGAACAAGAAAACTGAAAAGAAACAGGAAGAGGCAAAGGGCACTAAAAAGACCGCCCAAGCTAAAGAGTGCAAGTCTTCGACTTCAAGCAAAAAAACTGAAAAGAAATAGGCATTCAGAATCGTTAAGTTTGTGTCATTCTTCAGGCAGACAGGAATCTGCCTGAAGAATCCACCAATTTATTCTCAAAGTGACTTTACAATTTTAATTTAAAAGAATATGAAAAAATTATTATTTGCAATTTTTGTAGTTACAACTATAATATCCTTCACGTCCTGTCGTAATAAAAAAGAACAGGATAAAGCGAAACAACAAGTTGAAAAAGTGAAAGAAAACGTCAATGATGCAGTGGACAAAGTATCCGATAAAATCGAAGATGGTGCTGATGCCGTAAAAGATGCATGGAAAGACACCAAAAAAGACGTTCAAAACAACGCAGAGAAAACCAAGAAAGAAATCAAGGAAGGATATAACGAAGTGAAAAAAGATGTAAGTAAAAAACTTGACTGATTCTTAATCGTATATCATTCTATAAATAGTAACTTCTTACATATTAATAAGCTATGGTTGGATTTGCAATATGGATTGTTGGATTAGTACTGACTATCAAAGCCGCACTGGAAATATGGCGTATCCATGCACCAATAGAAAGACGGCTGATAGCTATTATCTTAATCGTTCTTACCAGCTGGATAGGATTGCTGTTCTATTATTTCTACGGCAAGGCACGAATGCCGCAATGGCTGGGTACTGGAGTTCAAAAATATTAGCTACATCAGAAAGCAATATTTATATGAATATAATTCTAAACATGGGAGAGTACAGCAAAAGTCAATAGCAACTCTCCCAAAATTTCCCTCCTTCAAGAAGGAGATTTGAGTTACTATTGACTTTTACTCTCTGCAAATTACCAATATTTTTCAATTCTCTCATAACCGAAAATCCTACCGCGTTCATCATCTATACCTTGCAACTTCTTGCAGATAATCTGTGCTCCAATCATACTAAAGGTTATGCCGTTGCCACCATATCCCAAATCAAAAAACATCCTGTCCTTATCTGGACAATTACCGATAAAGGGTAGCCCATCTTTTGTTGTACTAAAAGTGCCACACCACGCCATTTCTGTTTTAAAAGGAATACTTGGAAATAATCTCCTAAATTTCTTTTCTAATACAAGAGTTTTCTTTCTGAGTAACGCATCACGGCGCTCCGGATCACTGAACTTTTCATCTTCACCACCGACAATGATACGATTTCCCCTTGTAGTCCGTATATACAAATATGGCTCAGCTGTTTCCCAAATTAAACACTGTTCAGGCCACAAATCTTTAGAATCTACCGGATGCGACACAAGTGCATAAGTTGAAGTCAAATCCATAATTTCCCGAGATAAAAACTTCCCTGCTTCAAATCCGGCTGCGATGATCACATATTTACACTCTATTTTATGCCCTCTATCTGTTTCTATAATATATCCTTCAGGCATTTCAACACATTCTGTTACACCGGTATGAGTAAAAATTTCCAGTCCATCTTTTTTCATATGGTAGAGCAAAAGACCAGTAGCCGCTTTGTAAGCATCCATCTGCGCCGATACTCGGTTTAACAGTGCATTGCCTGGAACCTCTATATTATACAGTTTTTTTATCTCCTCTTTTCCCAGCAAACGAACCGGCAAATTGTGCTTCTTTCGTATCACATATTCTTTTTCAATTAATTCTATATCCTTTGGAATACTAGCATAAAAAAGACTTGGTCGTTTTTCAAAATCAGCATCTACTCCTGTTTCCTTTAATACCTTTTCAATATCAGCAATTGATGCCAAAGATGCGCGATATGCAGAAACAGCATTATCCTCTCCAATAATTTCTGCCATTTCACAAAGAGGAACATCAATTTCATATTGCAGTAAAGCGGTACTTGCAATGGAACTTCCAGTTGCAATGCTTCGTTTGTCAACCATGCAACATCTTAAACCGGCACTACAAAGCTCGTGTACCATCAAAGCACCCGTTATACCAGACCCCACAACTACAATATCTGTTGAAAAATCATCCTCCAAGGGATGAAAGTAATCTAACAATGAATTTTTAACAACCCAATAGGGCAATCCTGAATGTAAGTCCATAATATATTGAATTATGCAAACTCCCTTTCATCCTCCTCCACACTTACAGCGGGGAGAAAAACGTAAAAACATGGAAAACACAAAAGCATTCCCAAAAGAGTTTACTCCCGATTTATAATAAGATACTATTCACCCTGTTCAATTGCGCAATATCTTTTACATTGTATCAAAACGTTCTCAAAATAAACAACATCACACAAAAAAAGATAGTTCGAAGGAAAAGACTGGATTTAACATCTATTTAATGCATAAGAAATATTGTAAAACAACCAGCATATATGAAGGTATTCACCAAACAAAATATCAACATACTATCTAAATAATATATCAAGGTATGAAATTAAATCTCAGTAGCCCCATCACATACTTTTTTAACATTAAAAATAAATTCAATGACAATAATTATCAAATATATTCGGTGAGGTTGTAATTGCCCCTTTATCAGCAGGGCATATGGCGGTAGAAACACACAAAAAGCTCCGTAAATCAATGATTTACAGAGCCTTTAATCAGGAATACTCGTACTCGAAGCGGGACTAAATATTTTACATTCAAACCACATCTACTACACCAAATTACATCTATAAATCAATTAATTACAAAACAATTTAGAGAAATAGAAGGCAAATAAAAGTATTAAAATAGCCAAAATGTTTCAGCAAAAGTTTCAGCAATTCCATAAATAGTCTACCTTTGAGGAGAAAAACACATATTCATATAATCTATGGCAACTTATAATTTTGAATTAAATTGTAGACCTTCCCAAAGAGGTACTTATGTAGTTTTATTCCGTATAACAGAAAACAAAAAACATAAGAGAATCAAAACGTCAGTTGAACTTCAATCTCCAAACGATTGGAATCCCAAGAAGCAAGAAGTCCGCAAATCAGACCCCAATTTCAAAGTTTTAAATCAGACTCTAAAAAGAATAAGAGAGCAAGCAGAAGAAGCTGTTCAAACACTGGAAGAAGAAGGAAAAGGCATTACTTCACAAAACGTCGCTGCGACAATGCAAGCTGGGAAAAAGGTATTTTCATTCATTACTTTTGCCGAAGGGTTTGCTCAAAAGACCTTAGAAGCTGGCGACTATCGTACCTACACAAAGTATATCACCTTTCTGAACAAGCTCAAATTTTTCATCAATAATATATCTCCTGAAAGTATCCCTTCAATTCCACGTAACGGAAAAGGACTTCAAGAGTATATAGATAAATTAAGAAAAGACCTACTTTTTAATGAAATCACCCTATCCTTTCTCAACAAATTCAAAACTTACTTACAGAGGATTCCTAACGCAAAAAATAATGAACTAACTTTACATCAAAACACCATTAATAAGCAGTTTGACAACTTCAAAAGCCTTTACAATAAAGGACTCGTAGAATTAAGGGAAGACGGTCTTTTTCTAAGAGAAAACCCATTCAAAGATTTTGAATGCAGTACCATAGAAAGCAGTAAAGAAAAGCTAACTATGGAAGAAATAAAAGCCCTAACATCTTTAGAACTACCGGAAAACAGCTTATTATGGCACACAAGGAACTGCTTTCTATTTGCATTTTACTGCGGTGGGATGAGGGCTGGCGACCTGATTCAATTAAGAGGGAATAATATAATAGACGATAATGGGATTTGGAGAGTAAGGTATCGAATGGATAAAACTTCAACTCCAAAATCCATAAAACTTATTCCCTCTGCCAAAGCAATCATAGAAAAATATATAAACCTAAATCAGAGAAACTCTAACTATATTTTTCCACTATTAGATAATGAAGCACCTTACGCGAAGGCAACAACATGGGAAGAAAAAGAACAACTTCCCTACGAAATAAAAACAAGATTATTACAAACCGTAAATGGGAAAAACAGTTTATTAAACAAATATCTTAATAAGCTCGCAGCAATGGCAGGTATTGAAAAGAAAATAAGTATGCATATAGCAAGACATTCTTTCGCCAACATTGCAAGAGAAAAAGAAGCAAATGTATATGATATATCTAATGTCCTTGGGCATTCTAATATTGATATAACTAAAGGATATTTAGCTAAATTCGACACGCGTAGTGAGGACGAAACAATAGATAAAATCTTTGAATCAGAAAGCATAAATGAAGATTTACTTCTAAAACAGCTCCGAGCTATCAGCCCTGAAAAATTAAAAGAATTATTAGCAAAAAGAGATGAATAAGCCATTTTTTATAGGAAACCCTATCATTGATAATTACCTAAAAACACCTGCCGGACAAGAAGAGCTAAAAACAGCCATTGAAAAAATAAAATCCGTTGAACTACCTCGCGGACTTATTTTAACAGAAAAACAATATATGCAAATAGCAAGTACTTTCTTATGTATAGAAGAGAAGATTGCGTATGATGAGAAACCTGCTTTGTATAAATTGGAAACCGTCAATCTCATGATATGGTTTGCTCTATTAGACCCCAATAGGGAGGCAACACTCAATCAAGAAAGGAATAAAGTCAAAATAAGCTATATGCTTTACAACCTATATCAACACACATTCAAGGTATTCAAGGAAGTATGCCATTTTGAGATTGCAATATTAGGAAAAAAGAATGGTATCAGTATTACTTGTGATACGCATTCCAACTACCAAAAGGCAAAATTACTGGTGCAATGGAAAAAATTTGTTTCCACTGGAGAGTTAAGTGCTTCAATAGTAAAACCCTTAGAAGCTATTCGTAATTTCATTGAAGAAAAAGACCTCAAACCTGCACGACATAAAATAAGACCGAACAAAATAATTGCCAATCAAATAAATAAAATCATATCGAACCATTCTATGATTTCCCAACGGCAATATTTTATTTATATCTACAATCTCATGTTAGCAATGGAGGTAGAAGAACGACTTCCACTTCGCAATGACAGCGATGAAAAACGTCATAGCGTAATAAGAGACTATCTTTTATCCGACATCAATAGAGAAAATGAAGAAAGGAAAGAGTATGACAAACTAATGAAAAACATAATCAAAACAGCCATAAAAAAGCAATAGGGAAATATCAGGCATTATAAAAAAAGTAATATGTTCGTTTGGGGAAAAATTGTCAGATTCGTGCAATTTTTCCCCAAACTGTTATAGCTACCCACCCATGTAACTTTGCGCCATAATCGGAAAAGAACGGTAGTTTGCCTTCTTATAAATACCGATTAGTAAAAGATATGAAAAATGAAATAGAAAGAGTGGTAGTAGGTATACCACAAACAACCTTGGACGAACTCGTTCAAGAAGTGAAAGCGGTAAAAGAATTATGTGAAAGCCGTTTTCAAGAAAACAAAACTGGTGAGGAATGGCTATCCTCCGAAGAAGTCAAAAAAATCTTAGGCGTATCTGCTAAAACATGGCAGAAGTATCGCAATGAAAGGAGAATACCTTTCTCACAGTTCGGTAGAAAAATTTATGTTAAAAGAAGCGATTTGGAAGATTTTATTAACTCTCATTGCATCAAGTAATATGAAAACAGAAAAAGACAGAATCGGTGATGAATTAGCAACAGCAATCACAGAAATAAAGAAACCTGTAGTACCTAAGTATATGAAATATATCCTTGACTTGACGAAACCGATAGTTAATGCTGAATGTCTATTTTCCATTGGTGGCACAGATACCTTCCCGAAAGGGGAGTTAGTAGCAATCACAGCTAAACCCAAACAAGGAAAAAGTCAAGTGCAATATTATCTTGTTGCAGCTATGCTTGCAGGTAAGCAACTCGGAGATGTAAAACCGTTGCTACAGTCGTACAAAATATTACTTTTCGACACCGAACAGTCTAAAGCATCTTTAATGAAAGGATGCAAGCGTGCCTTGCGGTTTGCAGGACTACATGACGATTCAAACAATGTGTACTTTTACCCATTCTCCCTTCGAGAAATAGAACTTTCATCACGATTGGAAGTTATTGAAGAAGCAATCAAAAAAGAAAAACCTACGATTGTATTTATTGACGGTATCGTTGATTTACTGCAAGATTTTAATAACAACATCGAAAGCAGTAAATTGATTCAGCGATTACTCCAAATAGCAACAGAGTACGGCTGCCTTATTTCCTGCATTCTGCATCAGAATAAAGGAGTGAATGATAATTTACGCGGTCACTTAGGAACGGAACTTCTGAATAAGATAACAGATTGCCTTACGGTTAAAAAGACAGGTAATAAGTTTATAGTATCGTGCTTAGTCAGTAGAAATGAGCCTTGTTCCGGTTTTTCATTCTCTATTGATGAAGAAAACAATTACTGCATAGAAGATGCACCTTCGGAAATTGAGGATATTGAAAACCAGCAATTGAAAATAAGACGTATACTGCGTTTATGCTTAGAACATCAATCCATGACTTACACAGAGCTTGTAAACGCCTATATGCAGCAAGGGGATGTTGTGAAATCTACAGCAAAGAGTCACATCAAGAAAGCTAAAGAAGAGGGGTTCTTATCATTGTCTAACAAGTTGTACTGTATAGCCTCAGATTAGGGTCAAAAATCAGGGTCAAGGTCACACCTATATATAGGTGTGTGACCCTTGACCATAATATGTCTTTCGGGGTCATTGACCTATAAATGACCTTGTTTTGACCCTTGACCTAATTTAAAAACATATATCATGAAGAATTTTATTTTAGAAAAGTATAAAGGATGGAGTAGCCGTTACACATGTCCCAAATGCGGACGTTCCCACTGCTTTACTCGTTATATTGACACATGGACCGGACAGTATTTAGCTGATGATGTCGGAATGTGCGACCATAAGAATAGCTGTGGCTACCATAAACCGCCAAGAGAGTATTTCAAGGAGCATGGAAACGGATATCACTTTGAATATCGACAGTCTAACCCTTTGAATCGTTCCACAGAATCGCCAAAAGAAAAAGAAACGGATTTCATACCGATGCGTATTATTGAGGATTTTGAGAAACTGGATAAAAAGAAAAATACATTGAAAGAATTTCTTTCCACCCTTGTTTCGCCATTTGATTTGCAGCGGGGCTTTTCGGCATATCATGTCGGAACTACTAAGAATGGTGAAACTGTGTTCCCTCAGATTGATATGCAAGGACGTTGCCGAACCGCTAAAATTATGGCGTATGATGAAAACGGACATCGTATAAAGGATAAAATGGATAGAATTGATTGGTTACATGCGCGTATAATGAAGAAGAAAAGATTGAAGCCTTCTGAGTGGAATTTGAAACAATGTTTGTTTGGAGAGCATCTGTTGTCTTTGCGTCCTGATGATGTGGTCTGTCTTGTTGAAAGCGAGAAAACAGCAATCATCTGTGCATTGGTATACCCAGAATGCCTTTGGTTGGCTTGCGGTGGAAAACAGAACCTAAAGCCGGAGATGTGCCAAGCACTTGAAGGTCGGAATGTCCTTCTTTTTCCTGATGCGGATGCAGTTGCGGATTGGGAGGAACGGAGTAAATTATTATCCTTTTGTCGAAAAACAAAAATGATTCGTTGGTATAAGCATGAAGCGGAAGATAGCAAACGGGATATAGCAGACGCTATTTTAGAGCAACACCCAAAGGAAGCTCAGGACAAAGTTCAAGAAACACCCCAAGAGAAAATAAAGCTGACTACTATTGGCGATATTTGTCAATGGACGTCAGAAGCTGGAATTGAAAAAGATAGGGTGCAAATCAATGTCTAAGCGTACTAAAAAGCAAGGTCAGGAAAGGCTGTTTTTTAAGCCTCCCTGACCTTGCTTTTTAAAAGGTAAGACAATCATAAGTTTGAAGAATTTCTTCCTGACGAAGCCCTAAATATCGTTTGGTGACAGCAACCGAACTATGATTAAACAGCTCCATCAACTTAATTAGGGCAAGTTCCGAGTTCTCACCGTTCATCGTATAGACCTGCCTTCCGAAAGTCTTTCTAAGGCTGTGGCAAGAGAAGTTCTTAATTTTTAGTCGGTACTTCCTTCTCACCTCTTTAAGAACGACATTAATCCGTTGGACTGTGAACACCGTTCCTTTCTGGCTTATGAGGATTGGCGCATTAACTCCGACCGGATTTATATGCTTGTAACATTCTTTGATGTGCTGCTGTAACTGGGGATTGATTCTGATTATTCTTTGCTTACAGGTCTTTTTCTCTATTACCGTAAACTCGTCCGTACCAAGTATCTGTTTCCACCTTAAAGCGAGAATATCAGAAATCCGCAATCCAGTGAAACACCCCAAAGATATGAGAAGTGAAATCTTATAATTTCCGTCTTTGGCTAATTTACGGATAAGGTTCATCGCATCCGACCACACAAGGTAGTCTGCTGTAGTCGTTGAGTATTTGAGTGACATGATATTCGGTTTTGTATGTAAATGAATAAAAGTGAATATTATTTCTGAGTATGGTTTGCTAATTAGCTGATTATTAAGGAAACATTCACTAATTAACAAAGTGAATGTTTTATCTCGGTCAGATTGTGAGCACCCATATCAGACACCCACTACCTGACCGGAATAGAAACCCTATAACTGTCCTTCATCGGCAAAGCTGTAATAGCTATCATCCGTTAGAATAATGTGGTCTATGACCGTTATTCGCATAATCTCGGCTGCTTTCTTCACCTGCTCCGTCAAGGCAATATCCTGCTGACTGGGGCGAAGTTTTCCGCTTGGATGATTGTGCGCGAGAATTATAGCCGTAGCGTTGGTAAGCAAGGCTGCTTGCAGGATTATCCGCACATCGGCACTTGTTTCTGTCAGCCCTCCTTCCGAAATCTGTGTATATCCTAAAACCTCCTGCGCTTGATTGAGAAGTACGACTTTAAAATATTCCTTATAGCCGATTGTATCTTCCCTGAACGTAGGTAGTAACATTCCGTACGCATCGAAAGATGTAGCGATTTTTCGCTTCTTTCTAACTGTTGATTTATAGGAAAGCTCCACCTCTCCCACTTGATAATCTATATCCATGATATGTGATGTTTGATTGATTAATAAAAGAGGACACCACGCTGATGATGTCCTCTTGATAATTGTTGTCTGTACTTTATCAGATGAACGGAAGATAAGTATCATCCAGCACACCGCTGTCTATTATCCGTTTACACAGTTCATGTGATGCTTGGTTCCTGAGGTCTGTCCTATAGCTGTCGTCACCTACCATTCGGATAACCGCCACTATGGTTCGCATTAATTCCTGCTGTAAGGTGCGGTGGTAGAATCGGGTGCTTTCTGCGAATCTCTTGGGACTCCAGCCCATATCGTTTAAGGCTCGTTCCAGTTCTTGTGCTGCCTTGTATTCACGACTGTTTTGTAATTCCATATTATTGTAGTTTTAAGAAGTTCATAAAATAAAGAAAGGACAACTAACTGAATAGCTGCCCTTTCCTCTCTCTCAATCAACACCACTTAGCCCAAGAACCAAGCGTATTTGTTATCAATTCCTTGCAGGACGTTGTTAATTCCTATGCTGACTTCCGTAGCATTTACGGCTCGTTGCAGATAAGTATCAATATAGCTGCCCTTATTAGCCTGCGTTAAAAGATTATGAAAATCGAACATGGATATAGCGTTATCCTTTGCTCCGAACACTTCGTTGCTATAGTAGTCACGACACACGCTGTTAATCTGGCTGTCGGTTATCAGTAGTCTTGGAACTGCTTTCTGTCTTGCAGGTGACAAGGCTTGGTACATCCGCATCCGTCCTACGATTTGCGCAAACTGAGTTTCGGACAGTGAGGTGTCGGTAAGCATCTGCATCAGGTGGATTTCTTTTGCAGGATTGAAGCTGTGGAACAGTTCAAGCACGTTGCGGTAGAGTTCGCTTATGTTCGTCACCTCCATGTTGTATTTCAGTCCTTCACCAGTTAGCACCTGATTGGAACAGATGTGTACTCTCCACCCGACAAAGACGGAGAACTTCTCTATTCCTTTGGTGGCTCGGTACAGATTGAGGTCGCTGTAGTTCCGCACTCCACCGATGCACAATTCAAGCCGTTGCCCTCTTACCGTTTCGGTAATGGTTGGGATAGTAAAAGCAAATGCGAGCCGTTGATAGAACTGCGTCTTTTCGCATTCTAAAAGCTCTGAGGCTTTCTTTCCCAATGCTTGCGGCACTCTGCCTCGGACAATGTGTGACACCCTTATATCGGGGCTGTTTACCCGTTCTCCTGCATAGAAGGAACCGGCTGCATCATGCACGCAGGATATAAAATCTTGGTGTGCGATAGTCAGCTCTTGATTAGCCCATGTTGGAACGACACACTTGTTTGCAAGCTCGTTCATGGTGATTGCATCGGTATTTGCTTCAAGGAAACTGACACCCGATTTTGCTGTTGCTTCTTCTTGGATAATGGTTGCTTCTTCCGCAAACTCACCCAAGTTCAAGGATTCTCTACGCTGTGCCGCATTGGGCATGATTACTAAATTTCTCATAACAGTAAATTTAAAAAGTGAATATTGATTGAATAGGGCAGATACCGAGTATTGCTAAGGATTGCTCCGTACTTATATCTACCTGAATAGCGATTTGAGATATGAATTCGACTTGGGAGATAGTATGAATAGAATACGGATGCTTGAATGTCTGATGTGCTTGGGAGAAAGTATATGTATGGCTCCCATTGCTTCTTTGTCTTAAACAACGGTTAATGTAATAAATCTTTTTTTGTATCAATTACAATCTATTAATCAATAGGGGTTATCCATGACTGCGTGGAGCTTTTTGGAAGTAAACCTCTTCCCAAGCATGGATGTAGAGAAAGAAAACGAACGGATTGGAGATTTGATTAAAAAGGTTAATTCGGATTGGAAGTCTCAACCTGATATTGAAGAAGGGTAGATATTTGATTTAAAGCCGGAGTATGGAGGGGGGATGTTTGGGAGGTGTAGCGGTATGCTTATCAGTATGAAGAAATTTAGAACCCTCTTTATTGTGGATGAAAAAGGGTATATATTTCTACCCTCCCAGTCTGCTAAACCTACTATCAAACTTATTCAGATTACCCAGCTATTTCCTTCATCACATAGCTATAAAAATAAAGTCGTAACAGAGTATCATTCTATTACGGCTTTATTTTTATTTCAAGTGAGTATCAACTTAAAAGCTGTATGCTATAAAACTTATTGCACACGCTTACAAGTAGCAGTAATTATGTCGCCTTCTTCCAACATTTGAACAGAAACCGTAGAGTTAGAAAGAGAAAGCACTTTTATATCCCACTCTGTGTCACTACTTACATATTTACAATGCATCACCTTTGATTTTGTATCATAAGTATAAGTGCAGTAATCCGACTTTTCAATATCCTCTTCGTCTGTAAAATAGCAATGCGTGTCAGTAATAACAAAATATGGATAACCGTCCCATTCTTCTTCTACTCCATTTGTCGCTACTTTTTCTATCTTCCATGTTCCAATAAGACTTGCAGCGTTACCGCTTTCATCTTCATCATCACTACAAGCTGCGAAGTTCACACACATAATTACGGCTACAATAGCCATTCCGATAAATCTTAATGTTTTCATTTTATTATATAGATTGTTATTTTTGCTCCTATGTTCCTTCTCAGAGCGTTATCAGATAATAAGGCGTGAGGAACACGACATGAAGTCACACGCTGTCTTTTTATTAGAATCCAAAACCAAGAGAAACAGACACTCCATGAGGGAAAATATCAATTGGGTCATTCGGTTTATCCCAACCATAATAAAAAGTGGCATTATAAGTATAACCGACTTTCAGAAACACAGATAACGTCTTATAAAAATTCCAATTCACACCAGCTCCCGGATTTGCATAGAATCCTGCTGCGTCAAGCAGATTATAGCCTACTTTCGCATCAATAAACGGAGAGATTTTATTTTTAAGAAAAGTATATCTCACACTTCCATACAAAGGTATAGAAGTGTAATCATCACCTAAACGTACCCCTGCACCTGCACCGATATAAAAGCGAGAGCCAAGCTGAACTCCATGCGTGGTGTAAATGTCAGTAGTACTGAACATTCCTATTTCGTCAGTATGGAAAGTTCTACCGCCTTCAATAGAACCTTTGTAGTTTTGGGCATTACACGTTAGAGAGTTCATGCTCACTGTTACAGAAACAAGAAGCATACCGATTAATCTTAATATTTTCATTTTGTTTCAGATTGATGCTTACCTGCTCCCTCTGTAAGCGGATAATAAAAAAGGTGTGGGAACTATTATTTGCTTTATCCTACATTCAGGTCTTCGCATTACCTTTGGAATGGATAAAACAATAGCCCACACCAATTTGATAATATTCAGACCTTTTCAGGTTGGTATATATCAAATGATGTGGTGCTATCGCTATCATCTTCATTCCAATATCAAAGTTGCGAAGTTTGAATGTAGAAGATAATCTCAATAACACCTTTTCGTTAATATGTCTGCCCTCCAAACTTGGAGAACGCTGCAAAGTTATAGAAAAGACAGTAATAGTCAAAAGAAAACATCTCGAATTTCACGAGAGTAGGTTGTAGAGCATATTTTAGGGAATATATGAATACCCAAAGCTGCCTCTTTGTATCTGTACAAGTAGCGAACCTACAGAAACCGAATGGGGGCGATTTTGGGGCTGTTTACTTGGATGAAACAGAAGAACAAGGTTGCCGTTTTCGGTGGCTACAATCAAAAGGAAAATATGATTTCAGAAACACAACTATAAGATAGCTTCAAAGTCCTTCTATCTTCTTTTCAAAATTCAGAGAATAATATCCTCTACTCACTCTTTTTATTATTCAGCAAAAGAAAAAGTTTCAGCAATGTTTCAGCAATAAAAATAAAACCGCCTGCAATTTATTGATTTGCAGGCGGTTAAAGGATTACTCCTGTACTCGAAGCGGGACTTGAACCCGCACAGCCGCAATGGCCAAAGGATTTTAAGTCCTTCGTGTCTACCATTCCACCATTCGAGCATCCTTTCAAAGAGAGCGGAAAACGAGACTCGAACTCGCGACCCTAACCTTGGCAAGGTTATGCTCTACCAACTGAGCTATTTCCGCATTTTTTCAACGGGTGCAAAGATAATGAGTTTCCTTGTTTCTGCCAAACTTTCGATCAAAAAAGTTTGGCAGAAAATATTTTATCGCCCTAATAATGCTTTCTCAGCCTGCTCCATTCCACAGAAATTGAAGCCATCGACCACTTGTTGCATTAATGCGGAGATTTCATCATTACAAAGATTACCGATACTTCCTTCGTGTGTATGATGCACCTGTTTGTCATGAGTAAATTTTCCGGCTTCTATATCAAGACCGACTTTCTTATACGCATCACGGAAAGGCATACCTTCACGAGCCAGTCGATTCACTTCCTCGACACTGAAAATAAACAGATATTTATCATCATCAAGGATATGTTCATTCACCTTAATCTCATTCATGATATAAGTCGTCATCTGCAAGCAGTCCTTCAGTTCCTGAAAAGCGGGAAGGAAAACCTCTTTAATAATCTGTAAGTCACGGAAGTAACCGGATGGCAGATTGTTTGCTATCATCATTATCTGCTGAGGAAGAGACTGCAGTTTATTACATTTAGCACGTGTCAGTTCGAACACATCCGGATTCTTCTTATGAGGCATGATGCTCGAACCGGTAGTACAATCATCCGGCAGCTTCACGAAACCGAAGTTCTGACTATTGAACATACAAGCATCAAAAGCCAGCTTGGAGATCGTTCCGGCAATGGTAGCCAATGCAAAAGCAACATTACGCTCCAACTTGCCACGTCCCATTTGCGCATAAACGACATTATAATTCAGCGAATCGAAACCTAACAAATCGGTTGTCATCGTCCGGTTCAACGGGAAAGAAGAACCATATCCTGCCGCAGAACCCAACGGATTGCGATTGCACATCTTGAAAGCCGCCTGCAGGAACTGCATATCATCCACCAGACTTTCGGCATAAGCACCGAACCACAATCCAAAGGATGAAGGCATCGCAATCTGCAAATGGGTATATCCCGGCATCAGGACATTTTTATATCGCTCACTCTGAAGAATCAGCACATGAAAGAGTTGTTCCACCGCTTCCGCGATCTCGCGAATCTGCGTACGGGTAAAGAGTTTGAGGTCCAGCAAAACCTGGTCATTCCGCGAACGTCCACTGTGAATCTTCTTACCGATATCTCCCAAACGGCGGGTCAGCATCAATTCTACCTGCGAATGCACATCCTCTACTCCTTCTTCTATTACAAACTCACCTCTTTCGGCCGAAGCATAAATATTCTTCAACTCAGCCAACAACTGTTCCAGTTCTTCCTTGGTCAACAGACCGATACTTTCGAGCATCGTAATATGAGCCATAGAACCGAGTACATCATGTTTAGCCAGATAAAGATCCATCTCACGGTCACGCCCCACCGTGAAACGTTCGATGTCTTTATTTACCTGCACGGATTTTTCCCAAAGTTTCTGCGCCATAATATTTAAGTATTAGGTATTAAGTATTAGGTATTACCATAAGTATCAACGTAGCTACGGTTAATACTTAATACCTAATACTTAATACTTATTTAATATTGAATCATCGACAGCATCTCAACCATCTTCTCCAGACCATCCTGAAGAGGTTTCTGTACCATTGCTTTCATAAACGGATTGATATCCATACCGATAGTCACTTTCAACTTGCACTCTTCCTCTGCTGTTGAAACTAGCTGAATCCACATATTAAAAGGTAGCGGAGAGTTGGTAGTTGCCAGTTTAATACATTTGCAAGGTTCACGCTCAACAATCTGCAAGGTCAGCTGGCCGATAGGCGAAACGCTAAAGCTCAGTGTATCCGAATCAAAACTCAAGTCCTGTATTTTATCTTCCGGTAAACGGTCTTTTACCGATTCCAGATTGCTCAAGTCCGATAGCTTGGCATACACACGTTCCTGACTGTAAGGTATTACCTTTACACTACTTTCAAAATTAGCCATAATTCTTTATTCGTATAAAATCAAAGAAAGAACTATCCGAACAGATATTGTCCGAATGGTTCTTTCTTACTAAAATTTCCGATCAAATAATACAATATTATTTCCCTGCATCCCAATGAGCCGGGTCTTTACGCCAATCGTTCAATGTCGCAATATCTTCTTCTTCGATATAACCGGTACGAAGTGCTACATCAAGCACTGCTTCGTAATTGGTCAACGTCACCAAAGGTACTTTAGCATTCTTGAATGCTTCCTCGGCAACGGGAAAGCCATACGTATAGGCAGCTACCATACCGATCACTTCACAACCATCGCGACGAATTGCTTCAACAGCCTTCAAACTACTACCACCTGTAGAAATCAAATCTTCAACCACTACGACTTTCATACCCGGACGAAGTTCTCCTTCAATCAGGTTTTCCAAGCCGTGGTCTTTCGGGGTAGAACGAACATACACGAACGGCAGATTCAACGCGTCAGCCACTAATGCTCCCTGCGGGATAGCACCTGTAGCCACACCTGCAATCGCATCCACCTGTCCGAATCGTTCCAATATCAGACGTGTAATTTCAATCTTCACAAAATTACGAAGAGAAGGATAGGACAGAGTTTTACGGTTGTCACAGTAAAAGGGGGATTTCCATCCAGAAGCCCATGTAAAAGGGTTAGCGGGTTGAAGTTTAATAGCTTTAATCTTCAACAGTTTCTCCGCAAATAGTCTCTCTAAGTTTTTCATAACTAAACTAACTATTAATTATTTGCCGCAAAAGTACAGAAATTGAACGAGAATAGAAAGAAGAATCCGTTTATTTTTTAACTGAATTGTTCCTCTTCCTCCGGAATTTCGATACAACGACGTATATCTTTGAGTTCAAAACCACGGCTCACCGCAAATCGCATCAGTTTTCCGTTCAGTTCATAATCATCTTTCGCATGAATGCTTTTCCGTTTGGAAGCCAGCAAGTCACGCAGGATGGAGAGATATTCCTCTTCATCAATTTCGTTCAGATGACGCCATGCCACATCGGAAGGAATCTTCTTCATGTAGAGTCCCTGTGCGATTTTCATCTTACCCCATTTGGCAAAACGAAACTTATCGTTCACAAAAGCACGGCAATAGCGCTCGTCATCAATATACTTTTCGGTTTCCAGCCGTTCAAGGATACGCGCTATGGTCTCATAGGCTATTCCCCAACGCTGTAATTTCTCATTTACTTCTGCCCGGCAATGTTCTGCAGCGGAGCAATAAGAGGCAACACGATTCAACGCCTCTTCATCTGTTAATTGTGCACTCATCGGTTAGCTGTAAGTATTCTATCTTTTCCAAATATGTCTTTTATAACACGAACGTC
>OGCQ01000702.1_pt1 | contig 50509 bp, 47 predicted proteins | sample 1570161 | NCBI WGS metagenome assembly OGCQ01 (sample SAMEA4384402, study PRJEB24528) | human gut metagenome | reverse complement strand
AACCAGCCGCCTTATCGACCGCCCGATTCGCCCGATGTTCCCGGAAGGCTATCACAACGATGTGCAGATTGTTGCAACCGCCGTTTCTGTAGACCCGGACAACGCACCGGATATTCCGGCAATGATTGGCGCTTCCTGCGCACTTTCCATTTCTGATATTCCGTTTGAAGGCCCTATAGCCGGTGTGCGCGTAGGCATGATTGATGGCCAGTACATTATTAACCCGACCATTGAACAGGCTAAAGTAAGCCGCCTGAACCTTGCTGTTGCAGGCACCAAAGACGCTATTTTGATGGTTGAAGCAGGCGCCAAGGAAATCAGCGAAGACGAAATGCTGGACGCTATCTGGTTCGGCCACGAAGAAATTAAAAAGCTGGTTGAATGGCAGGAAAAAATTATGGCAGAAGTTGGCAAACCCAAAATGGAAGTGCCTGTTTACGAACCTCCTGCCGAACTTGCCGCAGAAATTGAAGCTTACGGCGCTGAACAGCTGAAAGCAGCCCTGATGGACGCCAACAAGCTGGAGCGCGAAGAAAACGTTGCCCGCATTAAAGCTGAAATTGCCGACGCATTTATGGAAAAATATCCTGACAATGCCAAAGACGTTGCTTATATTACCCAGAAACTTGTTAAAAAGATTGTACGCCGCACCATTTCCGTGGATAAAATCCGCCCGGACGGACGTGCGCTTGACGAAGTACGCCCTGTAACCTGCGAAGTAGGCCTTTTAGCCCGCCCGCACGGCAGCGCGCTGTTTACCCGCGGCCAGACCCAGATTTTAAACGTGCTGGCACTGGCTCCGCTCAGCGAAGCACAGACTCTGGACGGACTTGGCGTAGAACTTACCAAACGTTATATCCATCACTATAATTTCCCGCCGTACAGCGTTGGCGAAACTAAACCGCTGCGCAGCCCGGGCCGCCGCGAAATCGGCCATGGCGCACTGGCAGAACGTGCACTTTTGCCGGTAATTCCTTCCGAAGAAGAATTTCCGTATGCAATCCGCCTGGTTTCCGAAACTCTGGAATCCAACGGTTCTTCCTCCATGGGCAGTGTCTGCGCAAGCACGCTTTCCCTTATGGACGCAGGCGTGCCTATTAAAGCACCGGTTGCCGGCGTAGCAATGGGCCTTGTTAAAGACGGTGATTATTTCACCATTCTTACCGATATTCAGGGCCTTGAAGATGCTCTCGGCGATATGGACTTTAAGGTTGCCGGTACTAAAAACGGCATTACTGCCATCCAGATGGATATTAAGATTGACGGTATCAACAAGGAAATTTTCAAACAGGCTCTGGCACAGGCTAAACGCGGCCGCGAACACATCATGGGCATTATGCTTGACTGCATTGCCGAACCGCGCAAAGAACTGTCCAAATACGCTCCGAAAATTACCACCATCCATGTTGACCCCGAAAAAATCAGCAAAATTATTGGCCCCGGCGGCAAAACCATTAAAAAGATTGTTGAAGAAACCGGCGCCAAAATTGATATTGAAGAAGACGGCCGCGTATATATTGCCGCAGTTAACAGCGAAGAAGCTGCAAAAGCAATCGATATGATTAACGGCATTACCGCAGAAGCAGAAGTCGGCAAAGTTTACACCGGCAAAGTTACCCGCCTGATGGCATTTGGTGCTTTTGTTGAAATTCTGCCGGGCAAAGAAGGCCTGGTTCATATTTCCCAGCTTTCTACCGAGCGTGTAAATAAAGTTGAAGATGTTGTTTCCGTAGGCGACGAAATCGTTGTAAAAGTTACGGAAATCGACCAGAAGGGCCGCATTAACCTGTCCCGCAAAGCAGTGCTGGCAGGCGGCTTAAGCAAATAATTTAAGTAAAAACTAAATCCCGCTGAATTATTTTCGGCGGGATTTTTTATAATGAGGTGTATTATGAAATTACGTGGTTTTGAAAAAATTACTTCTTTTAAAGAAGTTGAATTTCCTATGCCGGAACGCAAAACAAAAATGGCGGCCGGGTACGATATCTGTTTGCCGCAGGACGTTACCATTAAGGCGCATACGCTGCAAATGGTGGCAACCGGCGTGAAAGCCTACATGCAGGATGACGAGTTCTTGGGCGTGCATATCCGCAGCAGCATGGCTGTAAAAAAAGGGCTGGCGCTGGTGAACAACGTGGGCATTATCGACGCCGATTATTACAATAACGAGGACAACGAAGGGCATATTATGCTGGGCTTGTATAACACAACGGACAGCGATGTTACCCTGGCAAAAGGCGAGCGCGTGGCACAGGGCATTTTTTACAAATACCTTACGGCAGATGGCGACAGTGCCGACGCAACCCGCAGCGGCGGCTTTGGCAGTACGGGCGAGAAATAAACTGTACCCTTAAAAATTAAATAATACTAAAATTTAAATTACCGGTTTTAAAAGACTGTTTGTAAGTGCAAATGCGCTTGCAGGCAGTATTTTTTTGCGTAAAAACGGAGTTAAGTTAAAGGACAATAGTAGAAATTTTATTTTAAAAGTGATATAATACATAATAATTGATTGTAAAATAAAGTTATAGATAAGATTTAAATAAAAATTAAACTCAGGGTGAGAAAACGTGGCAGAAAATCTGCAAAAAATAAATAAGTATACCAATATTATTTTACCGTTTGTATTAATTTGTGTTGATTACATAGCTATAGTATGTGCAGAAGAACTTGCTTTTAATTTTCGTAACTTTTATACCGGCAATCACAGCCTGCATATATCCTGGCTTAACTTTTGGGTAGTATTCCCGCTGCTATATTTAATCTTCTTAAATATAGAACAGCTCTATAACCGCCGCGCTCAGTTCTGGCAGATAATCCAAAAACTCTTTATCACCAGCTGCTACGCTGTTACAAGCATAATCATATTACTCTATATAGCGCGCATTGCAGGCTCAACATCAAGAATGTTTATCGCAGTTTTCTGGATATTGAGCTTTATACTGCTTGTCATCTTCCGCTACATAGTAAAAAAGATACTTGAAAAATACCAGTTATTGCAAATACCGGTACTCATTATCGGCGCAGGCAAAACAGCAGAACTACTTGTACAAGGCATCAAAAACGATGCCGGTATGGGGTATAAAATAATAGGACTTTTAGAAGACAACAATGTAGAACAGGGCATACTTGAAAACTATCCTGTACTCGGTAAATTCAGCGACGCAGAACAAGTAATAGTAAAATACAATATCAATCACGTTTTTATAGCAGCACCGGGCTTAGAACAAGGTAAACTTACAAAACTAATATACAAAGTACAGCCATTAGTAAAAAGCATGGGCGTAATACCAAACCTTGTAGGTGTACCAATGGGCGGCATAGAAGCAGAAAGCCTGTTTAATGAAAAGCTAATGCTGTTGAGGCTAAAGAACAACCTTGCAAGACCGGTAAACAGATGGATAAAAACAATCTTTGACTATGTACTTACAATAACAGGCACCATAGCAATATCGCCGATATTACTAGTAATAGCCTTATGGATATATAAAGACTCACCGGGGCCGGTAATATTTAAGCACAGGCGTATAGGAAAAAACGGCAAAGAATTTAACTGTTATAAATTCCGCAGCATGTGCGTAGATGCCAAAGAAAAATTAGAACAGCTGTTAAAAACAGATCCGCAAGCAAAAGCAGAATGGGAGAAAGATTTTAAGTTAAAGAATGACCCGAGAATAACAAAAAGCGGGGCATTCCTTAGAAAAACAAGTTTAGACGAACTGCCGCAGATATTCAACGTACTGAAAGGCGAAATGAGCCTTGTGGGCCCAAGGCCAATCATCAAAGATGAGATGGTAAGGTACGGTGAATACATTAATGATTACCTAATGGTAAAGCCGGGCATCACCGGTATGTGGCAGGTCAGTGGCAGAAGCGATATCGACTACGCAGAACGTGTGCTGTTAGACAGTTGGTACACAAGAAACTGGAGCGTGTGGTTAGATATAACACTGTTGTTTAAAACATTTAAAGTAGTATTACTCAGAAAAGGTGCGTATTGATGAATATACCTATAAGCATAATAATACCTACTTATAATGCCGGTAAAGAATTTGAAAAACTTGCATTAATGATAAAAAAACAAACAGTAAATATAAACCAGGTGTTAGTAATTGACAGTACATCAACAGATGAAACTGTAAAAATAGCTAATAAATATGGATTTACAGTAGAAATAATACCAAAATCAGAATTCGGGCACGGTAAAACACGTCAATATGCATTGGAAAAAGTAACAACAGAAATAGTTGTATTTTTAACGCAAGATTCTTTATTGTATGATGAATTTTCTGTTGAAAAATTAGTTCAGTGTTTAGTAAGTGATAAAGAAATTGCGGCAGTTTATGGCAGGCAAATGCCTTATGAAAATACCGGTATTTTAGGTAGATTTGCACGTTTATATAATTATCCGCCAATATCTAAAATTAATAATTTTGATGATATAAAAGAGCGGGGAATAAAAACAGCTTTTTTATCAGATTCTTTTAGCGCTTATAAAAAAACTCTATTAAATAAAATAGGTGGTTTTCCTGATGTAAATTTCGGCGAAGATACTTATGTAGCTGCTAAATTGTTGATGAATGGTTATAAAACAGCTTATTGTGCCGAAGCTAAAGTATATCATTCGCATGATTATAGCTTGATAGAACAGTATAAGCGCAATAAAGAAATTGGCAAGTTTCACCGGCAGGAAAAATGGCTTTTAGAAACTTTCGGTAAAGCAGAAGGTGAAGGGTTAAAGTTTATTGTTAATGAAGTTAAGTATCTTGTTAAAAATGGTAAGTTTTATTATTTACCGATAGCGTTTTTGCATAATGTAGTTAAGTATTTAGGTTATAAATTTTAAAAGAAATGGGATATGTATGAAAAAAACTCTTGTTTTATCTGGAATAAATTTAGTTGATGGAGGTACCCTATCTGTATATCAAGATTGTATTAAGTCATTGATAGAGTACGGATATACAGATAAATACAACATAATTGCTTTAGTTGGTAAGAAAAAGTTGTTTGATAATTATGAAAGTTATTTAAAAATTATTGAATTTCCAGATTCTAAAAAAAGTTGGTTTAAAAGATTATATTATGAATATTTTTATTTCAAAAAATTATCTTATAAATTAAATCCTGAAATATGGATTTCAATGCATGATATGACACCTAACATAAAACCATGTAAACAATATGTTTATTGTCATAATTCTAGTCAGTTTAGTGATATGAAATTTACTGAAATAAAATATGGCTATAAATATTATTTGTTTTCCAAATTTTATAAATATTTATATGCAATAAATATAAAACGTAATACAGCTGTAATTGTCCAGCAAGAATGGATTCGTAAAGCTTTTAAAAGTACATATAAAATAGAAAATATTATTGTGGCGAGACCATCAATACCTAATATTGATAAAATAACTAATAAAAAGACGAATGAAAATATATTTATATATCCATCTTATCCAAGGTATTTTAAAAATTTTCAAGTTGTTTGTAAAGCTGCTGAATTACTTTCAAAAACAAGTAATGAAAAATTTAAAGTATATATAACTATTGATGGAAGTGAAAATATATATGCAAAAGAATTAGTAGAAAAATATGGAAATTGTGAAAATATAGTTTTTTGTGGTTTATTAACACGAGAAAATCTATATGAAATATATGCGAAAGCAAAATGTCTAATATTTATGTCAAAATTAGAAACATTTGGTATGCCAATTCTAGAATTTAAGCAAACTAATAAACCTATAATTTTAGCAGATTTAGCTTATGCACATGAAACAATAGGAAATTATGATAAAGTTTGTTTTGTAGAACAAGATGATTTTGAAGAACTAAGTAAGAAAATGTTTGAGGTTATTAATACAAATACAGTAAAAGGATATTCTAAAGGTATCAATTATGAAAAACCTTTTGCAAATAATTGGAAAGAATTATTTGAACTAATTTTATAAATTACATTTATTTGATAGGAATATAAAATGAAAACTTGGGAATTTATTAAAAATGTATATTGGAAAAATCCATTTTTAAATGAAAAACAAAAAGAACAAATTTTTTATAATATTAGAGCTTTTGTCAGAGGAAAAGAAAATAGAATTAATGATGTAAATGATAATATTTTAACTACATATATAGAACAAATTTTAAATGTTCAAAACTTTAATAATGAATTTTCAATAAAGTATCCTTTGAAAACAGAAAAGGTTTTATTAACTAATGATGTAAAGCTATTAGCATATTATCTTCCTCAATATTATCCTGATGAACACAATAATAAATGGTGGGGAAAAGGTTCAACTGAATGGACTAATGTATCTAAATCAATGCCCCAGTATTTAGGACAGTATCAGCCAAGGCTTCCTGGTGAATTGGGGTTTTATGATTTAAGAATACAGGAAAATATTTACAGACAAATTGAATTGGCGCAGATATATGGCATTTATGGTTTTTGTTTTTATTATTATTGGTTTAATGGAGAACGATTATTAGATTTGCCATTTGATAATTTTGTCAATGATAAAACTATTAATTTTCCATTTTGTATTTGTTGGGTGAATGAAAGCTGGACTAAACAATGGTCTGGTAATTCTAATACTCCCCTTATTGAAATCTCTAAAGATGTCAATTGTTATAAAAGATTTATAGAAGATAGTTATAAACTTTTTGAGAAAGAAAATTATATAACTATAAATGGCAAACCGATACTAATAATTTATAAACCTTTGGATATTCCGAATAGAGAAAAAGTTATTGAACATTGGAGAAAATTTGTGAAAGAAAAATTAAATAAAGAATTATATATTATAGCAGCAGCTAACAAAATTGATGTTATAGAAAAAAATAAAAATATTAGTGGTTTTGATGCAATGAGTGAATTTGCTCCTGGTCCACAACTTAAGTACATGAAAGATATTACAAATATTAAAGATTTTGTTTGTGAAACTTTTTATGGAAAAGTTTATGATTATAAAGATTTTGTAGATAATAAAAAATATTTTAAAGTAAAAAATAATAAATTATATAGAGCTATTTCACCTATGTGGGATAATACGGCGCGTAAAAAAGATAAAGGTGTTGTTTTAGATGGCGCTACGCCAGACTTATATAAACAATGGCTTAAAGATATTATTATTGAAACTAGAAACAGTAAAAATTTAGATGATAATATAATTTTTATTAATGCTTGGAATGAATGGGCAGAAGGAGCTTATTTAGAACCAGATTTAAAATGGAAATATGGTTATTTGGAAGCAACAAGAGATGCAATTATTGAAACAAGATAATCTGGAGGATTGAAATGAAAGGTATAATTTTAGCAGGTGGCAGCGGCACACGTCTTTATCCGCTTACTATGGTTACAAGTAAACAATTATTACCAATATATAACAAGCCGATGATTTACTACCCGTTATCTACGCTGATGCTTGCTGGTATTAGGGAGATTTTAATAATTTCTACGCCGCATGATTTGCCGAACTTTGAAAAGTTGTTAGGAACTGGCGAAAGATACGGGCTTAAATTAAATTATAAAATTCAACCTTCTCCAGACGGTTTAGCGCAAGCATTTATTTTAGGTGAAAACTTTATTGGTGACGATAGCTGTGCTTTAATTTTGGGCGATAACATTTTTTACGGCGCAGGCTTAAGCAAACACTTAAAACAAGCTGCCGCTAATAAAAACGGGGCAACTGTATTCGGTTATTATGTAGATGACCCGGAACGCTTTGGTGTTGTTGAATTTGATGGCAACGGTAAAGCAGTATCTATTGAAGAAAAGCCTGCACAGCCTAAAAGTAACTATGCAGTTACAGGATTATATTTTTACGATAATAATGTTTGTAAGTATGCTAAAATACTTAAACCATCCGCCCGCGGCGAACTGGAAATTACCGACTTAAACAAAATTTATCTGCAAAACGATAAATTGAATGTAGTTACGCTGGGACGAGGTTTTGCCTGGCTTGATACCGGCACGGTAGATAGCTTAAACGAAGCTGCGGAATTTGTAAAAGCCGTAGAAACAAGAACCGGTATTCCTATTGCCGTTCTTGAAGAAATTGCCTACAACAACGGGTGGATAACTAAAGAGCAGCTTTTGGAAAGCGCGGAAAAATACGGCAAAGCACCTTACGGGCAGTACCTTAAAAAAGTTGCTGACGGCAAGATAAAATACTAAAGTTTAGAGGCATATCATTATGAAAATAACTAAAACAAAACTTGACGGCGTAGTAATAATAGAGCCCGATGTATTTGGTGATAACCGCGGCTTTTTTATGGAAAGCTGGAATAAAAAGAAAATGGAGGAAACTGGGCTTTTTTATGACTTTGTGCAGGACAACCATTCAAAAAGTACGGTAAAAGGAACGCTGCGTGGCATTCATTTTCAAAAAGGCAATAAAGCGCAAGCAAAACTTGTGCGCTGCGTTAAAGGCGTAGTGCTTGATGTTGCAGTAGATTTACGTAAAAACAGCCCTACTTTTAAACAATGGGTTGGCGTTGAACTGAGCGCAGAAAATAAAAAGCAGCTGTTAATACCGCGCGGTTTTGGTCATGGCTTTGTAACTTTAACCGACGATGTAGAGTTTTTGTACAAAGCAGATAACTATTACGCACCGGACGCAGACGCCGGAATACGCTGGAACGACCCGGACATAGGCGTAGAGTGGGGAGTAGAAAACCCGATATTATCTGAAAAAGATAAAAAGAATCCATTTTTGAAAGATTGTGATGAATTATTTTAGTAGTAAGCAGACCCGCGGTTTAGAAGGCCGTTGGTCGAGTAAGAGTTTATTATACAGGTGATTTGATTGTGAAGGTTTTAGTAACAGGTGCTAATGGGCAGCTTGGTTATGACGTTGTGAAAGAACTGCAAAAACAAAATATAGAATGTCGTGGAGCAACTCGCCAAGATTTTGACATTGTTGATTTTGAAGTCACAGAAAAATTTATTACAAATTATATGCCTGACGCAGTAATTCATTGCGCGGCTTATACCGCTGTTGATAAAGCAGAAGATGAACAAGGTTTATGTTATTTGGTTAACGCTTCTGCAACGGAGAATATAGCTGAAATTTGCAAACAAATAAATGCAAAAATGCTTTACATCAGTACGGATTATGTTTTTGACGGCACAAAAGATGGCTTTTATGAAGTTGACGATAAACCGAACCCGATAAATGTTTACGGAAAAACAAAACTGTTAGGTGAGCAGGCAGTACAAAAAATATTAGATAAATATTTTATTGTGCGCATATCCTGGGTTTTTGGAGAACACGGCAATAACTTTGTAAAAACAATGCTGCGCTTAGGTAAAGAACGTAAGGAAATAAACGTAGTTGCCGACCAATACGGCAGCCCAACTTATACAGCAGATTTAGCACCGTTATTGGTAAAGATGATACAAACAGAAAAATATGGTATTTATTATGCAACCAATGAAGGTGTATGCACTTGGGCAGAATTTGCAGAAGAAATTTTTAAAATTGCCGGTATGGATGTTAAAGTGAACTATATAACGACAGCAGAATACCCAACAAGAGCTAAAAGACCTATGAATAGTAGGTTGAGTAAGAAAAGTTTAATTAATAATAATTTTAAAACTTTAGATAATTGGCAAAGCGCTGTGAAGAATTATTTGCAAAAATAATATGCGTATCAACAGTAATTTATTCAAAAATATATCATATTCATTTACCGCTAATATTACATCAATGCTGATATCAGTATTGATGATAATTTTTATGCCTAAAATTTTAGAAGTACAAGACTATAGTATTTGGCAGCTATATGCTTTTTATAGTTCATATTTAGGATTTTTTCATTTTGGCTGGCTTGATGGAATTTATTTGCGGTATGGCGGTTATGAGTTTGAAAAGCTTAATAAATTAAAGTTTAGTAATCAGTTGTATTCGCTATTTTTATTTGAAGTAATTATTACGGTTATTTTATTAAGCTATATTTACTTTGAATTAGCTGATTTGTTGCAAAAAGAAATACTTATTTTTGTTTCTTTGCTTTTACTTCCGGTAATACTTTACACATTCAGCAGCTTTATTTTGCAAATAACAAATAGAATAAAAGAATATGCAAAACTTATTTTATTTGAAAGACTTACTTTTGTTTTTTTTGTTGCTTTGTATTTAGTTTGTGGCTTTAGAAGTTATATAGGATTATTATATATTGATTTATTTGGCAAAATTTTGGCAATGCTTTTTGGAATATACCTAATAAAAGGCATTTTAGTTTTTAATTTTACTAAGTTTGCTGATATAATTGCAGAAATATATGAGAATATAAACGTTGGTTCAAAATTATTATTTGCCAATATTGCTAGTATGCTTATTTTAGGAATTATACGCTTCGGCATATCGCAGTATTGGAATGTAGTTACTTTTGGTAAAATTTCTTTGGCATTAAGTATTGCTAATTTTTTGATGGTGTTTATTAACGCTGTAAGTGTTGTATTATTTCCGGCTTTAAAGAGAGTTGCTGATAACGAATTAAAAATTGTTTATCAAAAAATAGATATAGTTTTAACAGTAATATTATTGGGTGCGTTGGCATTATATTATCCTTTAAAATATATTTTAAATTGGTGGCTTCCGCAGTATGGTGATTCGCTGATGTATGTATCTATCTTATTTCCAATATGCTTTTTTGAGAGTAAAGTAGTTTTATTAATAAATACTTATCTTAAAACATTAAGGCAGGAAGCTTTGTTATTAAAAGTAAATTTTGTTACTGTTGCGTTAAGTGCGCTATTAACATACTTTTGCGTAGTATATTTACATAATTTACAATTTACGGTATTTTCAATTCTAGTCCTATTTTTGTTTAAATACAGCATTTCTAAATATTTTTTAATGAAGAAACTGCAAATATCAGACAGTTTTAATGAATTAGTATTAATTTTCGCTTTTGTAGCCATAAATTCATTGCAATTCAATTTATTTTATAGTTTTGGTAGTTACTTATTTTTGTTTGTTATGTATTTGCTATTTAGTAAAGCTAAAATAAAAAATTGCTTACATCTTTTTAGGGAGGATTTAGCGTGATTTATTTATTGCTGATAGTATTTTTGATTATGCTCTATTTAACCTTTAAAAAATTTGATAAAGACATAATAGCGCCGCCTGTTGTTTTAGTAGCAGGTTACACTTTAAGCATAGTTTGTGCAGCTGTTAATGTTAAAAATTGGGGTATTGATTTACATTTGAATACATTTTTCGTATTGGTTTATGGTACGCTTTTATTTGTTATTACTGGGTATATTGTAAAAAAGTGGATGGAGAAAAAATATACTTGCTATGAAGTAAATAATCATCAAAAATTAATGCCGATAAGTATTAAGACTAAATATTTATATGTGTATATTGCATTTCAGATTTTAGTAATGATAATATGGGTATGGAATATTTACAGTATTACGAATTCTTTAGGATATTATGAAAATTTTGCAGAGAGGATGGTTACTTTTAGAAAATGGAATTCTTATGGTATTGATTGGATTAATAATTATTTTTATGTATTTCTTAATCAGTTTAATCAAATTTCAATGATATCACCTTATTTATTTTTGTATATTATTGTGTATAATTATTTTGTAAATAAAAATCTACATAATTCTACTTTTTTGTTTATATCTATAATATTATCAATAATGCAAATTTTTTTAACTGGTGGAAGGCTAAATGTAATTGCGTTATTTTTAAGTTGTTGTTTATATTATTTTCTTTTTTATTATAAATATTATAATAGAAGATTTTTGATTGATAGAAAATTTTTAATGAAATTGTTTATTTTACTTATTTGTGGTGGAATTGGATTTTATTATACAAAAGTTATCGTCGGAAGGGGTGATGATATAAATATTGGTGATATTATTCCTTATTTAACAATGTATGTAGGTGGTCCAATTCAATTATTAGATATGTTTTTACAAAAGCCAATTGAAGTATCAGATATTTGGGGCAAGGAAGTGTTTTCTACATTAAATTTTCAGTTAATTAGATTTGGTATTTTAAATATAAAGCCTTATATTATTCATTTAGAATTTAGAACTGCGGAAACGGGAGCATTTTTGGGAAATATTTATACAGCGTATAGATCTTATATATATGATTTTGGATTTATTGGATTAACTATTTTACCAATAATTTTTTCCGGTTTTGTAAATTATTTGTATTACATGGTTATTTACAAATGTAAATTTAGCAAAGTAAATTTAATGTTTCTATTTTATTCATCAATCTTTTGGGTTATATTTTTTGATTTTGTAAGAAGTTTCTTTTTTTCAGTAATTTGTTCATTTATAGTTATTAAGCAATTAATTTTCTTAATAATTTTAACAGCTATTTTTGTAAAAGGTTTTAGAATTAAAAATTTATGGAATAATAGAAATTTGGAGGCTGATTAATGAAACTCATCATCACCGGCGGTGCCGGGTTTATAGGAAGCAACTTTATATATTATCAGCTTAAGCATCATCCGGAGGATGAATTTATTTGTTTGGATAAGCTGACGTATGCGGGAAATTTAAGCAGCTTGAAGGGTGCTATGGAGCAGCCGAACTTTAAGTTTGTGCGCGGCGATATTGCCGACCGTGATTTTGTTTACAGGTTGTTTGAAGCGGAAAAGCCGGATATTGTGGTGAACTTTGCGGCGGAAAGCCATGTTGACCGCAGCATTTTAGAGCCGGAACTGTTTTTAAAAACTAATGTTATCGGTACGGGAGTGTTGATGGACGCTTGCCGTAAGTACGGCATTAAGCGTTACCACCAGGTAAGTACGGATGAAGTTTACGGCGATTTGCCATTGGACAGGCCGGATTTGTTCTTTACAGAAATGACACCGTTGCATACCTCAAGCCCGTATTCTGCATCTAAAGCCAGTGCGGATTTATTGGTTTTGGCATACTATAGAACGTATGGTTTGCCGGTAACGATTTCGCGCTGCTCTAATAACTACGGGCCATATCACTTTCCAGAAAAGTTAATTCCGCTGATGATTATTAACGCCTTGAACGATAAAGCTTTGCCTGTTTACGGCGATGGCGCTAACGTGCGCGATTGGTTATATGTAGAAGACCACTGCAGCGCGATTGATTTAATTATTCGCTACGGGCGAGATGGAGAAGTTTATAACGTTGGCGGGCATAACGAAAAGAGTAATTTGGATGTTGTGAAAATTATTTTAAAAGCATTAGGCAAAAGTGAGGATTTAATTACTTTTGTGAAAGACCGCCCGGGGCACGACAGGCGTTATGCGATAGACCCAACCAAAATACACAATGAACTTGGCTGGCTGCCGCAGACGAAGTTTGATGACGGCATAGCCAAAACTATTGACTGGTATTTAGCAAATAAAGACTGGTGGCAGGAAATTATCAGTGGCGAATACCAGAAGTATTACGAAAAGATGTATAAAAACAGAATATAAATTAAAAGCGCTGTTTGAGTAAATTGCACCCCAAAAGTTAGACTTTTGGGGTGCAGTCATATACGAGTGGTATTGAGTATATTTTTTACGCCTTATTTTATTAATATGGAAGCAGTTTGCCAGCTACAATTTATTTTAAATTCTGCGCTGTAAAAATAAAATACAATTGCAGTATTTGTGTTATAATAAACAGTAAACATTTATTGGAGGTTAATCGTGAGGCTAAAAAAATGTTTTCAAACTCTGGCAATTAGTTGTATGGCATTTTTACCTTTAAACGCTTTTGCTTCTGATGAACTTATTACGGGGCGCGGTTTGCCTGAAACTTATACAGAAGTAACTGCGCAGAAAACCACTTCCGGTTCAACACTTATTTTTTCTGACAGCCCGGAAATGGTTTACAGAAACGGCGTTTTGTACCGCGATACCGTAAGCGGTGATGTAAGGATTTTCTTTCATCATGTAAATGCGATGGAAAACAATAAAAAACTCGCCGTTATACTCAGCAACGAACAAATGCGCCCGGTTAAATACAGCGTTGCCAACAACAGCATTGGCAATGCGGGCTGGCATTATTTAAAGGTTGGCAAGGAAACACAGCAAAAATATTTTTCCGGCGTTCATAATAAAACAGAAGGAAACCTTGGCTTTGGCAATAATACAGAGCTTTTAACCGGCCGCGGCTATGTGCTTGAACCAGCGCAGCTTTTGGTTGGTACTATTGATTTACACACTGACAGACCGGTGCAGGTAAGCGTTATTATGTGCGACGAAAAAACAGATTTGGATTTATACAATGAATACGCACCTGTTCAGCCTATGGACGAGCATCCGTTAAGGGGCACTTTTGACGATGCGGACTGGAATTACACTGTATCTGCGCCGCTGAATACCGATAACAACAAAGTGTATATGCTTGAACTGGCATCCGAAGAACAGGGCTTTGCGCGCGGCAAGGACGGCACAACAGGCAAAGATGCAGTGAACTACGGCAATTATGGTATTGTATATTCTGTTAATTTTACAATCAGCGGCAATAAACCGGCGGCAATGTATTTAAATCCGCTGGGCGGTTTGTTTGCCGGTTACGGCGTGCTGAAAAAAGCCGGTGAAGAAAAGGTTTTGTCTTTGCCGCAGGATAAAGTTGCAATAGGCGATAGTTACGACGATTTGCTTAAACTTGGAGTTTTGGAACCGGGAACATACAGTTTTATCTGGTCTCCGCCGGGTGCATCCAACCTGCCTGTAAGGCTGTATTGGATGCAGGACGGCAGTTTATAATAAAAATCAGGGGCAGAAATGACTAAACAACAACCACCATTTAAATTAAACGACATAATTGAAGTAAATATAACAGGGCTTGGCAGCAGCGGCGAAGGCGTGGGTAAGGCTGATGGATTTACGGTTTTTGTACACGGCGCCCTGCCAGGAGAAAAAGTATCCGTAAAATTATTTCAGGTAAAAAAATCCTATGCTTCCGGCAGAATTTTAAACATTTTGGAAGAATCTCCGCAGCGCGTTAAACCGCAATGTGCTTTTTATGAAAAATGCGGCGGCTGCCAATTGCAGCATTTAAACTACGAAGGGCAGTTAAATGTTAAAAGGCAGCAGGTTAAAGATGCCATTGAGCGCATTGGGCATATTACCGGCTGCGAAGTGCTGCCGGTGCTGGGCATGGAAAATCTGTGGCATTACCGCAATAAAATGCAGTTTCCTGCAGCTAAAACGGAAGGAAAAATTCAAATAGGCTGCTATGCGGCTTTAACCCATAACGTTATAAATATTGATGACTGCCTTATCCAAAAGCAGGCTAACAACAAAATTATGCAGGTTGTGCGCCAATGGATGCAGCAGTTTAATATTTCTGCTTATGACGAAACTACCGGCAAAGGCGTTGTGCGCCATGTTATGGGGCGCGCAGGTGCTAAAACCGGCGAAGTTATGGCTGTAATTGTTACAGCCTGCTATGATATTCCGCATGCAGGCGAGCTTGTAACAATGCTTAAAACTGAAGTGGACGGTTTAAAAAGCATTGTGCAGAACATTAACAAAAAGCGTACCAACATCATTATGGGCGCTAAAAACCGTGTTCTGTATGGCAAAAGCACAATTAAAGACAGGCTCGGCAATTTAAAATTTAATATTTCGCCGTTATCTTTCTTTCAGGTAAACAGCGCGCAGACCGAAAAACTTTATGCCACTGCGCTGGATTTTGCTGCGCTGAGCGGCAAAGAAACGGTTATTGACTGTTACTGCGGTACAGGTACTATTTCGCTGTATCTGGCGCAAAAGGCACGCAAAGTGTACGGCATAGAAATTGTTGAGCCTGCCATTAAAGACGCCAACGAAAATGCTAAAGCAAATAATATTACAAATGCAGAGTTTATTTGCGGCGATGCTGCCGTGGAAATGCCGGCGCTGTTAAAAAGCGGCGTAAAGCCGGATACCGTGCTGCTTGACCCTCCGCGCGCAGGCTGTGATAAAAAGGTTTTGGCGGCCATTGCCGGAGTAAAACCTGAAAAAATTGTTTATGTATCATGCAATCCGGCTTCTTTGGCACGTGATATGGCATTTTTAACGGAAAACGGCTATAAAGCAGTAAAAGCACAGCCGGTGGATATGTTCCCGATGACCAGCCATATTGAAACGGTTGCTTTAATGATATTGGAAAAATAAAAGTTAAAACAGGCATTATACTTTTGTATAATGCCTGTTTTGCATAAAAAAGAGCGGCTTGCCGCTCTTTTTTAATAATATTTTTAGTTGTTGCCATCAAAAATACTGCTGCTTTCCAGCAATTTGCTATCGTAAATTGCCGGTGATTCGCCGGGGTTTGTTAAATGCGGCGTTAAAATCATAATAACTTCGGTTTTTGTTTTGCTGGTAGTACGGTTTTTAAACAGTTCACCTAAAAGCGGAATATTTGATAAAAACGGTACTTTTTGCAGCCGTTTTTGTTCTTCTTCATTGATTAAACCGCCTATTACAAGAGTTTCACCGTCGCGCATCCTGACGGTAGTGGTGGCACTTCGGCTGGTTATTTTGTAGTTTTTCAGTTCGGAAATAAGCGTTGGGGTACTGACTTCCGTATGCACAACCGAGGTTATCATACCGTCGCTGCTTACTATCGGCGTGTATTGCAGTTTAATACCGGCGTCAACGTAATCGGTGGTGTTGGTTGTAACTGAGTTTTCAATTTTTTCCGTTGTAACAGGAATGTGGTCGCCTATAAATATGCTTGCTTCACGCCCGGGTATGGTTATTATGCGCGGTGTTGCCAGAATTTTGGCTTTGCCTTTGGCAAAAAGGGCGTTTAAAGCTGCGTTAAAACGGAATTCATAATTAGCGCCAAAATGTACTACGCCGCCAAAATTTTCGTTATAGGTATCATCGTTATCGTCGTCATTGCCGTAGTAATTGCTGTTTTGGGGTATTTTATCCCAGTTCCAGCTGATGCCGAGGTTTTCGCTGTCTTCGCGGTTTACCGCAATTATTTTGGCTTCAAGCGTTACCTGCTGCGTGGCAGTATCAAGCGCGGCCACTGCGCTGCGCAGGCGCATTTCGTCGGTGGGGGTGCCGGTAAAAATTATGCTGTTGGTAACAGTATCGGTGCTTATTTTGCTGTTGGTGCCAATAAGCGGTGCCAGTGCTGTTTTAAGTTCTTCCGCTTTGGCATAGTTAAGTTTAATAATACTGGCCGTATCGTTAAATTTTTCCATGCCTGCGGCAGAGCCAACCAGTATAACATCGCCGGTAAGGCGGTAACTTAAACCTTTGGCAGCGGTAATTATACGCAGTGCGGTGCCGAAAGGCACGTTTTTAAGATTAAGCGTAACCGTGCCCTGTACGGAACTGTCGGCAACAATGCTTTTGCCGGAAAGTGCTGCAACGGAAGCGAGTACATCACGTACCTGGCCGTCGCGCACATTAAGCGTAATGCCGTTTGCATAAGCCAAAGGCGAAGCCGCAGCTAACAAAGCAGTTAAAAGAGCAGTAAAAATTTTAGTCATGGGCTGTTCCTCCGGCTTTTAAAATAAGCGTTTGGGAACCTTTTGCGAGCAGTACGCTGTTTGGGGTGATACTGCGTACGGTAAAGCCGTTAATTTTGCTGCCCGGCTGATAGTAATTGCTTTGCCCTGCAAATTCCATAATTGCCATGGTAGTGCTGCCGTTTTGCACAGTTCCTTTTAAAACGGGGGTTAAGGCGGCAGTTTGGCGTTTAATATCCGGCGCGGTCGGAGCCAGAAATGGGTTGCGCTGCGGTTTGATGCTTTTAGCAGCCGGCGGCAGTTGAATGGGGGTATAAACTGCATGGCTGCTTACCGGCGCATGTTTTTGCGCAGTGCCTGAAAGCGTAAACTGCAAAGAGCTTAAAATCAGCATTGTGCCTGCCGTTAAGCATAAAAAAAGCGGCGGGCGTTGTAATTTAATGTGTTCCAGAAGCTGTTCCTCCAATAAAACTCCGGTATCCGCAATTTCGGTTCAATATTATACCATAAAAATTTACTTGAAGATATTATTTTTGCTGGTTATAATAATAAAGCTGCAAATTTTTGTAATGGAGAGAAAAAGTTGATAATACAAACCGAACGGACATTGTTTAAAAAAGATGAAAACGCTGATGCCGTAAAGGCGGCTGATGGCCTTATTGCCAAAGCCGCTGTATCCGGCGCAAGCGATATACATATAGAGCCGGGAGAAAACAATGCGTGTGTGCGTATGCGTATCGACGGCGTTCTTTATAAAGAAGCCGAAATGAATAAAACGCTTATGCAGGCTGTTGTTTCGCGTATAAAGGTGCTGGCTGGCATGGATATTGCCGAAAAACGCCTGCCGCAGGATGGCAGCATTAAGCTGGAGCTTGACGGACGCAATATTGATTTGCGTATTTCTTCGCTGCCGACTATTTTAGGAGAGAAAATAGTTATACGTATTTTAGACAGGGAAAAGTTTGCCCTGAATTTGGATGAACTAAGTTTTACGCCGGAAAATTTAGCGCTTTACCGCAGGCTTTATAATTACGGCAGCGGCATTGTGCTGTTAACGGGGCCGACCGGCAGCGGCAAAACCACAACGCTTTATGCCACGCTGGCAGAGCTTAACAGCAGCGAACGCAATATTGTAACCATAGAAGACCCTGTGGAGTACCGCATTAACGGCATAAGCCAGGTAGCCGTAAACGAAAAGACGGGGCTGACTTTTTCGAGCGGGCTGCGCAGCATTTTGCGGCAGGACCCGGATATTATTATGCTTGGTGAAATACGCAGCCTTGATACGGCAGCAACTGCCATACGTGCAGCGCTTACCGGGCATTTGGTGTTCAGCACGCTGCATACCAATAATGCCGCGGGAGCGGCGGTGCGGCTTGTCGATATGGGGATAGAGCCGTTTTTGGTTGCATCTGCCCTGCGCGGAGTTGTTGCGCAAAGGTTAGTGCGGCGCATTTGCCCGCACTGCAAAACGGCTTATGCCGCAAACGCGGAAGAAAAGGCTTGTTTAAACATTAACAGCGGCGACGGTTTAACGCTTTATAAGGGCAGCGGCTGTGAAAAATGCCGCGGAACAGGTTATTTAGGGCGCATGGCTTTGCAGGAGGTAATGCCTGTTGTGCCGGAACTGAAAAAATTTATTTTGGGCAAGGCGCAGGAAGAAACGCTTTTTGCGGAAGCAGAAAAATTTGGTGCGGTAAGTATGCGCAGCGACGGAGTGCAAAAGGTTTTAAAAGGGCACACTTCTTTAGCGGAAGTTTTGCAGGCCGTGCATTAAGGAGTAAAAATGCTGGAACATATTTTAAAGGAAGCCGTGTGCCAAAACGCTTCGGACGTGCATATAAAAGCAGGCGGAGTGCCGGTATTCAGAATTAACGGCGTTTTAAACAGGCAGAATTTATCTGCTGTAAGTGAAAATGCAATTACATCTTTTTTTGAACAGTACGGAACTTGTGCCGTTAATGAAACAGAAGCGGATTTTTGCTGCCGTATTGACGGTGCAGGAAGTTTTAGGGTACACGGATATTTGCAGAATGGCTCTCCGGCACTTGCCGTAAGAATAATAAAAAGTGCAGTCCCAGCGTTATCAGACTTGAACGCTCCGGCAGTTTTAGAGAAGCTTGCCATGCAGCGCAGCGGGCTTATTCTGGTAACCGGCCCGGCCGGAAGCGGCAAAAGCACAACCCTGGCGGCTATGGTTGATTTTATTAACCGCAATAAAAGTGCGCATATTGTTACATTGGAAGACCCGCCTGAATACAGGTTTACGGAAGATAAAAGCATTATCAGCCAGCGGCAGGTTGGCAGTGATACCGCCAGTTTTGCACTTGGCCTTCGTGCGGCACTGCGCCAGGACCCTGACGTTATTATGATTGGAGAGCTGCGTGATGCACAAACTGCTGCCGGTGCAGTTTCCGCTGCCGAAACAGGGCATTTGGTGCTTGCAACGCTGCATACGCGCAGTGCTGTTTTGGCAGTATCGCGTATGCTGGATTTTTTTGCGCCGGAAAAACAGCAGCAAATGCGTGCGCAGCTTGCAGAAAATTTACAGGGTGTTATAGCGCAGCAGCTTGTTCCTGGCTGCTACGGCGAAAGAACGGCAGCTTTTGAAGTTTTAACCTTTACGCAGGCCGTACGCAGCCTTTTGCGTGACGGAAAGGCACATCAGCTTGCAAGTTATATGCAAAGCGGCAGGCAGCAGGGAATGCAGTGCATGGATTACGCACTGGCATATTTGGCAAAAACAGGAGCGATAACAAAACAGACAGCACAAGAATATGCTTTTGATATTGACTTGTTAAATAAATATTTATTGCAGTAAAAAACTGCACCTCCAAAAGTCTAACTTTTGGGGTGCAGTTCATAGCTTTTGGTGCAGCTTTTTGTTTAATTTATTAATTTGTTTATTGTTTCTTCTTCCGGCGTTACATAATACGTTGTCTGGTTAGTGTAAATAACAAAGCCGGGTTTGGCACCGCTCGGTTTTTTTACAAATTTGCGCAGGGTACAGTCTACGGGTATTTTACTGCCGCCGCGGGCTTTGCTGAAGTATCCTGCCAGCGTTGCCGCAGTTTGGATATCTTTTTCATCTGCCTGCGGCAGAGTTGTTTTTAAAATAACGTGCGAACCGGGAATGTTTTTGGTATGGAACCATAAATCATTGCCGCTGCCGATTGAAAAAGTAACGTAATCGTTTTGTTTGTTGTTTTTGCCGATATATAAAGCTGTATCTTCCGAAAGTTTAATAATTGTTGGTGTTGATTTTGCCTGAGGCATTTTATTTTTGGTATTTTTTACGGTTATAAAACCTGCGGCAGCAAGTTCTGCCTTAATTTCAGCAACTTCGGCCCTTGTTTGTACAAGTTTAAGGGCAATGTCGATACTTCCAAGATATTCAACGGCTTCTTCCGTAAGTTTCAACTGTTCTTTAATTTCTGCCTGCGCACGTTTTAATTTATTATAGCGTTTATAATATTTTTGTGCGTTTTCGTTGGCAGTTAAATCGGGCGCAAGTTTTATGGCTAGCGGCGTGCCGTCATAAATGTTTTCCAGCGTACATTCACTGCTGCCTTTGGCAATGCGGTACAAATTTGCCATTAAGGTATCGGCAATAATGCGCTGCTGTTCTGCATCTTCCGCCGCGGCAAGTTCCTCTTTTAAAAGCAGTATTTTCTTCTGCAGCTTTTCGGTTTCCGCATTTACTGTTTTGTCTAAAACCTCCTGTTCCGGCAAAAGAACAGGGGTAAGGCTTTGCGCAAAGGCAACGGCGCTGTTAAGCGAGGCAAACTCTTTTACTGTTTCGCCGCCTGTAGGCTGCAAAGGTTTAAACGGAAGAATTGTTTTAACGGTATTGGTGCTGGTAATAATGGCGTATACAGGCGCAGTACCGCTTTTGGCAGCGTTAATATTTTTTTGCAATGTGCCTATGGCATCTGCCAGCGCGGCAATATTTTCGTTTGTAATACCGCCTTCGGCTGTTATGCCGGCAAATTTTAAAAGCTGGCCTGCCGTATACTGCCCAATGCCTGTTGTAGCGGCAATAAGTGCTTTTTGCGGCGGCAAGGGCAGGTTTTGTGCCGCTGCGGCAATATCCACCGGGGAGGATGTTAAAATATCAAGCCCGTCCTGCGGCGGCGGGGCAATGTAGGCAAGCCCCGGCAGAATCTGCCTGTAACTGCTTAACGCTTTGCCGATATGTTTCAGGCTGTCTAAAATTACGCCTTCGCTTACAAAAATAATATTGGCGTTTTTGCCGGTTAGTTCAAAAATAAGCTGTTTGCTGATAATTTGCCTTGCGCTGCCTATGCTGCTTATTTCCATTGTAACAACGCGGTCCAAACCGCTTTGCGTTATTTTGGTAATGCGCCCTTCTTCCAGATGCTTGCGCAGAAGCATGCAGAAAGCAGGCGGGGTTTCAGGGCGTTCCGGCGTTTTATCTGGCATATATAAATAGGGCGAAGCGCCGGAAAAATCGGCAGCTAAAGGTATAACGGCATTTTCGGTTTTAACAAGCAGCAGAAGGCTGCTTTTGTTAGGCATAAAAACTTTATATATTTTGCCGCCGAGCAGCTTTTCCTTCAGCTGGCTTGTGAGAATATTTATTGTAATACCTTCCAAATTCATGGAAATTCTCCTTTTTTCTTTAAAAATTTGCGTTTTTCGTTTGCTTATGAAGTCATAATAGGGTATAATATTATTTCAAGAATAAGTATACAACAATTTTACTAATTTAGAAATGCGGCGGGAGGTTTTATTTTGCTTAAAAGTATGACTGGTTTTGGCCGCGGCGAATATGAGGATGAAAAGTTTTCGGCAACGGTAGAAATGAAAACGGTAAATCACCGTTACAATGAAGTGGCTATCCGTTTTCCGCGCTTTTTAAATCCCCTGGAGGACAGGATACGCAAAACTATTTTGCGCAGTATTAACCGTGGGCGCATAGATGTATTTATCACAGCAGATTATGTAAATGACGGGCTCTGCACCGTTAAAGTAGACAGGCCTTTGGCAGCAGCGTACCATAACGCTTTGCAGGAAGTTGCCGAAGCAGCCGGTATTGGCGGCTGCAAGCTGTCCGAGCAGGCAGAGGTATTGTACCTCGCGCGCTGCCCGGACGTCATCAGCGTTAAAGAGGGCTTTTTTGATGTTGAAACCATCTGGCCGCAGCTTGAACAGGCTTTGCAGCAGGCTGTTAACAACCTTGTTGCCATGCGCGAAACGGAAGGCGGCAATATTTACGGCGATTTTATCAAGCGCGCCGCGCTGATTGAAGAAAAACTTTTGCAGATAGAAGCACGTTCGCCGCAGGTTGTGGAAGAATACCAGGAACGTTTGAGCGAACGCATTAACGACCTGCTTGAAAAATATAACCAGACGGTTGAGCCGGAACGTTTATTGCAGGAAGTTGCCATTTTTGCCGATCGTACAAGCATTACGGAAGAAATTGTAAGGCTGAAAAGCCACATCAAACAATTCCGCGAAATTATTAACCTTAATCAGCCGGTGGGCAGAAAGCTTGATTTTCTGGTGCAGGAATTTAACCGTGAAGCCAACACCATTGCTTCCAAGGCCAATGATTACACCATTGCCCAGCTGGTGGTAGATATTAAGGCAGAAATTGAAAAAATCAGGGAACAGATACAGAATATCGAATAAAAGGAGGCTGCTTTATGGATATTAAGCTTATTAACATAGGCTTTGGCAATATAGTTGCTGCCAACAGGATTATTTCTATTATCAGCCCGGAATCTGCGCCGATAAAAAGAATTATTCAGGAAGCGCGCGACAACGGCACGCTTATTGACGCAACTTACGGGCGCAGAACACGTGCGGTAATTGTTACTGACAGCGGCCACATTATTTTGTCGGCCGTACAGCCGGAAACCGTTGCCAACAGGCTTGTACAGAGCGATGATGAAGATGAAGAATAACGGCTGAGCAGGGGAGGGCTTATTTTGAAACCAAAAGGATTGCTGCTGGTTTTGTCGGGTCCGTCCGGCGCCGGTAAAGGTACAATCTGCCAGATGCTGCGTGAAAAGCTGCCGGATATTGGCTATTCGGTATCTGTAACCACCCGCGCTCCGCGCGAGGGCGAAGTTGACGGCGTAAGTTATTTTTTTAAAACTGTTGAAGAAGTTAAAACCATGATTGCCGAGGGCGGCCTTCTGGAGTATGCCGAAGTATACGGCAACTATTACGGCACGCCGCGCGATTATGTTATGGATTTGCTTAATCAGGGCAAAGATGTAATTTTGGAAATTGATATTCAGGGTGCTTTACAGATTAAAAAGCGTTTCCCGGACGGTGTGTTTGTGTTTATTGTTCCGCCTTCTCTGGATGAGCTTTCTTCGCGTATTTACAAACGCGGCACAGACAGCGAGGAAGTTATCAAAAAACGCCTTGCATCCGCCACGGGCGAGCTTGCTTACGCCAGCGAATATGACTATATTATAGTTAATGACATTGCCGAAAGGGCTATGCAGAAGGTTCTGACCGTTATGGAAGCAGAACGTTACCGCGCCGCCCGTACATATTTTATTATTGACGAAATTTGCCATTGCAGAAAAGAGGAGTGATTTTAATGTCTATGGTAGATCCTTCCATCGATTATTTAACAGAAAAAGTTGACAGCAAATATACTCTGGCTATGCTGGCTGCCAAACGCGCACGCGAACTGACTGTGCCCGGGCAGAACCTTCCGGAAAAGGAAGTAAGCATTGCCTTGAAGGAAATTGCAAACGATACCATTACTTATGAGCGCAATCAGGGTAAATAAGGGAGGCGCCGGCCTTGTTGAAGGGTAAGAAAATTGTTTTAGGTGTAACAGGCGGCATTGCCGTTTATAAAGCCGTTGACCTGGTGAGCAAACTGCGCAAACAGGGTGCAGAAGTGCGTGTCGTTATGACAGAGCATGCCCAGCAGTTTGTAACTCCGCTGACTTTTAAGGAAATCAGCGGCAATAAAGTTGCTGTTTCCATGTGGAATGCCAATCAGGAATTTAACGTTGAACATATTGCCCTTGCCGATTGGGCCGACCTTTTTATGGTTGTGCCGGCAACGGCCAACATCATTGCCAAAATGGCGTACGGCATTGCCGATGATTTGCTTTCGACAACGCTGCTTGCGGCACATTCACCGGTTATTGTGTGCCCTGCCATGAATACGCATATGTATGAAAACCCTGCCACGCAGGAAAATATTGCCAAAATTAAAAGCCGCGGCATTGTGGTGATGCCTCCGGCAAGCGGCGTACTGGCCTGCGGTGCCGTTGGTGCAGGGCGTTTGCCTGAACCTGCGGATATAGTTAATTTTGTGAAGGACTTTTTTGCAAAAACGGAAGGCGATATGCGCGGCCTTAAAGTTTTGGTAACTGCTGCCGGCACGCGCGAACCCATTGACCCGGTGCGTTATGTGGGCAACCGCAGCAGCGGCAAAATGGGGTATTCCATTGCACAGGCAGCTGCCGAACGCGGAGCAGAAGTAACCCTTGTTACCGGGCCGAGCGCGCTTACACCACCGCCGAACATTAAAGTTGTAAATGTAGAAACAACGCAGCAGATGATGGATGCTTGCCTTGCCGTTTACGACGGATGCGACATTGTTATCAAGGCGGCGGCCGTTGCCGATTACCGCCCGCATGATGTGGCAGCGCAGAAAATTAAAAAGAAAACCGATGATGCTTTAACGGTTGTAATGGATAAGAACCCGGATATTTTAAAAACGCTGGGTGAACGCAAAAAAGGCCAGTTCCTTGTTGGTTTTGCAGCAGAAACCCAGAACCTTATTGATAATGCCAAAGAAAAAGTTACCAAGAAAAACCTTGATATGATTGTTGCCAACGATGTAACAATGCAGGGGGCAGGCTTTGGCAGCGAAACCAATATCGTAAAACTGATTTTCCCGGACGGCAGCATTAAAGAACTGCCGCAGATGAGCAAGTACGATGTTGCGGAAGAACTTTTGAACACCGTTCTGCGCTTAAGGAAATAATTGTTGCCTTTTTTACATAAATTGGATATAATATCATAGTAACTTAATATTACTCATCAAGAGCTGGTGGAGGGATTGGCCCAATGAAACCGCAGCAACCATTGCATTAATGCAAACGGTGCTAAGTCCTGCGAGTTAATCGAGAGATGAGAATGTCGGTACAATCAGCGGCGCTCTCACAGAGGGCGCTTTTTTATTTACATAAGGAGGAACAGAATGAGAAAATTATTTACTTCCGAATCTGTTACGGAAGGGCATCCTGATAAAATTGCCGATCAGATTTCTGATGCTGTGCTTGATGCTATTCTGGCAGAGGACCCGCATGGCCGTGTTGCCTGCGAAACCGTAGTTGCAACCGGGCAGATTCATGTTGTCGGAGAAATTTCTACGAGCTGCTATGTTGATATTCCTAAAATTGCGCGCGAAACCGTTATCAATATCGGTTATGACCGCGCTAAATATGGCTTTGACGGCAATACCTGCGGCGTTTTGATTTCCATTGACGAACAGTCGCCGGATATTGCGCTTGGCGTTGATAAATCTCTGGAAGCAAAAGAAGGCAAGGCCGATGAGAACGAAGTAGGCGCCGGTGACCAGGGAATGATGTTCGGGTATGCCACTAACGAAACCCCGGAATACATGCCGCTGCCTGTTTCTTTGGCACATAAACTTTCCCGCCGCCTTGCAGAAGTGCGCAAAACCGGCGTTCTGCCTTACCTGCGCCCGGACGGAAAAACCCAGGTTACCGTTGAATATGACGACGGCAAACCTGTACGCATTGATACGATTGTTATTTCCACGCAGCATGCTCCGGAAATTGCTCTGGAACAAATCCGCCGCGATATTATGGAATTTGTTGTAAAACCGGTTGTACCGGCAGAAATGCTTGATGACGAAACCAAATATTACATCAACCCGACCGGACGTTTCGTTATCGGCGGCCCGCAGGGCGACAGCGGCCTTACCGGACGTAAAATTATAGTTGATACTTACGGCGGCATGGCCCGTCACGGCGGCGGTGCTTTCTCCGGTAAAGACCCCACGAAAGTAGACCGCAGCGCGGCTTACGCAGCACGTTATGTAGCTAAAAACGTTGTTGCCGCAGGTCTTGCCGATAAATGCGAAATTCAGCTTGCTTATGCCATTGGCGTTGCACAGCCTGTTTCCGTTTTGGTAGATACTTTCGGCACCGGCAAAATTGACGACGACAAAATTGCCGAACTTATTAAAAAGAACTTCTCTCTCAGCCCGTCCGGCATTATTAAAACGCTGGATTTGCTGCGCCCGATTTACAAGCAGACTGCAGCTTACGGGCATTTTGGCCGTACCGATGTAGACCTGCCGTGGGAACATACCGATAAGGCAGAAACTTTAAGAAAACAGGCCGGACTGTAAAATTTAAAATTTTAAACTGCACTGCGCAGGTTGAACTGCACCCCAAAAGTTAGACTTTTGGAGGTGCAGTTTTTTTATTAAAGTATTTGTCAGGATATGGTAAAATAAATAGGTAAAGTTTTAGTTGGAGTTTTGTATGAGATACGTTAACGTAGCAATAAATTTACCTGTTAAAAATTTGTTTAAGCAGTTTACCTACGCTTTGCCGCCGCAGTTTGGCTATATAGGCGCAGGGTGGCGCGTAATTGTGCCTTTTGCGCGGCAGACAACGGAAGGCTTTGTTGTTGGCGAAGCAGGCAGCGATTTGCCGGAGCCTGAAAAATATAAAGATGTTCAGGCAGTTATAGGCACTGAGCCGTGGTTTGACGATGAAATGCTGGAAGCAGCCCGCTGGCTTGCAGAATATTATATGTGCCCGCTGGCAGAAGCAATGCGCCTTTTTATTCCCGGCAAAAGCAGTATAAAGCGCCATGCTGTTTATGATGAAAACGGCAGGCTTTTATATTACGAACTGGAAAACCGCCTGAAAGAAAAAATGCAGTATTGTTATGCCATAACGGAAAGCGGCAGAGCGGCGCTGGCTGAAGGCAGCAACCGCGCTAAGGCGCAGATGGCGGCGCTGCAAATTTTGGCGCAGGCAGAGCGTGAACTGAGCTCAAAGGAGTTGGAAGCAGCAGGTGTAAGTGCTGCTGTTTTGCGTACCCTGCTGCAAAAGAGCTGGTGCAGCCGCAGTGAGCAGCGCGTTTTACGCAACAGCTATGCAGGTAATAACACTTTAAAACAAAGTTTTGATTTAACGGAAGAACAGGCACAGGCTGTTGAAGCCGTAAGCAAAGCAATTACAGAAAAACGGCAGGAAACTTTTTTATTGCAGGGCGTAACCGGCAGCGGCAAAACGGAAGTATACCTTAATTTAACGGCAAAAGCGCTTGCGGAAGGACGCCAGGTGCTGGTACTTGTGCCGGAAATTGCGCTGACGGCGCAGATAGTAAAGCGTTTTCAAAGCTGGTTTAAGGGCTGCATTGCCGTTGTACACAGTAAACTATCGGCAAGCGAAAGGGCAGACGTTTTTCATAAAATACGCAATAACGAAGCGCAAATTTTAATTGGCGTGCGTTCGGCTGTTTTTGCGCCTTTTGCAAATTTAGGCCTTGTTATTATTGACGAAGAACATGACCAGAGCTACAAACAGGAAGAAAGGCCATGCTATCATGCCCGTGAAGTAGCACTGCACAGGGCGGAATATTTTAATATACCGGTAGTTTTAGGCAGCGCAACGCCGTCGATAGAGAGTTATTATGACGCCATAATGAAGCGGTTTAAACATCTGCGTTTAACTGGCCGTCCAAACGGTCAGCCGCTGCCAAAAGTACAAATTGTTGATATGCGCAAAGAATTGCAGGAAAGAAATTTTTCGGTGCTGTCACGCACTTTGCAGCAGGAGCTTGTGCGTACTGCTGCGGCAGGAGAGCAGGCAATTGTGCTTTTAAACCGCCGCGGTTATTCAACTTTTGTTATGTGCCGTGACTGCGGTGAAACCATTATGTGCCCGCACTGTGCCGTGGCTTTGGTTTACCATGAAGAAGTAAAAGCCATGCGCTGCCATTACTGCGGCAACACCATGCCCGTGCCGGAAGAATGCCCCAAATGTCACAGCAGGCGCATAAAATTCTTCGGCACTGGCACGCAAAAAGCAGAAGCACAGATTGCGGCTTTGCCGGAAGTAAAAGTTTTGCGTATGGATCAGGATTCCACGCTGCGCAAATTTGCACATGAAGAAATTTTAAATGCTTTTTCAAGCGGCAGGTATAATGTTCTGATTGGTACGCAGATGGTTGCCAAAGGGCACGACATACCAAATGTTACGCTTGTCGGTGTGCTTTCGGCAGATTCCATGCTGAACATGCCTGATTTCCGTGCTTACGAAAGAGCGTTTTCGCTGCTTACACAGGCCGCAGGGCGTGCGGGGCGCGGCGATAAGCCGGGGCATGTAATTTTGCAGGTGTACGATGCGGATAACCGGACTGTCCATCTTGCGGCGGCGCAGGATTACGATACTTTTGCGGAAGAAGAACTGCTGCGGCGTAAGGAACTGAATTATCCGCCTTATGCGGCGTTTTTAAAGATAACCGTATGGGATAAAAACGAAGAACGCGCCAACGGAACGGCTAAGGAAATAGCTGATTTTCTGGAGCGGCAGGCAAAAAATACGGATGCGGAAGTATTCGGCCCGTTTGCCGGTATTATTGGCAAGGTGCGCGATTTATACCGAGTTAACGTGCTGGTAAAAAGCACACAGATAAATATATTTAAAACAGCATTATGGCAGTCGCCGTACCGTGACATGAAAAATGTTTATTTTGACGTTGACCCGTTTAATGTGCTGTAAAATTGCCCGTATAACATTTTTTGTGATATAATAATTATTATGAGAGCGAATTTTAGGAGGATACTGTGAGTAAATTAAAAATACTTGTTGCCGGAGACCCTGTGCTGCGTCAGAAAGCACAGGAAGTTGAACGCATGGATAAAAAAACTCTGCGTCTTTTGGACGATATGGCAGAAACCATGTATGCCGCTAACGGCGTCGGGCTTGCGGCGCCGCAGATTGGCGTATTAAAACGCATTGTTGTTATTGACGTTGGCGAAGGGCTGATTGAGCTTATCAACCCTGTTATTACTTACCGTGAAGGTTCTGCCGTTGGGCCGGAAGGCTGCCTTTCCGTGCCTGATTACGAAGGAGAAGTAGAACGCGCGGAAATTGTGCATTGCGAATATTATGACCGCAAAGGGCGCAAAATGCTTATTAAGGCAGATGGGCTTCTGGCAGTTTGCATTCAGCACGAACTTGACCATTTGGACGGCGTGCTGTTTATTGACAAGGCTAAAGTGCTGATGCCGAAGGATTTTGACGGGGAGCAGTGATGATGCGTATTGTATTTATGGGAACTCCTGATTTTGCCGTTGCCAGTTTAAAGGCACTGGCAGAGCAGGGCACAGACGAAATAGTTGGTGTATTTACACAGCCTGACAGGCCCAAAGGACGCGGGCAGAAAATGCTTATGACGCCGGTAAAAGAATATGCGCTTGAACGTGGTTATGAAGTTTACCAGCCTCAGCGCGTAAAAACGCCGGAGGTTATTGAACTTTTACGCGGCCTTGCGCCTGACTTAATTGTGGTAGCTGCCTTTGGCCAGTTTTTGCCGAAAGAAATTCTGGAAATGCCGAAGTACGGCTGCATAAACGTGCATGCTTCGCTTTTGCCTAAATACCGCGGGGCTGCGCCGATACATTATGTAATTTTAAACGGCGAAACCAAAAGCGGCGTAACAATTATGCAGATGGATATCGGTATGGATACCGGCGATATGCTTGCAAAGGCCGAAGTTGAAATTACGCCGGAAATGACCATGGGCGAACTGCATGACAGTTTAAAGGAAATTGGCGGCAAACTGCTGCTTGAAACCGTTGAAAAAATAAAGCGCGGCGAAACTACACCCGTTAAGCAAAATGATGCTGAAGCAACTTACGCACATTTGCTTACGCGCGATATGGAAGCCATTGACTGGAGCCTGCCTGCTGCGGAGATTCATAATAAAATACGTGCCTTTAACCCTGCACCGGGTGCGTTTACAAATTTGCCCGGCGGCAAAAAACTTAAAATATGGCGTGCGGAAGTTGCCAGTGGCAGCGGCAGCAAAGCAGGGGAAGTTACCGAAGTTTTAAAGAACGGCTTTAAAGTTGCCTGCGGCAGCGGCGTTCTTCTTGTTACCGAAGTACAGCCGGAATCGAAAAAACGTATGCCTGCTGCGGTGTTCTGCAATGGCCGCGGCATTAATAAAGGTGATATTTTAGGTTGAGGTAAATAAAGCAATGGAAAGTGTTTTGAAACCGAAAAAACGCATATTTGTTTCGCTGACATTGGCCAGTGCTTTTTTGGGAGCGGTTTTTATTTATTTATGCTGGCGCGTGGCCTTGCCGGGGCTTGCACAAATCAGTTCCACACTGCCGGTGCTTTTTGGCAGCGTTGGCATTGTGGTTGCAATAGCACTTTTGGCAGCTGTCAGCGCCATTGTGCTTGCAATTTTAGGCTTCCCAATCATCAAAACATTTTATTTTTGGGCGTGGAAAGCCGTTAATATGCTGTTTCCCTTTGCTGTCGGGCTGGGACGCATTTTTAACATACCGCGCCAGAGAATAGAACAGTCTTTTATTGAAGTAAGCAATCATTTGGTACGCCAGCATAAAATAAAAGTGCCGGCATCAAGAATTATGATTTTAACGCCTCACTGCATTCAGCTTGATACCTGTGCCCATAAAATTACGCGCAATATCGAAAACTGCCGTCAGTGCGGACGCTGCTGTGTCGGCGGAATGCTTGGGCTGGCACATAAATACGGAATTCACATGGGCGTGGCAACAGGCGGCACTTTGGCAAGGCAGATGGTAAAAGAAATACGCCCGAAAGCAATAATTGCCGTTGCCTGCGAGCGCGATTTAACCAGCGGTATACAGGATGTTTTTCCGCTGCCGGTTATAGGCGTTTTAAACGAAAGGCCGTTTGGCCCATGTTTTAATACACGGGTTGATATTAAGAAAGTAGAAGCAGCTATTTTAGACTTTTTAGATACAGAGGAAGCAGATGACAGAAAAAAGACAGGCAAATAAAAAAATAAAAAAAGATACTGCAAGGCAGATTGCGCTTGAAGTAATTTGTGCCGTTATTGATGGCGGCGCTTATGCCAATATTGCCCTTAACAAAACCCTGCGCACTAAAAAAACGGATGACAGGGACCGCAGGTTCATTACGGAGCTGGTCTATGGTACCATAAAAGCAAAAGGTACTTTGGACTGGCTTTTGTCGCAGTTATCGGCAAGGCCTCTGGCAAAAATTGACAAAGTAATTTTAAATATTTTGCGCATGGGGCTCTATCAGATTTTTTATCTTGATAAAGTACCGACTTCGGCAGCATGCAATGAAAGTACGGAACTTGCCAAAGCCGCAAGCCATGCCGGTGCGGCAAAATTCGTAAATGGCATTTTGCGTTCTGCCGTACGCGGCAGGGAAGCGGGAACTTTGCTGTTTCCTGATAAATCTGCCGATGCAGCTTTAAACCTTGCCTTAACAAAACTGCATCCGCTGTGGCTTGTTAAACACTGGTTAAAGCAGTTTGGCGAAGAAGAAACAGAAAAATTGCTGGATTACAATAATTTGCCGCCTGTTTTAAGCCTGCGCACCAATACGCTTAAAACAACACGTAGCAATCTTTTGGAAGTTTTGCAGGCAGCAGGTTTTGAAGCAGTTCCTTCAAAATGGTGCGAGGAAGGCGTAATCTGCAGAAAAACCGCAGGGCTTAATGCTTTAATGGAAAAAGCACCTGATGCTTTTTATATGCAGGATGAAAGCTCCATGCTTGTTGCTCACGCAGTAGGCTCGCATCCGGGGATGACTGTGCTTGATTTGTGCGCTGCGCCTGGTGGGAAAACAACTCACCTTGCCCAGCTTATGCAAAATAAGGGCAGAATTTATGCCTGCGACATTCATCCGCATAAAATGGAGTTAATTAAAGAAAATGCCGTAAGGCTTGGCATAGATATTATAGAACCCGTACTGATGGATGCTTCTGTATTTAAACCGGAATGGGCAGAAACGGCGGATTGTGTCCTTGTGGATGCGCCTTGCAGCGGCTTTGGCGTATTAAGGCGCAGGGCAGAAGCACGCTGGCGTAAAAATAAAAAAGATTTGAAAGTATTTCCGCCGCTGCAAAAAAGCATTCTGCAAAATGCAGCACGTTATGTAAAACCGGGCGGAAGGCTTATTTACAGTACCTGTACTTTGGAGCAGGCAGAAAATAACTTGCTTGTCAGTGAGTTTTTAAATGCCAATACGGAATTTGAATATGCCGGGTTCAGGCATCCGCTGACCGGCGAAACAATTAATGAGCTGCAGCTTCTGCCGCAGCGTGATAATGTTGACGGCTTTTATATCTGCGTAATGCGCCGCAAGGAGCTGTGATTATGAAAAAAGAAATTTTTGGCTTAACGCCGGAAGAATTGCAGCAGGAGTTTGTGGCAGCAGGTTTGAAAAAATTCCGTGCTTCGCAGGTTTACCAGTGGCTTTATAAAAAATGTGTTTTTAAATTTGAGGAGATGCACAATCTCTCCAAGGCAGATATTGCCGTTTTAAATGAAAAATTTACGGTTATGCCTGCCAACATAAATATTTTAACGCGCTGGAAGTCGTCGGACGGGCTTACGGAAAAGCTGCTGCTTGAATTGCAGGACGGCAATTCCGTGGAAACTGTTTTAATGCACCACGATTACGGTTACAGCGTTTGCGTGTCAAGCCAGGTTGGGTGCGCTATGGCCTGTGCTTTCTGCGCGAGCGGTTTAAACGGCTGCGTGCGTAATTTAACAAGTGCGGAAATTATCATGCAGGTTTATTTGTTTAACGCCATGATAGCTCCGCAGCAGGTAAGCCGCGTTGTAGTGATGGGCAGCGGCGAGCCGATGCTTAACTATGATGAGGTTACGGGTGCTTTAAAATTTCTGCACCGTGAGGATGCGGCGTTTATGAGTTACCGTAATATGACGGTTTCTACCTGCGGAATTATACCGGGCATTGAAAGGCTGGCGGAAGAAAATATACCAATTAATCTTGCCGTTTCGCTGCATGCCGTAAAAGATGATGTGCGCACTCAGCTGATGCCTGTTAATAAAGGCTTTCCGTTTCCTTCCGTTATTGCTGCCGCGGAAAAATACGCGCGCGCAAGCGGCAGGCAGGTAACTTATGAATATATTTTAATAAAAGATAAAAATGACAGCCCGGAGGATGCGCAGCTCTTAAGTAATTATTTAAAATTTAAGCACGCATCGGTAAATTTAATTCCGGCTAATCCGGTGCCGGAAAAAGGTTTTGAACTCCCTCCGGCAAAACGCATTGAAGGATTTTTAAGAATTTTACAGAAAAATAAAATTAATGCCACCATCCGCAAGGAGATGGGCAAAGATATTAATGCAGCCTGCGGACAGCTGCGGGCGAAGTTTAACGATAACAAGTGATTTATTCAGGGGGCGCTGTATGATAGCGGTCAGTAGAACAAATACCGGCCTTGTGCGTACTGCTAATGAGGATGCCTTATTAACGGACGGACCGGAACTGTTTGCCATCGCTGATGGCATGGGCGGTTATGCCGGTGGTGAAATTGCCAGCGTGGAAACAATTAAAGTTTTAAAAGAAGAAAAAAAGAATTTTGCCGGGCTTACCGGAGAAGCCCTGTGTACGGCTTTAAAAGAAGCAGCTTCCAAAGCTAACAGCCATCTGCGCAGCCTGGTATGCAAAATGCCTGATTACGAAGGCATGGGCACAACTCTGGTTGCCGTGTATCTGGCAGAAGATAAAAAGGCCTATGCTTTAAATATTGGCGACAGCCGCCTGTATTTATGGCGCAATAGCCTGCTTAAGCAGATAACTCAGGACCATTCTTATGTGGCTGAACTTTTAAGCAAGGGCGATATAACAACTGATGAAGCACGCCGCCACCCGCAGCGCAATGTAATTTTAAGGGCAGTCGGTGCTGATGAAGGGCTTGATTCAGACGTTTTCAGCTTTGAAACAGAGCCGGGCGACAGGCTGCTTTTGTGCAGCGACGGGCTTTCAGACATGGCTGCCGATGATGAAATTGCCGCCGTTTTGAAGGAAGAAAATACGGAAAAAGCGGCGGATGCTTTAATTGAACTTGCGCTTAATAATGGCGGGCGCGATAATGTTTCGGTGATTTTAATAGACTTTTGTGCGGAGGAGATATAAATGAACAACGGAACAATTTTAAAACAACGTTATAAAATCCTGCGTCACATTGGTTCAGGCGGAATGGCCGAAGTTTATCTGGCTGAAGATTTGCTGCTTAACCGGCAGGTAGCAATAAAAATACTGCGCGACCAGTTCAATGACGACAAAACGCTTCTTAACCAGTTTAAGCATGAGGCTCAGTCGGCTGCACGGCTTTCCAGCCCTTCTATCATAAATATTTTTGATGTTTGCGAAGAAGAAGGCAAGTCTTTTATCGTTATGGAATATGTGGAAGGCAAAACCTTAAAAGACCTGCTCGAAGAAAAAGGAAGGCTTTCGCCTTATAAGGCTGTTTGTATTGCCGAAGATATTGCAGCGGGATTAAGCCATGCGCACAGACGCAATATTATTCACTGCGATATTAAGCCGCATAATATTTTAATAACGGAAAACATGCATCCCAAAATTGCTGATTTTGGCATTGCCAGAATGATAAGCAATATGACGATGGTGTATACCAATTCGGTAATTGGCTCGGTGCATTATTTATCTCCGGAGCAGGCAAGCGGAAAGCCTGTAACTGCCCAGAGCGATATTTATTCTTTGGGTATTGTGCTTTATGAAATGCTTACGGGGCATGTGCCGTTTGACGGCAATACGGCAGTTGCCGTAGCCATGATGCATGTTGAAAAAACGCCGCCGCCGCTTAGTACCTACGTTGATGGGCTGCCGGTATGTTTGCAGCATGTGATAGATAAAGCGCTTGCCAAAGATTTAACCAAGCGTTACGCCAGCGCGGAAGAAATGCGCCAGGACTTAAATTCCATTAAAAATAAAATGGAGAAAAACGGTGAAGCGGAGGATTACACCGAAGCAGACAGCTTTGTTGACGAAGTTAAAGAAAAATCTGCACTGGTGACGGATGAAACGGAAGTTCCGGAAGAAACCATTGTAATGACAGTTCCGGCCGCTCCTGCAAAACCGAAAGCTAAAAAAAGCTGGCTGCAAAAAATGAAAGAAACCCAGCTTACACGGCATCAGCAAATTATGCTTGCGGCTGTGGTAGTGGTTTTATCGGCAGTATTTCTGCTTATAGGCAACGTGTTTAGCCGTGAAACTGTAAAAGTGCCGGATGTAACCGGTAAAACCGTTGTTGAAGCGCAGCAGATACTGGAAAATGCAGGGTTCAGTATAACTCTGAAGGAAGCCTACGACGATAAAGTAACTCCGGGGCTTGTGCTTGATCAGGACCCTGCCGGGAATGAAATGCGCAAGGAAGGCAGTGCCGTTTATTTAACTGTAAGCAAAGGCATTGAAATGGTGGAAGTGCCAAACCTTGCAGGTAAAAATCTTGCCGACGCACGCAAGATGATAGAACGCAAAGAACTGGCGCTTGGCAAAGTAGAAACCGTTTTCCGCGAAGACGGCAGCGGGCTTGTTATTGAACAAACCCCTAAAGCTAACGAAAAAATACGCCATGGCGAAAAAGTAAATCTTGTAATTTCCGAAAAACCGAAAGAAGTTACCATTCCTTCCGTAGTTGGCAAAGCATCAGGCGAAGCCATGACGGCACTTGAAAAACTCGGTTTTAAAAACATTACCGCACAAAGCGTGGGCAGCAAAAAAGTTGCCGGTACTGTTTTGAGCATTACGCCTAAAGAAGGCAGCAAAGTTTTGAACAGCACTGATGTTGTGCTGCGCGTTTCTGACGGCGTAGGTACGGCATCTCAGAATAAATATGCCGAATTTGTAGTGCCTGACGGAGCGAAAAAACAAAAAGTAAAAATTGTTGTGGTTGACGATGATGGCGAAAAAGTAGTTTACGAAGGCACCAAGCGTGAAGGCGTGCGCATACGCCAGAAAGTTGAAGTAAGCGGCAGCGCCGTGGCCAGATTCTACTGTGACAATAAACTTATAGAGGAGAAACAGCTTTGACAGCAGGCCGCATTATAAAAAATTTTAACGGGTATTATTATGTGGAAACGCCTGATAAAGAAATTGTTACCTGTAAAATAAAGGGTAAAATGAAACAGGTGCGTTTTTCCGCCGTTACGGGAGATATGGTTGAGTTTGAGAAAAATCCTGACGGCGAAAGCATGATTAAAACTATTTTGCCGCGCCGCAATTTTATGGAACGGCCGGCAATGGCTAACCTTGACTGCATTGTAATAGCTTTTGCCTGTGCAGACCCGGATTTCAGCTGTCTGTTGGCAGATAAAATGCTGGCGTTTGCCGAGCGAGCCGGTATTGAAGCCGTTTTATGCCTTAATAAAACAGACCTTGTAAGTGAAGCGCAGCTTGAAAAAATTGCCGGAGTTTACCGTAAGGCAGGCTATACTGTTTTTACTGTGTCAACTTTTAACGGAACAGGGCTTCAAGCGCTGAAAGAATATTTAAACGGCAAAATCAGCGCATTTGCCGGGCCTTCCGGTGTCGGTAAATCATCCATGCTTAATGCACTGCAGCCCGGCATTGCATTGCAGACAGGCAAGGTAAGTGAAAAAATCGGGCGCGGGCGGCATACAACACGTTATGCCCAGCTTCTGCCTTTTAACGGCGGCTACCTTGCCGATACACCCGGTTTTGGCAATTTGCTGGCCGAAAATATCGACGCGCGCGAGCTTTATAAGTATTTCCGTGAATTTAAGCATTTTGAGCACGGCTGCAAATTTGTTCCGTGCACGCATACGCATGAGCCGGTCTGCGGCGTAAAAAATGCGGTAGAAGAAGGTAAAATTGCCGCAAGCCGTTATGAATCTTATCTTGCAATTTTAGACGAAATAAAATTACTGAAAGAAAAGAGTGGTAAAAGATGATTAAAATAGCACCATCTATCTTATCTGCTGATTTTGCCTTTTTGGCGGACGAAATTAAAAAAATCGAAAAAGCCGGTGCAGATTGGGTTCATATCGACGTTATGGACGGCAACTTTGTGCCTAACCTTACTTTTGGCGCTCCCGTTGTAACCAAAATACGTAAAGTAACGGATATGTTTTTTGACTGCCACCTAATGGTAGAACACCCTGAAACATATATTGATGATTTTGCCAAAGCAGGTGCGGATATGATTGTTGTTCATGCAGAAGCAACCAAGCATTTGCACCGCTGCCTGCAATATATTAAAAGCAAGGGCGTAAAGGCCGGTGTGGCACTTAACCCTGCAACACCGCTTTGCATGGTGCAGGAAGTTTTAGGCGATGCCGATATGGTGCTTTTAATGACGGTAAACCCCGGCTTTGGCGGGCAGAAATTTATAGAAAGCGTTGTGCCGAAAATTACAGCGCTGCGTAAAATGATTGACGAAAAAGGCCTGGCCTGCGATATACAGGTTGACGGCGGCATTAATGCCGAAACCAGCAAAATTGTGCGCGAAGCCGGTGCCAATATTTTGGTTGCGGGCAGCTACGTTTACGGTGCGGAAGATACTGCCGCAGCAATTGCAAGCTTGAAAGCATAAAATGTTTTAAATTCAGATATATTCATATTAGAGGAGGAATAAAGAATGCTCGAAGCAGGAATGAAAGCGCCTGATTTTACTTTGGAAGATAAAGACGGCAATTTGGTATCGCTGCACGACTTTGCAGGCAAAAAAGTAGTTGTATATTTTTACCCGAAAGATTCTACGCCGGGCTGTACTCGCCAGGCCTGCGCTTTCCGCAATAATTACGGCGAATATAAAAATCTTGGTGTGGAAGTTATCGGCATCAGCAAAGACAGCGTAAAATCGCACAGCAATTTTGCAGCTAAACAGGAACTGCCTTTTATTTTGTTAAGCGACCCGGAGCGTAAAGCCATTGAGGCTTTCGGCGTATGGCAGGAAAAGAAAATGTACGGCAAAGTAAGCATGGGTGTTGTACGCAGTACTTTTGTAATTGATGAAAACGGTGTTGTTGAAAAAGTTTATCCGAAAGCAAAGCCCGATACCAATGCCGAAGAAATTCTGGCATATTTAAAAGGCTGATTTGTTAATTTTAATGTTTAAAATGATACAAATAACTTGTCTTTAAAGACATATAGTGGTATAATATATTAAGAAAAATTATGACTTCTTTTGAGAGAGTGGGTATTTTACCCGCTCTTTCCTCTTATTAGGGTTAAGAAAAAGCGGAGGTGAATTATGCAGAGTGCAGAGATTGAAAAACTGGTAAGCGGCATGGCCGAAGAAATTTTGCAGGGAACAGATATTTCGCTGGTTGATGTTGAATATGTGCGTGAAAAAGATTGGTATCTGCGTATTTACATTGATAAACCGGGCGGCATCGAGATTGATGACTGCCAGATGGTAAGTGAAAAGCTGACGGAAATTTTGGACGCACGTGACCCTATCAGGGATAAATATTATCTGGAAGTTTCTTCACCGGGTATTGACCGTCCGCTTAAAAAAGACAAGGATTTTGAAAGTTTCTACGGCAAAAAAGTGGATATTAAATTTTTTGCGCCTTGGGAAAAGAACAAAGAAATAGTTGCAGTTCTGACAGCGCATGATGAAAATACCATCAGCGCCAAACCTGTTCTTAAAGGACGCGAAAGCAAGAATCCGGTTGTATTTGAAAGAAAAACGATTGCCATGATCAGGCCGCACATAGATTTTTAAGGTTTAGGGGGAGTAAGAAAAGTGAACGCAGATTTTATTATGGCCGTGCAGGAATTAGGCAAGGAAAAAGGTATTGAACCTTCTATTTTGTTTGAAGCTGTTGAAGAAGCATTGGTAACTGCTTATAAAAAGAATTTTGGCAGCAATCAGAATGTACGTGTTGATTTAAACAGAACCAGCGGTGAGCTGCATGTATATGCACAAAAGCATGTAGTTGAAACCGCTGAAGACAGTGCTAATGAAATTACTCTGGAAGATGCACGTAAAATTGACCCGCGCTATGAACTTGACGATATTGTGGAAATCGAAGTAACGCCGAAAAACTTTGGCCGCATTGCCGCACAGAACGCAAAACAGGTTGTTGTTCAGCGTATCCGCGAAGCAGAGCGCGGCATGGTGTTTGAAAAATATTATAACCGCGAAAACGACATTGTTACCGGCGTTATTCAGCGTATGGAAAACAGAAATGTTTACATTGATTTGGGCAAAGCAGAAGCTGTTTTAACGGTTGGCGAGCAGATTCCCGGTGAAATTTACGAATACCATGACAGAATGAAAACCTATATTTTAGAGGTACGCAAAACAAGCAAGGGCCCGCAGATTATGGTTTCCAGAACCCATCCCGGCCTTTTGAAACGTTTGTTTGAACTGGAAGTACCGGAAATTCATGACGGTTTGGTGGAAATTAAATCTGTTGCACGTGAACCGGGCATGCGCTCCAAAATTGCAGTTTACACCAAAGACGAAAACATCGACCCGGTAGGCGCCTGCGTAGGCCAGAAAGGCATGCGCGTACAGGCTATTGTAAACGAGCTGCGCGGCGAAAAAATTGATATTGTAAAATACAGCGATGACCCCGCTCAGTATGTTGCCAACGCATTATCTCCTGCCAAGGTTGTAAGCACCGAGATTTTGGAAAGTGAAAAAATCTGCCGTGTAGTTGTGCCCGATTATCAGCTTTCTCTTGCCATTGGCAAAGAAGGGCAGAATGCACGCCTGGCAGCAAAACTTACCGGCTGGAAAATTGATATAAAGAGCGAAACCCAGAGCAAGGAAGAACCTTTTGAAAGCGCCGGGGGTGAAGCTGATGAAACAGCAGAAGATTAAAAAAGTGCCGCAGCGCAAATGTGTCGGCTGTGGTGAAATGAAAGATAAAAAGTCACTGCTGCGCATTGTACGTTCTCCGGAGGGTGAAATATCGCTTGATTTAACAGGCAAAAAATCCGGGCGCGGAGCTTATGTCTGCCGCAGCCGGGAATGCATAAAAAAAGCCGTTAAGGAAAAACGCCTGGAACGTGCTTTGGAAAAACCCGTAACGGAAGAAGTTTATGCAAAACTGCTGGAGGATTTGCCCGATGGACAATAGACAGGTAGCTTTTGCATTGGGGCTGGCGCAAAAGGCAGGTAAAGTTGCAGCGGGGGATTTTGCGGTACGCAGCGCTTTAAACGGCGGCAAGGCAAAACTGATGCTGATTGCTTCTGATGCGGCGGAAACATCACGCAGGGAACTGGAATACCTTGCAAAGTCGGCCGGTGTTAATATTATTACAGGGCCTTCGCGTGCGGAAATAGGTTCGGCTATAGGTAAATCCCCGCGTACGGCCGTTGTAATTACGGATAATAATTTTGCAGTAATGATACAAAAAAAGTGCCACGATTAAGTTTGGAGGTGGATGAATGGGTAAGCATAGAATATATGAAATAGCTAAAGAATTGGGAAAAAGCAACCAGGAAGTAATTGATGTACTGGCAAAAAATAACATTCAGGTTAAAAGTTTAAGTACGGTGGATGATGCTGCCAAAGAAATGGTAGTGCGCGCATTTGCCAAAAAGCCGGTTCAGCCGGAGAAAAAGCCTGCGCCTCAGCAGCAAAAAGCACAGAACAATGTTCCGAAGGCAGTGCCGGCAAAAAATGACGCTAATAAAGCCAGTGCCCAGAAACAGGTTAAAGTACAGGTGCAGAATCAGTCTAAACCGGTTGAAAAGAATAAACCCCAGCAGGATAACAGGCTGAAGAACGCCGGTAATAAACCTGCTCCTGCGCATAACGAACAGCGCAATCAAAATCAGGTTAAAAACAATAATAACCAGAATAACCAAAACCATAAAAAGAACAATCAGCCGATGCAGCAGCATGGCAAGGGTAATTTGCAGCAGGGCCAGCAGGGCAAAAACAATAAGCAGAACCGTCCTCAGCGCCCGCAGGGAGGTATTTTTATCGGACCGAAAGGACAGCAGTCCGGGCAGGGTTCCCAGCAGAACCGTAATGCCGCAGGACAGCAGCAAAGCCGTTTTGAAAACCAGAACCGCGGCAGCCAGCAGGGCGGCAAACAGCAGTTTAACAAAAAACGCAGTGAAAAAACGCAGATTAAAGGCCAGTATGCAAGCCGTGACAGCCGCAATATGCACAGCCGCGACCATATGATGAAAAAACGCCCGGGCAGCAGCAAACCGCAGCAGCCGGCAGTACAGGCACCGGTTGTAAGGCCGTCCCGCGTTGAAGTTGGCGAAAGCATTAACGTTAAAGACTTTGCAAATCTCATTAAACGCGAAGTTAATGAAGTTATCAAAGCCTTGTTTATGCTTGGCGTAATGGTTACCATTAATCAGGATATTGATTTTGAAACAGCAGAGCTTGTTGGTACGGAATTTGATGTAGAAGTAGTTCCGCTGCCGCCGGAAGAAGACCCGACCGAAATTCCGGAAGTTGAAGATGACCCGGCAAAACGTGTTCCGCGCCCGCCTGTAATTACGGTTATGGGCCATGTTGACCACGGTAAAACCTCATTGCTTGACGCTATCCGCAAATCCAATGTAACAAGCCGCGAAGCCGGCGGTATTACCCAGCACATTGGTGCTTATCAGGTTAACTATCAGGGCAAAAAGATTGTATTCCTTGATACCCCGGGCCACGAAGCATTTACGGCAATGCGTGCCCGCGGCGCGCAGGTAACCGACGTTGCGATTTTGGTTGTAGCTGCCGACGACGGTGTTATGCCGCAGACTATCGAAGCTATTAACCATGCCAAAGCAGCCAAGGTTCCTATTATTGTAGCCATTAATAAAATGGACCGCCCGGGAGCTAACCCCGACCATGTTAAACAGCAGCTTGCAGAACATGAACTCATTCCGGAAGACTGGGGCGGCGATACCATTATGGTTCCGGTTTCCGCACATCAGAAAACCGGTATTCCGGAACTTCTGGAAATGATTCTTCTCGTTGCGGAAATGCAGGAATTAAAAGCAAACCCGAACCTTCCTGCACACGGTACCATTATCGAAGCGCAGCTTGATAAAGGACGCGGCCCTGTGGCAACCGTTTTGGTTCAGCGCGGTACTTTAAGCATCGGCGATACGATTATTGCAGGCACCGCTTACGGCAAAGTACGTGCAATGATTAACGACCGCGGCGAAAAAGTTAAAAAAGCGCTGCCTTCAACACCGGTTGAAGTGCTTGGCCTGAACGAAGTGCCGATGGCTGGCGATATTTTGGACAGCACTGACGAAAAAACCGCCAGAAGCGTTGCCGAAAAACGCCTTGCAAAACGCCGCAGCGAAGAAATGCAGCAAAACGCCAAAGTATCACTGGATGATATTTTCCAGCGTATTCAGGAAGGCGAGCTGAAGGAACTGAATATTGTTGTTAAAGCTGACGTTCAGGGCACGATTGAAGCTTTGAAATCGTCGCTTTCCAATATCAAAAACGATGAAGTAAAAGTAGTAGTAGTTCATTCCGGCGTTGGTTCCATTACCGAATCAGACGTAATGCTGGCATCTGCCGCCAATGCGCTTATCATTGGCTTTAATGTCCGCCCGGATGCGAATGCCCGCAAGGCTGCCGAAACCGAAAAGGTTGATGTACGCACTTACAGGGTAATTTATGATGCGATTAACGATGTTGAAGCAGCTATTAAAGGCATGCTCGCGCCGAAATTTAAAGAAGTTATTCAGGGGCGCGTGGAAGTACGCCAGCTGATTACAATTTCCAAACTGCTTATTGCAGGCTGCTATGTACTGGAAGGCAAAGTTACCAATTCTTCCAAAGTACGCGTAGTACGCGATGGTATTGTAGTTCATGAAGGCGAAATTGACTCCCTGCGCAGATTTAAAGATGACGTTAAAGAAGTTGTGGCAGGCTTTGAATGTGGCATAACACTTGATAAATTCCGCGATATTAAAGAAGGGGATATTTTTGAAGTTTATTCCATGGAAGAAGTTGCCGTTGACTGACAGGTACTTGTTATGGCAAGATTAAGAGTTGAAAAATTACAGGAAGCAATTAAGCAGGAACTCAGCAAAATTTTGCTGCAGGATATTAAAGACCCGCGCATTAAATTTGTTACCGTAACCGGCGTTGAACTGACCGACGATATAAGCCTGGCCAAAGTTTATGTAAGCCTGTACGGAACAGAAAAAGACCAGGAAGAAGCATGGCAGGGGCTTAATAAAGCCGTGGGCTATATGCGTACGGAAATTGCCAAAAGAATCAGGCTGCGTTTTGCACCGGCACTGATTTTTGCCAAGGATACTTCCATGGAATACAGCGCGCATATTGAAGAACTGCTGAGAAAAATTAAACAAGAGGAAACCCCGCATGAGTAAAAATTGTACGCTTGAAGAAATTGCCGGGCTGCTTTTAAAAAATGAAAGTTTTGTATTGTGCCCGCATGTGAGCCCTGACGGTGATGCTTTGGGCTCAACGCTGGCGTTGAAAATGGCACTGGAAAAAGCCGGCAAGCAAGTTACAGTTATGGTAGATGATGATGTGCCCAAGGCATTTGGCTTTTTGCCGCAGCTTGACAGTTTTGTAAAACCGGATGTAGATAATCCTGTTGCTGCCGACCTTTTGGTTGTGCTTGATGCAAGTTCGCTGGACAGAATCGGCAGGGTTGCACAGGCTGTTAAGTATAATGCCATGGTTAATATTGACCACCATATTTCCAACACGCAGTATGCTGATTATTTATATCTTAATACGGAAGCCGCAGCTACCGGCGAAATTTTGTGCACACTGGTGGAAAAGCTTGATGTTACGCCGGACAAAGATTTGGCAACCTGCCTTTATACGGCAATTTATACGGACTGCGGTTCTTTCCGCTTTGCCAATACAACGCCGGCAACCATGCGTGCGGCAGCAAAACTGCTGGAATATGGTGCACGCCCGAACGAAATTTCGGACGCTCTCGGAACGCATACCAGAGCCAACATAGAAATGCTTGGCAAGGTACTGCAAACCTTAAGCTTTTATAATGACGGTGCGGTAAGCACTATTGAAATTAACAGCGATTTATACGATAAAGAAGTTAACACCGACAATTTTATTTCGTTTGCACGTTATATTGAAGGTGTTGATGTAGCTGTATTGTTTAAAGCAGTGGAACCGTCTGTTACGCGTGTAAGCATGCGTTCACAAAAAACTGACGTGGCTGAAATAGCGCTCTCTTTTGGCGGCGGCGGACATATCAGGGCTGCCGGATGCACGGTGGAACTGCCTTTGGAAGAAGCTAGGCAAAAAGTGCTTGAAGCTATCGGTAAAGCCTTATGACGGATGGAATTATTAATGTATTAAAGCCCTGCGGCATGACAAGCCATGATGTTATCGGCTTTTTGCGCAGGGTGCTGAACACTAAAAAAATCGGGCATTCCGGCACGCTTGACCCTGATGCTGCCGGGGTGCTGCCTGTTTTTGCAGGTTCGGCAACGCGCCTTTTGGAATACGCTGCGGAAGACCGCAAAAGTTACCGCGCCGAAATTACCTTCGGTGTAAAAACCGATACCGGGGATGACAGTGGAACGGTTACAGAACGCAGCAGCCTGCCTGCATGCAGCAAAGAAGATTTTTCGGCGCTGCTGGCAGAATTTACCGGCAGGCAAAAACAGCTGCCGCCAATGTATTCGGCCTTAAAACTTAACGGGCAGCCTCTTTACAAGCTGGCACGCAAGGGCATAAGCGTTGAAAGGCAGGAGCGCGAAATTTTTATTTACCGTTTGCAGCTGCTTTCTTTTTCTCAGCAAAAAGCCTTGCTTGATGTTGAATGTTCCAAAGGTACATACATCAGAACGCTTTTGGAAGATATATGCGCAAAACTTGGCGTTTGTGGCACGATGAGTTTTTTGCTGCGTACTTCGGCAGGCGGATTTAAAATAGAAGATGCCGTTACTTTGCAGGAACTGGAAAACGGCGGTGAAAAATATTTGCTGCCTGAAGAAACCGCTGTTATGCATTTGCAGGAGCTTGTTTTAACGGACAGGCAGGCCTGGCGCATTACGCAGGGCGTAGCAACCAGCATGGCAGAAGCTGCTGACGGCCTTTACAGGCTGAAAGGGCGCAGCGGAGAGTTTTTCGGTATCGGCAAAGCCTCCGGCGGAATAGTGAAAGGCGTAAAAATACTGCATCACGCAGAAAAACCACAGGAACTTATTTGAGGTTGTTCATGGAAATAATTACATCTCTGGATGCTGAATTAAAAAATAAATATCCTGCAACGGTTATTGCACTCGGCACGTTCGACGGCCTGCATCTTGGGCATACTGATGTAATAGATACGGCCAAGGATTACGCAGAACGCAGCGGGCTTAAGCTGGCAGTTTTTACCTTCAGCAACCATCCGCTGGCATTAATCCGTCCCGATTTGGTTCCGGTAAGAATTATTTCTGCGGAAGAAAAAATAAAACTTCTTGAAAGTTTTGGCGTGGATTATTTAATTAATATACCGTTTACGGAAGATTTTGCCGCCTTGTCGCCGGATGAATTCTTGGAGAAGCTTGCCTGTTTTAATTACCGCTGTTTGGTAGTGGGTGAGAATTTTACTTACGGATTTTTGGGCAGCGGCAAAACGGAAACGCTGGAACGCAGCGGCAGAAAAAACGGTTTTGATGTTATCGTAAGGCCGCTGGTAAAAATGAACGGAAACGTTGTCAGCAGTACCGGCATACGCAATCTTATACAGGCAGGGCATATAGAATATGCCAACCGTATGCTGGGGCGTGCTTATGCCATTACCGGCACAATTGTGCATGGCGAGCAGCGCGGACGCAAACTTGGTTTCCCGACTGCCAATATTGAACTTCTGCACGGCGAAATGGCTGTGCCTGCGCCAGGCGTATATGCGGTAACGGCTTCTATCGAAGGAAGCATTTACGAAGGCATGGGCAATATAGGCAACAACCCGACTTTTAACGACGTTGAACACGCAAGGCTGGAAGTTAATTTATTTAACTGCAGCGGAGATTTATACGGAAAAACAATGTCGGTGCAGTTTCATAAATATATCCGTGCCGAAAAGAAGTTCAGCGGAGTGGAAGAACTTTGCCGGCAGATTGAAGAAGACAAAAAAGCAATAAAAACTTACTTTTTAAATAAAAAACAGTTGCCTGATACATAAAACTGTGATATACTTTTAAAGTGTTATTTTGAACCATTGCTTGGAGATACGCTGCTCCGGCGGTTTCTATGCACTGGCGATTACAGAAAAATGGAGGAATTACAATGTTAACACCTGAAAGAAAACAAGAAATTATTCTTGCAAATGCAAGACACGAAGGCGATACCGGTTCTCCGGAAGTACAAATCGCAGTATTGACTGAACGCATTAAATATCTTACCGAACATCTGAAAGAACACAAAAAAGACCATCATTCCCGCCGTGGCCTGCTCAAAATGGTAGGTCAGCGCCGTGGTTTATTAAATTATCTTATGGCTAAGGATATCGAGCGTTATCGTGCAATCCTTGCAAAGCTCGGCCTGCGTAAATAATTGGCAAATAAAGGCCTGCTTCATTGCGAAGCAGGCTTTTTTACCAGATACAGAAGATTTTATTGTAACGCAAGTTTTGTTATGATAAAATAAAAGGGTAATTTAGTTATAGGAGGAAGCCAAGTTGATTACAGCGTTAAGTGTATTGGACGTTATTGTCAGCATAGCATTAATTGGCTCTGTGCTTATGCAGTCCGGCAAGGGTTCCGGCCTGTCTGACGCTTTTGGCGGCGGTGGCGGTTATTTTGGTAAAGGCAATGATATGGATACAATGATGGCTAAAGCTACCATTGTTTTGGGCATTTTGTTTGCCGTTATTACACTTGTAATTGCCAAATTAAGCATGTAATTTTATTTTTATAAAATAATAAGCAAAGCTTTTGTAAAATCCTGCATCCTTTCAGATGTAGGATTTTTTTGTATATGCTATAATAGATATGTATATATCAGGAGGTTTAAACGTGGCTAAACTTGGCGCAAAACCGTTCTTTTTTAAGGGCGGCAGCGAAGGCGTGCTTTTAATACATGGTTATACCGGCGCACCGGGAGAAATGCGCCTGCTGGGCGAGTTTTTGCACAGCAGGGGTTATACTGTGCTTGGCGTTTTGCTGCCCGGACATTGTGAACCGGCATCCGTTCTGGCAAAAAAGACTTTTGCCGACTGGTATGACGAAGTTAAGCGCTGGTTTATGCGTTTAAAAACCATTTGCAGCAAAGTTTATATCGCCGGGCTTTCCATGGGCGGGCTGTTAACTTTAAAAGCCGCGGCAGAACTTGCTCCTGATAAAATTGTGGTTATGGCAGCGCCCATATATGTTTTTGACAAAAGACAAATTCTGCTTCCGTTTTTGCATTTCTTAATCCGTTATGTAAAAAAACGTCAGCGCGAATTTGATGTTCCGGAAGAATATTGCGTACACAGCGAAGTTATGCCGACAAAGCCGCTTTTAAGCATGTTTAAATTTATAAAAAAATGTAAAACCGGCTTTTTAAAGAATATTACCGTTCCGTGCCTTGTTATGCAGAGTAAAATTGAACATACCGTGCGCTGGCAGAGTGCGCAGTTTATTTATGATAATATTGCATCAGAAAAGAAAAAATTAATATGGTTTGAGCATTGCGGCCATATTTTAACTTTAGATAAAGAAAGGGAAGCAGTATTTAATGAAGTACTTGCTTTTTTTAAGGAAAGATAAATGTTTGAAGACAAGGAATATCCAATGTGTTTTGCCTGCGGCAAAAAGAACCCTATCGGTTTAAAAATGACTTTTAAAATGGATGAAAAAGAATGTGTGTCTTACTTTACCCCAAAGGAAGAACATCAAAGCTATAACGGCATGATGCACGGGGGGTTAATAAGCGTTTTGCTTGATGAAATTATGGGGCACTATTTGTTTTGTATGGAAGGCAAACCTGCTTACACGGCAAAAATGGAACTGCGTTACCGCCAGCCGTTGAAAATAGGCGAAGAGGTTAAGTGCGTGGGAACGCGTGTTAAGCAGAAAGGCCGTTTGGTTGAAATGCATGGCGAAATTATAACAAAAAAAGGTGGTGTGGCGGCAGAAGCTACTGCCAAGATGATGCTGGAGGATTAAAATGAAAAAAGGAAAAGAACAGATTTTGGAGTTTATGAGGCGCAGCAGTTATGCGCCGCTGACTGCCGAAGATTTAATTGAAGAAATACCCATAACAGGCAATTTAAACAACTTTTGGCAGGATTTAAAAGAATTGCAGGAAAACGGCGAAATTATAAAGACCCGTTTCGGCACATTCGGTTTACCGGAACGTATGGGGCTTGTAGTTGGGCGTTTTCAGCTTACAAGCAAGGGCTTTGGCTTTGTTATTCCCGATAATAAAGGTGAGCGCCCTGATGTGTTTATTCCACCGCGCCTGCTTAACGGCGCCATGAATAACGACCGTGTTATGGCGCGCATAGAAAAGGGCGGAGGAAACAAAAATAAGCCAGAAGGCGAAATTATACGCATTATTACCCATGCAAACAATAAAATTGTCGGTACTTTTAAAGCCAGCCGCGATTATGGCTTTGTAGTGCCGGATGATAAACGCATAGGGCAGGATGTATATGTTTTAAAACGCAATTTTGGCGAAGCCAAAAACAACCAGAAGGTTGTTGTGGAGATTACGGAATGGGCTCCGGACAGCCGCCGCAATATCGAAGGCAAAATTGTGGAAGTGCTTGGCAATACCGGCGATGTCGGCATGGAACTTTTGTCGCTGATAAAGCAGTATGATTTGCCGCTGGAATTTTCGGAACAGGTTATTGCAGCCTCCAAACGTGTGCCGAAAACAATTAAAGCCGCAGAGCTGGACGGCAGGCACGATTTGCGTGACAGATTAATTGTTACCATTGACGGCGACGATGCCAAAGACCTTGACGATGCCGTATATGTAGAGCCGCAGGAAAACGGGGACTTTACGCTGGGCGTTTATATTGCGGACGTAAGCTATTACGTACATGAAAATACTATTTTGGACCGCGAAGCGCAGGAGCGAGGTACCAGTGTTTACCTTGTAGACAGAGTGCTGCCGATGCTGCCGGAACGCCTTTCCAACGGTATTTGCAGCCTTAACGCAGGAGAAGACAGGCTTGTAATGTGCTGCGAAATGCTGATAGATAAAAAAGGACGCATTAAAAGCTACGATATTTTCCCAGGTGTTATCAATGTTCGTTACCGTTTAAGCTACCGCATTGTGCGTGAAATTTTGGTCAATAAAAATGCTGAATTGACGGAAAAATATAAAGACGCGCTGCCGATGTTGGAAGAAATGGAGAAACTGTGCGTTATTCTGCACAAAAAACGCGTAACGCGCGGCGCAATAGATTTTGACCTGCCGGAACAGAAAGTAATTCTGGACGAACAGGGCAGGCCTTTGGAAATAGTACAACGCGAGCATGGGCTTGCTGAATCAATCATTGAGGAATTTATGCTGGCGGCTAACGAAACTGTTGCGCGCCATATGGCCCTGCAAAAATGGCCTTTTGTTTACCGAGTGCATGATAAGCCCAACGAAGAAAAAATGCGCGATTTATCGCTGTTACTAAGCCGTTTTAATGTAAAAATGCCGGTAGCGGCAGACATTAAGCCGCTGGCGCTTCAAAAAGCGTTAATTGCCATGGAAGGCCGCCCGGAAGAACGTATGGTTTCCACGGTTGCCCTGCGCTCTTTAAAACAGGCTGTTTACCAAACGGATAATATCGGGCATTTTGGCCTTGCTGCGGAGTATTACACGCATTTTACATCGCCAATACGCCGCTATCCGGATTTGATTGTACACCGTTTGCTGCACAAATGGCTGGCTGACCCGTACATGAAAGAAAAAACAAAGGACGAATATATTAACAAGCTCGACCATATTGCCGAACATTCATCGATTCGCGAGCGTACTGCTGCTGAAGCTGAACGTGCAACCGTCGATTTGAAAAAGGCCGAATACATGGCAGGGCATATCGGTGAAGAATATGACGGTATCGTCAGCGGCGTAACGGAATTCGGCGTTTATGTCGAGCTGCCGAATACGGTGGAGGGGCTGGTTCA
>OGCQ01000699.1_pt1 | contig 50645 bp, 35 predicted proteins | sample 1570161 | NCBI WGS metagenome assembly OGCQ01 (sample SAMEA4384402, study PRJEB24528) | human gut metagenome | reverse complement strand
GCTTAATGCCGCTCGAGGCTTCCCCCGCACGGTCAAAATCGCCGCCTGCCACATCATAGCTTATTTTTACAGATTTAGCCTCCGTCATAACCCGCAGCCCCCTTTTTCCTGCGAACATCCGCGCAGCCCGGCCACATATAACAGCCCGCAGGCTTCAAACAGAGTGCAGTTTGTTGAAAGCACCGGCATCTGCGCCTCGCGCGCAAAGTCCAGAAAATCAGGCCCGGGCAGCTTGCCGCGTACTATAATAATGCCGCACAAATCGGTAATGCCCGCCGTACGGATAACCTGCATATTTGTAAGGCCTGTACACAAAAGGGTATTGCATTTGGTAAAAGCCAGCACATCACTCATAAGGTCGCTGCCGCAGCAGGTTTCAACGGGGCGTTCCATCAATTCTTCTCCCACAAGGATTTTTGCTTTTAAAACCCTCTGTACATCCTTTAAATTCATTTTTCCCTCCATAAAAATTAAAAATTTTCTGATTTTATTGTAGCGTGTCTGTCCCGGTATGTAAAGCAATTTTCTGCCGCCCGCTGCGGCTCAGCCTGTTTAAAAGACTGCACTGCATCATTACCATCGACACGCACCAGAACAAAAGTCCCATATCCATATTAAAGTATACATGGTCGGTAAGGCCGCCTGCCAAAATGCCAACCAAAGCCGCCAGATACCCCTGCCCTACGGCGCGCAGCCACGGGCGCACGCCTTTTACTGCCAGCTTAAAGGTATGCCAGGCAAAAACGGCAAGCACCAGCACAAAAACAATCAGCCCGTGCCAGCCGAGTTCTGCCAGAATATTAAGCATCAGGTTATGGCAGTGGTACATAATTACATTGGGGTTGTTCAAATAAAAATCGTATTCCGGGTAAATATACTGAAACCCGTACCAGCCTACGCCGTAAGGGTGTTCTTCTATAATAAAAAGCGTACTTTTAAGGTAGGCAAAGCGCAGCGCCACGGAGGTATCATGCGTGCCGAAAATAGACATCAGCCGGTGCCATACCGCACCGTGCATAAAATATACGCCGCCTGCCGCACAAACTGCCAGCGGAATGAGCCATTTGCGCCAGAAAAACAAAAAGTAAAAAATCATGGCACAGGCGCAGGCCACCCAGTTGCCGCGCGAAAAAGTATAAACAAGGCTTATGCCAAGCACTGCAGCCAGCACCAGTAAAAAGCCGCGTATTTTACCTGTTGTTATTTTTATAAACGGCACGGCTGTGCTTAAAAGCAGTACCAGATAACCGGCAAAAATGTTGGGGTTAATTAAAGTGCCGACAACGCGTGTTTTAAGTTCCGGAAACTGCGAAGGGTCTACCCACGGGTCGGTAGGCACAACGCCGGTAAAATGCTGGTAAATACCAAGCAGGCCGTTGGCAAAACCTGCCAGCAAAAGCACGGCCAAAAGCAGCAAAGGGCGCGGCCATTCGCGGGGCTTCTGCCAGTCAAAATCAAGTTTGCCATCGCCGCCGTAGCGCAGCACAAGCCATACCAAAAGCACGTACTGCCCCACAACGTAGCCAAAATTATAGGCCGAAACGGCACTATCTGCCGAAAAGCGCAGCGAATACCAGGTAATTGCCAAAAGCAGGTATAAAAGCCCCTGCTGCACGCGCGGCAGCACAGGCACGCGCTTTAATTTTCGGTACTTAACGGCCACCGCAAGCCCGGCAAAAAAAGTTACCGCCACCATCAGCAGCGTAAACACCTGGTTTACCGGTATTACTGCCGCCGTAAAAAGCAGCAGCAAAAATACATATTTTTCTGCACTGTGGTATTTGGCAACGCCGCCCATTAATTGCACCTTGCCTTTTCTTCCATTAATCTTGTTTTAAACGTGCCTACCAAATATAACGAACCGCAAATAACTACAACGCCGTCCTCACCTGCTTCATTAACCGCCTCAAGGTACGCCTCATAAACATCACTGCGCGGCGCGGCGTTAGCGCCGATAATATTTGCCAGCTCCTGCGGCTTTGCAGCACGTTCTCCGCCGTCCGCAGGTACGGTATAAACCAAATCCATCGGGCGCACAATGGTGTGCAGAACGTGCTGCATATCCTTATCGCCCATCATGCCGATAACAAAAACGCGTTTCTGATTCGGATAAAATTTATCAAGCGCCTTGCGCAGAGCTTCCGCGCCGTTGGGGTTATGCGCGCCGTCTAAAATAACATCCGGCTTTTCGCCAATGCGCTCCAACCTTCCGGGCCAGAAGGTATTGGCAACGCCGATATGCAGCGCAAGTTCGTTAATGCGGTCATCCTGCTTGGAAACAAGTTTGGCCGCCACAATCGCCACAGAAGCATTGGCAATCTGATGTTCACCGGCGAGTTTAATGGTGTAATCACTGCTGTAAATATCGCCTGCATGCAGGGTAAAGGTCTGCCCGTCCATCGTGCTTTCTTTTTCTTCACCCCAAAAAGCGCGCCCATAAATATACACCGGCGCCTGTTTAAACATGCTTACGGCGCGGATAGGCCCAATGGCGTCGTCGCCCGCAGCCGCCGTAACCACAGGCACTTTTTCTTTAATAATGCCTGCTTTCTGCATGGCAATGCGCTCTATGGTAGTGCCAAGCTTGTCGCAGTGGTCAAGCGCCACATTGGTAATAACGCTTACCACCGGTGTAATTACGTTAGTGCTGTCCCACAGGCCGCCAAGCCCTACTTCTATAACGGCATAATCAACTTTTTCCAAAGCAAAATGCAAAAAAGCCGCCGCCGTTAAAACTTCAAACTGAGTGGGCTGTTCGCACACGCCCTTGGCAACAATGCTGTCTGCCGCCTGCTTAACGGCACTTATAACCAGCGCAAAAGCCTCGTCCGTAATATCGTTATTGTTAATGCTGATGCGTTCATTGTATTTTACAAGATGCGGCGAAATAAACTTGCCGGTTTTTAAATTACCTGCCAAAAGAATATTGGCAATCATGCTGCTTACGGAACCTTTGCCGTTGGTTCCCGTTACATGCACGCTTTTAAATTTATCCTGCGGATTGTCAAGTTCTTTTAAAAGCGCTTCAATGCGCTCCATGCCAAGTTTAATGCCAAATTTTCCAAGGCTGTCCAAATAAGCCAAACTTTCATTATAATTCATTGCTGTTCTCCCGGTTATGTTAATATATGCAAAACGGCACGGCCAAAACTGCCGTGCCGTTTCAACCCTTTATTTAATTTTACTTTAATTCTGCCAAATATGCCATACGTTTTTTCACGGCTTCAATTTTACCGCTTAATTCTTCATATTTAGCGCGTTCTTTGGCAATAACGTCTTCCGGCGCTTTAGCCAAAAATCCTGCATTGTTCAGTTTGCCGCCAGCGCGCTGCAAATCTTTTTCCATTGCGGCAAGTTCTTTGCTCAGGCGCTGGGTTTCTTTTTCAACGTCAATCAAACCGGCTAAAGGCAGGTATACTTCAATGCCGGTTACAACGGCTGCCATGGCGTTTTCCGGTTTTTCGCCGTTAAGCGGGCGCAGCTCAAGGTTATCAATGCCGCCCAGCAGTTTAATGTAGCTGTCGTTATGGGCAACAACCTCGCGCAAATCTTCGCTTACAAGCATAATTGCCGGAATTTTTTTGCCCGGGTTGGCATTAACTTCGGCACGCATATTGCGGATAGCTTTAATGCTGTCCATAATGGCGTTCATGCCGCGTTCTGCTTCGGGGTCAACCAGGCTTTCGTCAGCCACAGGCCATTTGGAAATCATAATGCTTTCCGCTTCGTGCGGTAGGCACTGGTAAATTTCCTCGGTAATAAACGGCATGTACGGATGCAAAAGCTTCATGGCAGATACCAGCACGGTTGCCAGTACATGCTGCGCGGTTGCGCGTTCAGCCGCAGCTTCTTTGTTGTAAAGGCGCGGTTTGGCAATTTCAATGTACCAGTCGCAAACTTCGCTCCAGATAAAATCGTAAATGGCGCGACCTGCTTCGCCAAGCTCAAAGCGTTCCAACAGTCCGGTAACGTCTTTAACGGTATCCTGCAAACGCGAAAGAATCCATTTATCGGTCAGCGTATAAGGCGCAAGTTCTGCGTCCTTGTCGTAGCCTTCCATATTCATCAGCGCAAAGCGCGATGCGTTCCAAATCTTGTTGGCAAAGTTGCGTGTGCCTTCCACGCGTTCCCAGTAAAAACGCATGTCGTTGCCCGGAGTGTTGCCGGTAATCAGCATAAAGCGCAGGGTATCGGCGCCGTATTTTTCAATAACTTCCAGCGGGTCGATGCCGTTGCCGAGCGATTTGCTCATTTTGCGTCCCTGGCTGTCGCGCACAAGGCCATGGATAAATACTTTTTCAAACGGAATTTCCTTCATAAATTCCATGCCCATAATCAGCATGCGCGCAACCCAGAAGAAAATAATATCGTAACCGGTTACAAGCACGCTGGTAGGATAAAACTGTTTAAGCAGTTCGGTGTTGTCCGGCCAGCCCATGGTAGAGAACGGCCACAGAGCGGAGCTGAACCAGGTGTCCAGTGCGTCCTCATCCTGATGGATATGCGTGCTGCCGCATTTCGGGCATTTTTCAAGGTCGGTGCGGCTGGCGCTCATTTCGCCGCAGTCATCGCAGTACCAAACCGGAATGCGGTGGCCCCACCAAATCTGGCGGCTGATGCACCAGTCGTGAATATTTTCCATCCAGCCGGTATAGTTTTTGGTAAAGCGTTCCGGCACAAACTGGGTGCGGCCGTCGGTAACGCAGTCCACAGCGGCTTTTACAAGCGGCTGCATTTTTACAAACCACTGCGTGGAAACAAGCGGCTCTACAATATTATGGCAGCGCTGGCAATGTCCAACCGCATGGCTGTGTTCTTCTATTTTAACAAGGTAGCCTTCTTCTTTTAAACGCGCAACAATCTGTTTGCGGCATTCGTAACGTTCCAAACCGGCAAAAGGCCCTGCTTCTTCCGTCATAATGCCGTCTTTGCCGATAACAACAATCTCCGGCAGGTTATGGCGCAGGCCCATTTCATAGTCGTTGGGGTCATGCGAAGGGGTAATTTTTACAGCGCCGGTACCGAATTTGGTATCAACATAACTGTCGGCAATTACCGGAATTTCGCGGTTCAAAATAGGCAGGCGCAAAGTTTTGCCGATAAGTTTTGCATAGCGTTTATCTTCCGGGTTAACGGCAACCGCGGTATCGCCGGGAATGGTTTCCGGGCGGGTGGTGGCAATGGTTAAATAGGTATCTTCTTCGCCAACAACCGGGTAGCGTACATACCACAAATGGCCCGGAGTATCTTCGTGTTCAACTTCAATATCGCTTAAAGCGGTATGGCAGTTAACGCACCAGTTGGTAATGCGGGTGCCTTTATAAATAAGCCCTTTTTCAAACAGGCTTACAAAAGTTTCGCGTACGGCGCGGCTGCACCCTTCGTCCATGGTAAAGCGCTTGCGCTCCCAGTCGCACGAAATGCCCAGGCATTTTAACTGGTTAATAATACGGTCGCCGTATTCTTCCTTCCAAGCCCAAACACGTTTTACAAATTCTTCGCGGCCAAGGTCAAAGCGGGTTTTACCTTCTTCTTTTTTCAGCACTTCTTCTACCTTAATCTGGGTAGCAAGGCCGGCATGGTCATAACCGGGCATCCACAAAGTGTTGTCGCCCATCATGCGGTGCCAGCGGATTAAAATATCCTGCAAAGTGTTGTCAAGCGCATGGCCCATGTGCAGCTTACCGGTAATGTTCGGAGGCGGAATTACAATGCTGAACGGCTTTTTGCCCGGTTCCGGCTCTGCATGGAAATATCTGTTCTTTTCCCAAAATTCATACCATTTCTTTTCAACAGAAGCGGGGTCATAAACTTTGGGGATGTTGTGTTCTTCTGTCATGTTTATTCCTCCAGTCATAAATTTGCAAAAGTAATAAAAAACGTCCTGTTTATTACAAACAGGACGACAAAATCGCGGTACCACCTATCTTCCCGGCCAAAGCCGGACACCTTGAAACGCTTAACGCACGCTTACGGGCAAGCTTACTTTCAGTTCAGCCTGCCAACTCCCGGACTACTTCAAAGCCATTGCTTTAGGCACGTTGCAGCCGTGCGCGCCCTCTCTGCAAAAGCCTGTGCTTTTACTACTTCCGTTCATAGTTATTAACAGTATTTTGATAGTTAATATCTTATCAATTTCAAGGCGCGCTGTCAAGCGCAGAACAGGTTTATAAAGTTATTTTGTTTTACCGGCAGGTTCGTGGCAATGGCAGCAGCCGCCGCTTTCGCAGCCGGAACAGCCACCGCCCGGGCAGCCTATACATTCGCCGCGGCGGAATTTTTTCCAGCAATAACGCGCCGCCATAACAATTGCAGCAAGTAAAACAGCACTGATAATCCATGTAGCCACAGCTGTTTGCTCCTTTCTTTAAAAGACGCTGTAAACTGCGCAGGAACAAAGCCCGCGCAGTTTACGCTTTAACATTATTATATCACAAAGGTTTTAATTAAGCATTTACCGAACGCAGGGCTTCTTTTGCTTTCGGCGCCGGGCGGAACATCATGTACAGCATGATGAGCGCAACAACGCAGGCGGCAGCAGTCATGCCCGTAAAGGCTTCGCCCATAATAAGCACAAGGCCGAACTGATAAATCATAAAGGTCATGGCATAAGCAAATACGTTCTGGAAGATGATGGCAAACCACAGCCATTTGCGGCTGCCGAGTTCTTTGTTCATGGTGGTAATTGCTGCCAGGCACGGGCTGTCAAGCAGGTTGAACACCAGGAAGCTGAACGCCGCCATCGGGTTTTGGAACATGCCCATGGTTGCTGCCCACAGGCTTGCATCGTCTTCGGCAAGTTCGCCAACACCAATCAATACGCCGATGGTGCTGACAATGGCTTCCTTAGCAACGAAGCCGGAGATAGAAGCAGCAACAGCCTGCCATTCGCCGAAGCCCAGCGGTGCAAAAATCCAGGCGATTGCCCCGCCCATGGAAGCGATAAAGCTGTCTTCAGGTTCTACCATGCCGTAACCTTCAGCGCCAATGCCGTAAGTAGAAAGATACCACATTACCACGCAAACAAGGAACAGAACGGTTGCAACCTTTTTAATAAAGGCAAAGCAGCGTTCCCAGGTATGCAGCAATACGTTTTTAGCAGCCGGAATATGGTACTGCGGCAATTCCATAACAAACGGTGCAGGGTCGCCTGCAAACATTTCGGTTTTCTTTAAAATCAGGCAGGAAAATACAACGGAGATAATGCCGATGAAGTACATAATCGGCGCCATGTACCAGTCGCCGCCCATAATCGCACCGGCAATCAAAGCAATAACCGGCAGTTTAGCGCCGCAGGGAATGAAGGTTGTGGTCATAATCGTCATACGGCGGTCGGTTTCAGTTTCGATAGTGCGGGTTGCCAGAATACCGGGCACGCCGCAACCGGAGGAAATAAGGAACGGAATAAAGCTCTTGCCGGACAGGCCGAACTTATGGAAAATATGGTCCATAATAAACGCGATACGCGCCATATAACCGCAGTCTTCAAGCAGCGCCAGCAGGAAGAACATAATTGCCATCTGCGGCACAAAGCCAATCGGTGCACCAAGGCCGCCGATAATGCCGTCAACCACCAGAGATACCTGCCATTCGGCAGCACCGGCATTTTCCATAGCTTCCTGTACGGAAGGCATAATCATTTCGCCGAACAGCACATCATTGGTCCAGTCAGTAACATCCGTGCCGATTGTAGTAACGGCAATATAATAAACAAAGAACATTACGGCTGCAAAAATAGGCAATGCCAAAATGCGGTTCGTAACAATCTGGTCAATCTTATCGGAAGTAGTCATGCCTACTTTAACTTTTTTAACGCAATCGGCCATTAAGCCGGTAATGTAATCATAGCGGGCGTTGGTAATGATGCTTTCGCAGTCGTCATCAAGCTTTTCTTCAACACCGGCAATAATTTTTTCAAGCTGCTTTTGAATAACATCCGGCAGATTATATTTAGCCCATACTTCGCGGTCGCGCTCAAACAATTTAACAAGCGTCCATCTTGCACCGGTTTCCGGCAGGGAACTGCCCATAATGTATTTAATTTCTTCCAGCGCTTTTTCCACATCAGCGTTAAAATGCAAGGGTTTGCACTCAACATTTTTGGCTTTGGCCATTTCAACGGCTTTGGCGGCAGCTTCTTTCAGCCCCAGCCCGCTTAAAGCGGAAGTTTCAACAACCGGGCAGCCAAGTTTTCTGCCAAGCGCAGCAATATCAATTTTATCGCCGTTTTTGCGGACAATATCAATCATATTCAGCGCAATAACAACAGGCACGCCCATTTCAAGCAGCTGGGTTGTTAAATACAGATTGCGTTCAATGTTGGAACCGTCCACCAGGTTTAAAATAACATCAGGATGTTCATTAATAATATAATTACGGGAAACAACTTCCTCCAAAGTATACGGAGAAAGCGAATAAATCCCCGGCAGGTCGGTAACAATTACATCGCTGTAACCTTTTAACCTGCCTTCTTTTTTCTCAACAGTAACGCCCGGCCAGTTGCCAACATACTGGTTTGCGCCGGTTAAATTGTTAAACATGGTTGTTTTGCCGCAGTTAGGGTTGCCAACCAATGCAATTTTTACAGCCACTTCAATCCCTCCTCAAATCATTCAACCACAATGTTTTCAGCTTCGCCTTTGCGCAGCGAAAGCTCGTAGCCCCTTACAGTTACTTCAATAGGGTCACCGAGCGGCGCAACCTTACGCACATAAATTTCTGTGCCCTTGATAATGCCCATATCCATAATGCGGCGTCTTACAGCGCCTTCTCCCCCAAGCCGGCTTACTTTAACAGTCTGGCCGCACTCAACATTTTTAAGCGTTTTCATGGCATACCTCCGTTAAATCATTATTTTTGAAGCAAGATCTTTGTTTAAAGCAACACGCGCGTCTTTAACATTGACGATTAAATTTCCGGCAAGTTTGGATACGACGGTAATAGCTGCCCCTTCTACAAACCCCATGCTTTCCAAAAAACGTACTGTTTCATTTCTTCCGCGTACGGCTTTAATGGTGTTTACCTCGCCGGTTGCGGCAAAAGTCAACGGCATAATTGGAACCATCCCCTTCTTATGTATAGCCGGAGCTAACCTTATATTGCTTTTTAAGTTAGTTTATTCTAACTTTCTTTGCAAATTGTAGTTTACTACTGCTAACAAATTTTGTCAATAAGTTTTAGTAAACTTTTTTGTAAATAAACTTTTACAAAACATACTTGACAAAAAAACAAAGCCTTATTACAATTTAGTTAATCTTTTTGCACTGCAACTACAGTACAAGCTGATCAGGCCGTAAAACCGGCCGGGCCTTACGGCAGCAGATTATCCTACATCTGCGGGACAGGAGTAGTTCCGCAGATGTATTTTGTTTTAAGGAGAAATTTAAATGCAGCAAGACCAATCTTTAAATCAAACCCTTGCCCTCAGCACGGTAAAAAAAGGCATTGCCCTTAACGTGTTTCTGGCAGCCTCCAAATTTGCCGCAGGCATTTTGGGCCATTCGGCCGCCCTTGTTTCGGATGCAGTCGATTCTGCGTCTGATATTTTCAGCAACCTTATTGTTATGGCCGGCATAAAAATATCGCACAAAGCCTCCGATATGGAACATCAGTACGGGCACGAACGCATGGAATGTGTTGCCTCCATCATCATGTCGGCGCTTCTGGCTCTGGCAGGTGCGGGCATCGGCTTTGCCGGAATACAAAAAATACTGCACTTTTCCGCCGAAGGCGAACTGGCCGCGCCGGACGGCATAACGCTTGCCGTTGCAGCCCTTGCCATTATAAGCAAGGAAGGCATGTACTGGTACACCCGCAGCGTAGCAAAAAAAATAAACAGCGGCGCGCTTTTGGCAGACGCCCTGCACCACCGCAACGACGCCTTAACCTCAGTTGGCAGCCTTATCGGCATCAGCGGAGCCATGCTTGGCTACCCCATTTTTGACCCGCTGGCCGCCATTGCCATTTGCCTGATGATTATTAAAGGCGCATACGATGTTTTTACCGACGCCATTGACCGTATGGTAGATCGCAGCTGCGACGAAGAAACAGTTGAAAAAATGCAGGAGCTTATTGCCGCACAAAAAGGCGTAGACCACGTAGACAAACTGCAAACGCGCATTTTTGGCTCGCGCGTATATGTGGATGTGGAAATAAGCGCAGACGACCACTTAACCCTTGTTGAAGCACACTCCATTGCCGAAAACATTCACGAGCAGATAGAAAAACAGTTTCCGGAAGTTAAGCACTGCATGGTGCATATTAACCCCTGCAGCGAAACGCACCATAATTTTTAAACAGCTTATCAAGCAAAATAAAAAGCCTGTACGGCGTTCAGCACTGTACAGGCACTTGCAAATAAAACTTTAAAATTGTATAATAAAAGCACGGAGTATTGATGTTTGGCCGCATCGGTCTCCCCTATGTGATTTTAAGTCAGAAGGAAGCCGTGTAACCGTGTTATACGGTTTTTTTCATGCCGTTATTTACTACGAGATAAAAATAAAAAAGGTTGTACTGTATGGCTTTTGCCAGCCGGTACAACCTTTTTTGTTAGTTTGTTATTTTGCGGCAATTACTTCAATTTCGCAAAGTACGCCTTTGGGTATGCCTTTAACGGCAACGCAGCTGCGTGCAGGTTTGCCGGTAAAGTATTTTGCATAAACTTCGTTAAAGGCGGCAAAGTCTGCCATATCTGCCAAAAAGCAGGTAGTTTTTACTACGTTTTCGTAGCCAAGGCCTGCTTCTGCCAAAATTGCGCCTACATTTTTGCAGCTTTGTTCTGCCTGTGCGGTAATGCCTTCCGGCACTTCGCCGGTAGCAGGGTCAACAGGAATCTGCCCGGAAGCAAAAAGCATGCCGCCAATTTCAATTGCCTGAGAGTATGGGCCAATAGCGGCCGGAGCTTTTTCGGTAGAAATTACTTTCATTTTAAAACCTCCTGAAAATATTTTTTCTGTTTTAAGTATAACAGCAAAAGAGGTTTTGCTCAACTTTTTGCGGCAAAATAAAACAGCCGCCGTAAAAGCACGGCGGCCAAAGCAGCACCTGCACCCCAACGGGCACTGCAAGAGGAGTAGAGAATGAGTATCTGAGAATGTTAAATGAATTTTAAAAATCAATATTCCAACCTGCGCAGGCAAGATAAAAACCCGTCTTTCCAAAACGAAAAGACGGGTTCAGATAATTACAATCAAGAGGCCCTGCCACTCTCACATAAACAAAGCCGGTTGGTTAGTAAACATCTCCTTCCTGTCTCCCGCAGGTCAAGCAGTGATGCTTATACAGGCTGGCTGACCGGCTCCGGCTTTTATTGCCGTTACGGCGACGGGATCGCATCGGATTTGCACCGATAAACATTTAAACAGTTACTGTACCTGTACGAAATATTGATTTGTTGCCCTAATTATAACTATTACTAATAGTGTTGTCAAGCCTTTTGGTAAAAATTTACCATTTTAATTTTTGTGTTATAATATCCTAATTGATATTAGTTATCTTTAAAGTACCACCTCAGCCCCATTGGCACGGTGATATTTAAAATAAGCATTCTAACCAGCTGATAGGTTAAAATTATCGAAACGTTTTCGCCCATGCTCATGCCTGCAAGGCACATTTCGGCAATGCCGCCGGGGGCCATTGCCAAAAAGGCGGTTATAAGCGAAAAGCCGTAAATACCGGAAAGATAGTAGGCCATGGCAACGCTGACAGCAATAATTATTAAGATGCCTGTTATTATAAACGGCATAAGGCGGGCGGTTTCTTTTATGCGCGCAGGGTCAAGCAGCATGCCCATGTACAGGCCGATGCTTATTTGTGCAACCGTCATGAGAGGGTCGGGCACGGGCTGAAAGGTGCCGAAGAAGTATGAGCAGGCAGACGCGGCAAGCGTTGGCCCCAGCAGGCGCGGTGTTGGTATATGCAGCTTTTGCAGAACAACAGCGCCAATTGCTGCGATAGGCACCATCCACAGCCAGGTGTAGCCGCCTGTTTGTGCTGCCGGAAGTGCGGTGTCTTTTATTTCCGCACCAAGGCCGTGAACTACCAGAAACGGTACGATGATAATGGCGCTCATGAGGCGCAGGGTTTGCATTACCATTACCACGCTGAAATCAACGCGCTTGTCGGTTTCGCTCATAAGCATCATTTGCGTAAGCCCGCCGGGCATACAGCCCATTACGCAGCTTTGCAGATTGGCGTAGCTGTGGCGTGATGTCCACCACGCTATGATAACCGAAGCGCCTACGGCGGCGCCGGTTGCTTCAAGCACACCAAGTGACTGCATGGAAAGTTCGTGCATGGTTTCTGCCGTAAAGTTGCGCCCAATGCCGTAACCGGCTACGCAAAGGCCCAGTTCGCGCCACTGGCGCGGCCAGTATACCTGTGCGCCTATAACTTTCCAGAACATGGATGATACTATGCCGCCGAGCAAAAACGGTATAGGTATTGCCATGTATTGAAAAAGAAAGCCTATAAGCACTGCCAGCCCGAACATCATCAGGCGCCTTACATGCAGCATTATGTCAAAAATCCCCATACAAACCACTCCCTACAATCTGTGCGCTTACAAAATCATCTGTGGTTTTCCAGTGCCGTCATAATACGGTTAATAAGTTCACTGCGCATAGTGTTCTGCGTTACCGAATAAGTTATAATGCGGCTGTCATCAAGCCCAAGTTCGCGTTTAAAAAGAGCTTTCTGGGCCATGGCTGCATTTTTGGAAAGTTTATCGGCTTTAGTGAGAATAATCTGCACGTTAAGGCCGCAGCCCAGCAGCCAATGGTAACACTCTATGTCGCTTTCCATCGGCTTATGGCGGATATCAATCAGCTGGCATACTAATGCCAGGTTGTCCGAACCTGAAAGATATTTGCTGATAAAGCCGGACCATAAATCTTTATTGGATTTGCCTGTTTTGGCAAAGCCGTAACCGGGCAAATCGACAAGGTAAAACTGTGCTGTATCGGCGCCGCCTTCTACATTGCGTTTGGCATTCAGCAAATAGTAGTTAATTGTTTGCGTTTTGCCGGGGGTGGCGCTTACGCGTGCCAGCCCGTTGCGGCGGCAGAGCGAGTTAATAAGAGAAGATTTGCCGACATTGGAGCGCCCGATAAAGGCGGCTTCAATCATTTGCGGCGAAGGGTACTGTTCTGCCTTAACGGCAGACGTGACAAACTGCGCACGGACTATGTCCCAAACTCCTTTGTTCATCGCGTTTAATCCTCCAATGCTATTTTTAACACCTCGTCCATATGTTTTACGGGAATAAAGTGCATTTTTGCACGTACGTTTGCGGGCAGTTCTTCCAAATCCTGCTCGTTTTTAGCCGGCATAATAATGGTTTTTACGCCGTAGCGGTGGGCAGCAAGGAATTTTTCCTTAATACCGCCAACCGGAAGCACTCTGCCGGAAAGCGTTATTTCGCCAGTCATGGCAAGGTTCTTTTTAACTTTGCGGCCCGTTAACGCCGATATCATTGCCGTTGCCATGGTAATGCCGGCCGAAGGCCCGTCTTTTGGTATTGCACCTTCCGGAAGGTGAATATGAATATCGGTAGTTTCGTAAAAATCTTTGTCAAGGCCAAGTTCATCTGCGCGCGAGCGGATATAGGTATAACCCGCCTGGGCAGATTCCTTCATAACATCGCCAAGCTGGCCCGTTAACGCAAGATGCCCTTTGCCTTTGCAGGCCACAACTTCTACCTTAAGCAGTTCGCCGCCAACGCGGGTCCAGGCAAGGCCGGTGCAGATGCCGGCTGCTGCTTCGAGGCTTACATCGTCTTCCAGATAAATTACCTTGCCGAGATATTTATGTAAATTTTTAGCTGTTACTTTTGCGCTTTTGGCTTCGCCGTTAACAATGCGCAGAGCGGTTTTACGGCAGACTGCCGCAATTTTGCGTTCCAGATTGCGCACGCCTGCTTCGCGCGTATAGCCGCGTATAATCATGCGCAGCGCATCTTCCGTTATGGAAAGCGTTTTGGCTGTTAAGCCGTTATTCTGGCGTTCTTTCGGCAAAAGATGCAGTTCGGCAATTTTTACCTTTTCATCTTCGGTATAGCTGGAAAGCTGCACCACTTCCATACGGTCGAGCAGTGCGGGCGGAATTGTTTCCACGGTGTTGGCCGTTACAATCCAGAATACCTGCGACAGGTCAAAAGGTATTTCAACATAATGGTCGCTGAAGGTGTTGTTCTGTTCCGGGTCTAAAACTTCAAGCAGTGCAGAAGCAGGGTCGCCGCGGAAATCGGACGACATTTTGTCCACTTCGTCCAGCAGGAAAACCGGGTTCATAACGCCGCAGGTTTGCATGCCGTGAATAATGCGGCCCGGCATTGCGCCGATATAGGTACGGCGGTGGCCGCGGATTTCGGCTTCGTCATGCACGCCGCCCAGCGACATGCGTGTAAATTTGCGGTCGATAGCGCGGGCCACGGACTGTGCAAGCGAAGTTTTGCCCACGCCCGGCGGCCCGACAAGGCACAAAATTGGCCCTTTGCCGCTTTTGGTAAGAGCACGCACCGCAAGATATTCCAAAATGCGCTCTTTAACTTTTTCAAGGCCGTAGTGGTCTTTGTTAAGCACTTTTTCGGCGTGTTTTAAATCAAAGTTATCCTTGCCATAAATGCCCCACGGCAAAGCAAGAAGCGTTTCCACATAATTGCGGATAACGCCACTTTCTGCCATCATCGGCGGCATTTTATACAAGCGGTCAAGCTCTTTGTTAATTTTATCTGCTACTTCAGGCGGCAGGTCGCGGCCTTCCATCTGCTTTTTGTATTCGTCAACTTCGGCCTGGCGTTCGTCGCCTTCGCCAAGTTCTTTGTTAATAACCTTAATTTGCTCGCGCAGATAATATTCACGCTGGTTTTTTTCTATTTGTTTGCGTACTTCCTGCGTAATGTTTTTTTCGAGTTCGGCAATTTCAAGTTCTTTGCACAAAAAAGTATGCAGCTTGTGCATACGCTCTTTTACATCAGCAAGTTCCAACAGTTCTTCTTTTTCGTCAATGCTGATTGTTAAATAACCGGCAATGATATCGGCAATTTCACCGGCTGTAGTTATGTTTTTAAAGTTAAGCATAACTTCGGTGGTTACTTTTTTGCCGGTAACAAGCCATTTTTCAAAACTTTGCAGCAATACGCGGCGCATGGCTTCGGTTTCGGAATTTTCTTCCGGCTCAACGCTGGCTACCGGCATGGCAAAGCCTTCAAGGTAAGTATCTTTAAAAGGCGCGTCAATTAAAGAAGTAAGTTCTGCCCTTTCAAGCCCCTGAATTAAAATACGGATTGCACCGCTCGGCAGTTTTAAAAGCTGCTTAATTTCGGCAACAACGCCATAATTATACAGTTCTTCGCGTTTCGGGTCTGCGGTTTCGGCATCGCGCTGAGTTACCAGCAGTATTTTTTTATCAAGCTGCATGGCAGCATTAACCGCATTTATTGATTTATCCCTGCCTACATCAAGGTTTACCGTCATTCCCGGGAATACGATAATTCCTCTTAACGCCAGCAGGGGCATTAATTTTCCTGATGCTTCCATTTATATTAGCATCCCCCTATTTTATATTAAAATTCAAATCTCTTATAATTGTATCACAAAAGGCCCATAAAACCAAAAAGAGGGAAGGTTAAAATCCCCTTCCCCCATTATTTTTCTTTCAGCCTGCCGCCACAATCATTTTAGGTTCTGCATGATTGCGGATGGAATCGGCCGTTACAATACATTTTACAACATCACTGCGCGAAGGCACGTCGTACATTACATTGCGCATTACCGCTTCAATAATGGCGCGCAGTCCACGCGCACCGGCACTGCGTTTCAGTGCTTCTTCGGCAATGGCGTCCAGTGCATCCGGCTCAAATTCAAGTTCTACATTGTCCATAGCCAAAAAGTGCTGATACTGTTTTACCAGTGCGTTTTTAGGCTCCTGCAAAATCTTAATCAGCGCAGCTTTGTCCAGTGCTTCAAGCGTTACAACAACCGGCAGGCGTCCGGCAAATTCCGGTATCAAACCAAACTTCATCAAATCTTCCGGCAATACCTTTTTAAAGGTATCCGTCAGGCTGATTTCGTCCTTGGTTTTAATATCGGCGCCAAAGCCCATATTCTTTTTGCCCGTGCGTGCGCTGATGATGCTTTCCAGCCCGTCAAACGCGCCGCCGCAGATGAACAGAATGTTTGTGGTATCAATCTGCAAAAATTCCTGGTGCGGATGTTTGCGCCCGCCCTGCGGCGGAACGTTGGCAACAGTGCCTTCCAGAATTTTAAGCAGAGCCTGCTGTACGCCTTCGCCGGAAACATCCCTCGTAATGGAAGGATTTTCGGACTTGCGCGAAATTTTGTCAATTTCATCAATGTAGATAATGCCGCGCTGTGCGCGTTCAATATCGTAATCTGCATTTTGGATTAAACGCAGCAGAATGTTCTCCACATCCTCGCCTACATAACCGGCCTCCGTTAAAGCGGTGGCGTCGGCAATGGCGAAAGGAACCTGCAATATTTTTGCCAGAGTCTGTGCCAGCAGTGTTTTGCCGCTGCCGGTAGGCCCAAGCATTAAAATGTTGGATTTTTGCAGTTCAACATCCTTGTCGCCGGGAACATGGTTAAGTTCGTAGTCAATGCGTTTATAATGGTTGTAAACGGCTACGGCAAGGGTTTTTTTAGCTTCTTCCTGGCCGATTACATATTCATCCAAAATCGCTTTTATTTCTTTGGGTTTGGGCAGTTCGGCAATTTCAGTATGGTTTACAGCCCTTGCCCGCATTTCTTCTTCAAGCATTTCATTGCAGAGTTTTATACACTCATCGCAAATAAACAAATCACCTTCGCCAAGCACTTTGCTGAACATTTTGCTGACCTGCGCTTCGCGCTTGCCGCAGAAAGAGCAAACCGGGGCATCATGGTGATTGTCCCCACCGAATTTCATTTTGAGTATCTCCTTAAAGCCTTTATTTTTCATTAGCAGGTTTACGCGATACCACTTCGTCAATCAGGCCGTATTCTTTGGCCTCCTGGCTGCTCATGTAGTTATCGCGGTCAGTATCCTGCGCAATCTTTTCTTTGGTTTGTCCGGTATGGCTGGCTAAAATACCGTTCATTTCATCACGGATGCGCAGAATTTCGCGCGCGGTGATTTCAATTTCGGAAGCCTGCCCCTGAACGCCGCCCAGCGGCTGATGAATCATAACTCTGGAGTACGGCAGGGCAAAGCGTTTGCCCGGAGCACCGGCAGCCAGAAGCACGGATGCCATGCTGGCGGCCATGCCCATGCAGATTGTGGAAACATCAGGCTTTATGTACTGCATTGTATCATAAATTGCCAGGCCGGCGCTTACGCTGCCGCCCGGGCTGTTAATGTAGAGATGGATATCCTTATCGGGGTCTTCCGACTCTAAAAAGAGCAGCTGGGCGATAACGAGATTGGCCATAGTATCATCTATTTCGCCGGTAACAAAAACTATCCTGTCCTTTAAAAGGCGGGAATATATATCGTAAGAGCGTTCTCCGCGGTTTGACTGTTCTACAACTATTGGCACATAATTCATTATTGTCACACCCCTTTACTGTGGTTTAACCGCGCTTAAATTATTTCGCGCTGTCAATGATTACATGGGCAGCTTTGCGGCGCAGAATGTTTGCGAGCAGCAGGCCCATAGTGCCATTGGATTTAATGATTTTCTTAACATCTTCAAGAGTTGCGCCATGCTGGGAAGCGATAGCGGAAAGTTCGCTGTCAACATCTTCCATGGATACCTGGATGTTTTCAGCTTTGGCAATAGCGTCAAGAACAAGGTCGGTTTTAACGTTTTCAACAGCAGCGTCATGCTGGCGTTCACGAAGCTGTTTCATGTCGATGCCGCTGTACTGCATGTACTGTTCCAGAGTGAGTTTGCGTGCTTCAAGGCTCATGCGCATTTCGTCAATCATCTGTGTTACGCGGTCTTCAATCATGATTTCGGGAACTTCAAATTCCGCATTGGCAACTGCAAGGTCAATCAGTGCTTTTTCATAAGCAATCTGGGCATTGTTTTCAGCTGCTTTCTGCATGCGTTCTTTGTAGCTTGCGCGCAGTTCTTCAACGGTTTTGCAATCGCTGTTTGCTGCTACATATTCATCGGTAAGTTCCGGCAGTTCTTTGCGTTTTACGTCCTGTACGTTTACTTTGAAGATTGCCTGTTTGCCGGCCAGTTCTTTAACAAAGTATTCTTCCGGGAAGGTTACGTCCACATCGGTGGAATCGCCTTTTTTAAGGCCTACAAGCTGGTCTTCAAAGCCGGGGATAAAGGAGTTGGAACCAACTTCCAGAGGATAGCCTTTGCCTTCACCGCCGCTGAACGGTTCGCCGTCAACGGTGCCTGCAAAGTCGATAATGGCAAAGTCGCCTTTTTCAATTACAGCGCCTTCTTCAGCTTCTACCATTTTTGCATGGCGGCTGCGCAGGCCCTGTACCTGTTCTTCAACTGCTTCGTCGGTAACTTCAACTGCTTCTTTTTCTACATGCAGTTCTTTGTAATCGCCAAGTTTAACTTCCGGTTTGAGGGTTACTTTAATGGTAAGTTCCATATCTTTGTTTTCTTCAAATACGGAATCTTCAACCTTCGGGTCGGATACCGGAATCAGTTTTTCCTGTTCCAGAGCTTCGGTATAGCACTGGTTAGCAACCAGTTCAAATGCTTCTTGTTTTACTGCTTCTTTGCCATAGTGCATTTCAATAATATTGCGGGGGGCTTTGCCTTTACGGAAGCCGGGGATATTTACCTGGCCTGCAATTTTTGCAACGGCTTTTTTAAAGCCTTTGTTTACTTCCTCTGCGGGCAAAGTGATTTTAAGAGTTGCGTCGTTGCCGACTCTTTCTACTGTTACGTTCATTAATAAATCCTCCCTTAATTATATGTGCTGATTATTACAGCATGTTTTTTACATTAGTTTTATTGTTAAAAATGCAGCTGTTTACACACATTGCTCATAATATAATATCACAACCAGCGGTACTTGACAAGAATTTTACTGCTATTCCTACAATATATCATTATTCTTTTCTGAATAAATTCAAAAAACCCGGCAGTAAACTGCCGGGCTGACAATTCATGGAGCGGAAAACGAGATTCGAACTCGCGACCCCCTCCTTGGCAAGGAGGTGCTCTACCACTGAGCTATTTCCGCGTCTCTCAACAACGAAATTAATTATACAGCAGTAAAATCTGTTTGTCAACAACTTTTTTAATTAATTTTAAAAAATTCCCAAAACAATCTGGCTTATATTTTTAGAATGGTCGGAAACACGCTTCAGGTTTATTAAAATTTCCATCATCATAAACCCGGCAACAGGGTCGCAGCGTTTTTCGTTAAGGCGCACAATATGGTTTTTGCGGATTTCTTTCTGCGCTTTTTTAACCTGACGGCAAATATCCCACGCTTCCTGCGCCAGCACCTTATCGTTATTGGCAAGCGCTTCCATGGCTTTGCCGCTGGCCTGCATAACCAGTTCGCCCAAAGCGCGCAGTTCGGTTTTGGCTTCTTCGCTGAATTTAACATCGTCTTCAAACATGCGGCGTGCATCTTTGGCAAGCGCTTCGCCATGGTCGCCGATACGTTCAATATCCGTGCAGGCGTGCAGCAGCCTTGTATGCATTGCCGAAAGCTCGGCACCCATTTCCTTTTCGCTCATTTTGGTAAGGTAACGGGTTATATCTTCTTCAAGCGCATCAATTACAGGCTCATGCTCCAGTACGTATTTAATTTTATTTTCGTCCTTGTCTTCCAGTGCCTGCATGCCAACTTCAACATTATGGCGCGCCATGTTGCCCATGCGCACAATTTCCTTAACGGCAAGCCCCATGGCAATGGAAGGAGTTACCAGCATTTTCTCATCAAGATATGCAGGTTTGCGCGAAATAATTTCGCCTTTGCCCGGCAGGCATTTTTCTATAAATTTAATGTACAAACCGGTAAACGGCATAAACAGCAGCGTATTTACCACGTTAAACGCTGTATGCGCGTTGGCAATCTGGCGTGCAATATCGTCCGCCGGGGAAATTGCCAGCACCAGTTTTATAAACAGCCCCATAAAGGTTATAAAAATAATGCTGCCGATAAAGTTAAACATTACATGCGCCAGCGCTACCCTTTTGGCAGTAATATTGGCACGCAGCGAAGCAAGCACCGCCGTAATGCAGGTGCCGATATTATCGCCCAGAAGCACGGGAATTGCGCCTTCCAGCGGAATAAGCCCCTGATTGGCAATGGCAATTAAAACGCCGATTGTTGCACTGCTGGACTGAATGACCATGGTCATCACAAGGCCTACGCCCACGCCGAGAATCGGGTTATCGGAAAAGCGGCCGATAAAATCAATAAAGCCCTGGTATTCGCGCAGCGGCATTACAGAATCGCTCATCATTTCCATGCCCAGCATTAAAATGCCGAAGCCCAAAATTACCTGGCCGATATATTTGCCGCGCTGGCGTTTTGCCAGAAGATGCACGGCAAAACCAATAGCAAGAAACAAAGTAATGTAATCGGTAAGCTTAAAGGCAATAAGCTGTGCCGTCATGGTTGTGCCGATATTGGCACCCATTACAACGCCGAAGGCCTGCTTTAAATTCATCAGCCCTGCGTTTACAAAACCAACCGTCATTACCGTTGTGGCACTGCTCGACTGCAAAATACCTGTTACAACGGCGCCAAGCGCAACAGCCACCGGCAGAACGCCTGTCAGCTTTTCCAGTATTTTTTGCAGCTTCTCGCCTGCGGCACGCTGCAGGCCTTCGCCCATAAGCTGCATGCCGTATAAAAATAACGCCAGTCCTCCCAAAAATCCGAAAAAGTAAACCATAAGCCCTCCTGTAAGTTGTTTAACTTAATTTTTACTTATACTTTACATTTATTATACAAGATTAAAGAGGAATGGCACAAGTAATTTTCATTTATTTTGTAACAGATAATACAAAAGGCCCTGCAATTTGCAGAGCCCCGTTTATTATGCGTTTGCCTCTCCGGCAAGTTTATAATGTTTTTCTTTCCATTTTTCAAATTCCATATACACAACCGGCACAACCAGAAGGGTAAGCATGGTTGAAGTGATAAGGCCGCCAACAAGCACCACGCCCATAGACTGGCGCAATTCCGCACCTTCGCCGATGCCCATGGCGATAGGCAGCATGCCTAAAATGGTTGAAAGCGTCGTCATAAGTATCGGGCGCAGGCGCAATGAGCAGGCTTCCAGCGTTGCGCTGCGTATATCAAGCCCTTTTTCGCGCTGCTGGTTGGCATAGTCAATAAGCAAAATGGCGTTTTTGGTAACAAGGCCCAAAAGCATGGTAAAGCCAATCATACTCATCATGTTGGCCGTCTGCCCCGCCATTAAAAGGCCAAGCACGGCGCCCACTACAGCAAACGGCAGCGAAGCCATAATAATTACCGGCTGGCTGAAGCTTTCAAACTGCGCCGCCAGAACCATATAAACAACTACAACCGCCAGCACAATGGCCTTAACAATTTCGTTAAACGAACGCGACATTGTATCGGCTTCGCCAATCAGCTTGTAGTTGTAGCCCTGCGGCATATTCATGCCAGGTATCAGCTCGTTTTGTATTTTGGCAATCAGTTCGCCCGGAGATGTGCCTACAGTGTTGGCGTAAACAACAATCTGGCGCTGCTTGTCCTCGCGTTCAATACGCGTCGGGCCGCTGCCAAGGCTTATGTCGGCAACGTCGCCCAGGCGGATGAACTGCCCGTCCGGCGAAGATACGCGCAGATTTTTAACGTCATTAATATCGGTACGCTTGCTTTCCGGCAGCTGTAAAATAATATCGTAGTCATTATCGCCGATTGTGAAGCTGTTGCCGGTGCTTTTGCCCATAAAAGCCATTTCCACAACTTCACCGACGGAATAAGAATCGAGCCCCAAAAGGCTGGCGCGCGCCTGGTCAAGCCTGATTAAAATTTCCGGCTGTTCGTCCGAATCGGAAATATCGACATCCGTTGCGCCCGGAACCTTACGTACCAAATCGGCAAGCTCCAGCGCGTATTCTTTAAGCTGTTTAATATCGCTGCCGCGCAGGCCAATCTGCACCGGCCTGCTGTCGCCGCGGCCGCGCCCCTGATTGGACACTACCGTAACGCTCAGCCCCTGAACATTGCGCACTTCTGCACGCAGGTCATCCATAATTTGCTGCATGGTGCGGTCACGCTCGTTAGAAGGCACAAGGCGGATATCAATAGAGCCCTGGTTTACCGGGTTGCGCCCGTTGCCGATATTCAGCGCCGCTATTTTTACTTCCGGCATGGCCGTTATTTCTTTTTGCAAAGGCGTTGCCAGCGCTACCGTTTTTTCCATACTGGTGCCGATAGGCGCTTTAAAATTAACGGTAAACTCGCCGGAATCGTACGTCGGCTGGTATTCCGTACCCACAAACGGCAGCAGCACAATATTCATTGCCAGCGAAACTATACCGGCGGCAATAACTTTTTTGGGGTTGTTCAGCGCCGCTTCCATAATGCCGCTGTACAAACCGCGGAAAATCTGAAAGCCCGCTTCAAATTTATCAAGCGCCAGCTGCACATATTTGTTGCGGTGGCTTTCACCAGGCTTTTCTTCTTTCAGCCAGTAGGCGGAAACCATTGGCGTAAGCGAAAACGCTACCAGAGTGGAAAACGCTATGGCAAAGGCAACCGTTAAGCCAAACTGTTTAAAATACTGGCCGATAATTTCGCCCATGCTGCCAACCGGCACAAACACTGCCATTAACGACAGTGACGTTGCCAGTATTGCCAGGGAAATTTCCTGCGTTGCTTCTTTGGCTGCCACAAACGGCGTTTTCCCCATTTCAATATGGCGGAAAATGTTTTCGATTACAACAATCGCGTCGTCTATCAGAATGCCTACCGCAAGGCTCAGTGCCATCAGCGACATGTTGTTTAAGGTAAAATCCATTGCCTTCATCATAAAGAAGGTTGCAATTATTGATGTTGGTATGCACAAGCCGCCGATAATGGTGGCACGGAAGTTGCCGAGGAACATATAAGTTATAAACAGCGCCAGCGCGCCGCCGAAGAAAATCGTGTTCCACACGTCGGCAATGTTTTCGCGTACGTAGGTAGACTGGTCGCGCACAATATCAACCTTGATATCGGGCGGAATTACGCGCTGTTTAAGTTCTTCCATTTTGGCGTTAACGCGGTCGGTAACGTCAACAGTATTGGTTTTGGATTGTTTGCGCACGAAGGTCATAACGCAGGGCACGCCGTTGGCACTGGCGAAGGTGTCTTCATCCTCCCAGCCGTCAATAACGTCCGCCACGTCGCCAATGTACACAGCTTTGCCGTTATGGTTGGCAATAACAACTTTTTTAATATCGTCGATATTGCTGTATTTGCCAATAGTACGCACGGTTATTTCCATGTCGTAGTTTCTGGCTTTGCCGCCCGGCGTATTGTAGTTTTCGTCATCTACCTTCTGCAGCAGGTCCTGAAACGAAATTCCGTATTCCATTAACTTGTCCGGCTTTGCCACAAGGCGTATTACACGCTGGCTTGCGCCTACCGCAGTTACTTCGGCAACGCCTTCAACCATCTGCATTTCGTCAAGAATGCTGTCTTCTATCAAACGGCGTATTTCGCCGCGGCTGCGCGATTCGGAAGAAAACGTATACGCAACAATAGATTGGGAGGTTAAATCAACCGTTTGTACTACCGGTTCGTCGATATCGTCCGGCAGGCGGTTGCGCACACTGGCAACCTTTTCGCGCACTTCGCTGGCCATAGCCTGCGGGTCTACGCCCATGTTAAACTCCAGTACGGTTTCGCTGTAGCCTTCAAGCACGGTACTGGAAATTGTTTTATAACCTGCAACCTGGCTGACGCGGTTTTCTATCGGCTTGGTAATAAGCGTTTCCATTTCTTCCGGCGAAGCGCCGTCGTAAGTAACGCGCACGCTGACGATAGGCATATCAACGTCAGGGTTCAAATCTACGCCGATTTCCGGGTAGCAGCGGATGCCGAACACTACCAGCAGCAAAATAAACATGGTAGTAAAAACCGGCCGGCGGATAAAAGTCTCTATCATAATTAATTACCTGCCTTATCAGTAACTACCTTGCTGCCTTCGCGCAGCTTGTTGTGCCCTTCGGTTACAATTACCTCATCACCTTTCAGGCCGCTTAAAACTTCGGCAACCTTGTCATCCGTATAGCCAATGTCCAGCACCTGGCGGCGCACGGTATTATCGTCTTCTACAATAAATACGGTCTTCTGGTCATCACGCATTACAATGGCGTACACCGGTATTGTAAGCACATTCTGCCTTGGCTGCGCGGTAAGCTTTACCGTTGCAAAAACGCCTGCCAAAAGCCCTTCAGTGTTGTCAACACTTACTTCGGCGGCAAAGGTATGCGCAGGTAAATCGGCAACAGGGGCAATGCGCGTTATTCTGCCGATAATTTTATGCCCGGCAAAGGCAGGCAGTTCTATTTCGGCTTCGTTGCCAACGGATACGCCGCTGATATTGCCTTCCGGGATATTAATAACGGTTTTTAAAACACTGATATCGGCAATGGCAAACAGAGGTGTACCTGCTGTTGCGTAATAACCTTCCTGATGATAGCGCTTGGAGATAATGCCGTCAGCCGGGGCTGTTATTACAGTACCTTCAAACTGCGATTCCATAGCCTGCACGGTGCCGCGGGCTGCATCCAGCTTGGCAGCTGCGTTGTCACGCGCAAAAGCGTAATCGTCGGCAACCTGTTCGGAAACCGCACCCTGTTTATATAAAGCGCTGTAACGTTCAAGGTCGCGCTCGGCCTTGCGAAGATTGGTCTGCGCGTCCATGTAATTGCCGCGCGCCTCACGCAGGGCAGCGTCAGTATCGCGCTGTTCCAGTTCCGCCAGCACCTGCCCTTTGGTTACACGGTCGCCCTCATTAACATATACACGCTCCACACGCCCGTCAACTTTGGCAGCAACATCTGCCTGCCACTCCGGGTCAAGGCTGCCGCTGAACTCCAAAAGTGGGGTAATCGTCCTGCGCTCCGGCTTTGCCGTAACAACCGCCACTGCCTGCACGCGCGACATTCTTTCCGCACGGGCACGCTCCGTTTGTATATTATCAAAAATACGGTAACAAACAATTAAAACCACGGCAATGCAAATGCCGATTAAAATTTTCATATTACGGTTATGCCAGTCCATAGTACGCACCCAACCTTCTGCAAGTATAAGTTATTTTAATTATATAACTTTTTAAACTGTTTTAGCAAACAAATATCTTTGCATTAATGAAACAATTGTGTAAAATTGCTTTAATAAATTCTGCTTGCGCTTAATTCTGCGGCGAATTATAATGGCTTTGGGAGGCGAAATTATGGAAGCAATGTCACTTTTTGAAAACAATTTATCACAGCCGCTGGCGGCAAGGCTGCGTCCCAAAACGCTTGAAGAATATGTTGGCCAGACCCACCTTTTGGGCAAAGGCAAAGTGCTGCGCCGTTTAATTGAAAGCGACCAGATTTCCTCCATGATTTTCTGGGGGCCTCCCGGCGTGGGCAAAACCACGCTGGCGCGGATTATTGCCAACACCACCAAAGCGGCGTTTATTGATTTTTCGGCCGTTACAAGCGGCATTAAAGAAATACGCAGCGTAATGCAGAAGGCGGAAGAAAACCGCCGTTACGGCGAAAAAACCATTGTTTTTGTAGACGAAATACACCGTTTTAACAAAGCCCAGCAGGATGCGTTTTTGCCCTTTGTGGAAAAAGGCAGCATTATTTTAATAGGCGCAACGACGGAAAACCCTTCGTTTGAAGTTAACAGCGCATTATTAAGCCGCTGCAAGGTATTTGTTTTGCAAGAGCTTAAAACAGCTGAGCTTGTACAGCTTTTAAAACGGGCCTTAACAGATGAAAAAGGCTTTGGCACCCAGAAAATTAACATTGAAGAAGAACTTTTGGAAATGATAGCCGTTTTTGCCAACGGCGATGCACGCACGGCGCTTTCCACATTAGAAATGGCAGTATTAAACGGTGATATGGACGCAGGCGGCGCAACGACGGTAACACGCGAAACACTGGAACAATGCACCTCCAAAAAATCGCTGCTGTACGATAAAACAGGCGAAGAACATTATAATTTAATTTCCGCACTGCATAAATCCATGCGCAACAGCGACCCGGACGCCGCCGTGTACTGGCTGGCACGCATGCTGGAAGCAGGCGAAGACCCGCTTTACATAGCGCGGCGCGTTACGCGCTTTGCCAGCGAAGATATCGGCCTTGCCGACCCCAAAGCACTGGAAATTGCCGTTGCCGCCTACCACGCCTGCCATTTTATCGGCATGCCGGAATGCAGCGTGCATTTAACGCAGGCCGTGGTGTATATGTCAGTCGCGCCAAAATCCAACGCACTTTATATGGCGTATGAACACGCCAAGCGCGATGCCGCCAAAATGCTGGCAGAACCTGTACCGCTTGTTATCCGCAATGCACCCACAAAACTGATGCAGGAACTTAACTACGGCAAGGGCTACCAGTACGCGCACAACACAGAAGAAAAACTTACCAATATGCAGTGCCTGCCCGATTCGCTTGTTGGCACGGAATATTACAAACCAACAACCCAGGGACTGGAAGCACGCGTAAAAGCAAGGCTTGATGAAATAAAGCGCTGGAAGCGTGAGCACGGCGGAAAGTAAAAACAGCAAAAAGTAATATAATTTGCAAAAGCCAAAGCACTACTTTAAGCAATGCTTTGGCTTTTATTATTATTAAATTATTTTATTGGCAGCCAGTTTGTTCAAAAATCCAAAAGGGTTGTGCTGTGAAGCAGCAGTTAAAACTGCGGCGGCTTAATTTATAACAATAACCTACGAGAGTCCGGTGCCATGCCCGGACGGAATCGATGAAGACGCAGATTTTAACAATGCTGAAAAGTATAACCCTTTTGATTTTTTCTTTTAAAGGTTCGTAAATTTTGCTCATTATCCAATCGCAAAATTTGCGTAACTTCGCTGGCACAATTATTGCCTTCGCCATCACCTGGCACTAATTGACGGCTCAGTTAAAAATACACTTTTTTATCTACCGGCGCGGTGGATGCAATAAGTTTGCCTTTGCGGTAATTGCGCAGCACCGGCGCATTGTTGTTTAATGCGTCATACCAGTTTTTGGCGTCAAGAATAATAAAGTTTGCATCTTTACCGACCGCAATGCCGTAAGCATCTCCCAAATGCAGGGTGCGAGCAGCATTTTCGGTAACAAATTTATAAGAATTGCAAATTTCTTCATAGCCAAGCATGTGCCCGGTATACAGGCCCATAAATACCTGGTCGCGCATATTGGCATTGCCAAGCGGGTTCCATGGGTCAAAAATATCATCCGAGCCGAAAGAAACATTAATGCCTTCGGCGGTAAGTTCTTTTACGCGCGTCATGCTGCGGCGTTTCGGGTAAGTATCGGCACGGCCGCCCAAATGCACGTTAACGCACGGATTTGCCACAAAGTTGATGCCGGACATTTTCAACAGCCGCATCAGGCGAATCATATAAGCATTGTTGTAGCTGTGCATAGCGGTAGTGTGCGAAGCCGTTACCATATCGCTCATGCCGGTTTCATAAGCGCGGGCGGCAACAGTTTCCAGCCCGCGGGAGGCCTCGTCATCAATTTCGTCGCAGTGTACGTCAATCAATTTGCCATATTTCTGCGCCAGCTCAAAGCAGATGTTAAGCGATTCAACAGAATATTCACGGGTAAATTCAAAATGCGGAATGGCACCTGCAGCATCGGCACCCATTTTCAGTGCTTCTTCAAGCAGGCCTTTGCCGTTGGGGTAACTTAAAATTCCGTACTGAGGAAAAGCAACGATTTGAATGTCAATATAGTCCTTAACTTCCTCACGCAGTTCCAAAATCGCGCGCAGGGCGGTCAGTTCCGGGTCGTTAATATCTACATGAGTGCGCACATATTGAATACCGTTGCCTGCCTGCAGGCGGAGCGCCTTGTTTACACGGTCTTTTACTTCCTGTTTGGTAAGGAAAGGCTTATATTCTTCCCAGCGCTGAATGCCTTCAAACAGCGTGCCGGATAAATTCCAGTGCGGGCGTCCTGCCGTAAGGCAGGTATCGAGATGTACGTGCGATTCCACAAACGGCGGCAGCACCATTTTACCGGCACAGCAATCAACCACTTCTTCGCCGGACAGCGCTTCCAGCTGAGGAGCAATAGCGGCAAATTTACCGTCCGTAACGCGGATATCTACCGTTTCCGTGGCATTTGCCAGATACAGTTTTTGCAGCAGCATAACAATTCATCCTTTCTTTACAGTTATTATTTATTTTTGCCAAGCATTTCGCCGATAAAGAAGAATGCAGCAGCAACCACCATGGCATTAATGGCGGCAATGCCCCACTGCAGCAGGTTTGCGCAGGCAGCGCCCACTATAATACCGGCAATGTTGAACCAGTTAATGGTATATTCGTTAAAATCGCTGCCAAATTTTTTATGGTTAAAGAAATAATCTAAAATAACAATAATGCCAATCGGCGGCAGCGCACAGTTAAGAATGCTGAGCCAGCTTACAAAATTGTAATAAAGCCATATTGCAAGCGCCGTGCCGATAATGCCGGAAATCCAGGTAGTCCATTTCATGCGTACTTTGGAAATATTGGAAATGGCAAGTCCGCCGGTGTAAAGAGCATTATTATTGGTAGTCCAGATATTGGCGCCAAGTACAATCAAAGCCGGAATGGCAAGGCCCTGTGCAATCATAACGTAGAAAATATCATCCTTGCCGGTATAAGCGCCGCCAACCGCGCCAAAGCAGAACATCAGTGTATTGCCTAAAAAGAAGGCAATAACCGTAGTCCACACGGCAATGCTGCTGTTTTTGGCAAAACGGATAAAGTTAGGCGTTGCGGTACCGCCGGAAATAAAAGAGCCAATAACATAGCCGATGCCGGTAAACAGGGTAATCTGCCCGGCAGACTGAGCAAAAATGTAAGCCAGCCCGCCGCCTTCTGCGGCCGCAGTAACCATGGAATATACGCCAAGAATAATGATGAGCGGAACGGAAATATAGCTGACAATTTCCAGAGCCTTCATGCCGGTAGCTGCGGTTGCCGTCATTAAAAGGCCGGCAATAATGGTCAGAGTCCATTCGTTCATGCCCATAAGTTCCGCCGCCGGAATGGAAAACATTGCCACGCCTACGCCGAACCAGCCTATTTGCGTAAAGCCCAAAATAGCAGATGAAAGATAAGAGCCCTTGCTGCCAAAAGTACGGCGGCAAAGCAAGTCCATATTCAAACCGGTTTTAGACCCAATAAAAGCCAGCACACCGCAGTAAGCCGACAGGATAATGCCGCCAATCAGGCACGCCCATACAAAGCCTGATAAATCGAGCCCATTACCCAATTTGGCGCCTACGCTCATACTGGCAGAAAAAAACGTAAACCCCAGCATAACGAAGAACATCTGCCAGAAGCCTTTGCGTGCTGAATCAGGCACGGCCTCCAGCGAATAATCCGCGTCCACAGGAGTGGATGTGTTTTGCTTAACAGATTTTTCCATTGATTGTACCACCTTCCAAAAATATCTTTTTGAGGGCAGACAGCTTTTTTCTGCCCCTGCGCAATACCTAATATACTATACCATTGCAGGCATGCTTTGTCCACAAGTTAAAAGAAAAATAACCTGCACAAATACCGGCACTTTTAAGCTAATGCCCATTGTTTAATTCATTCGGGCATAAAAAAAGCAGCCTGTTTTACAAGCTGCTTCGTTGCATTTTGGTGCGGTTGGTGGGATTTGAACCCACACGGGTCTCCCCGCCACCCCCTCAAGATGGTGCGTCTGCCGTTCCGCCACAACCGCATTGGGGTATTGCTATTAAATTTAAATGGTGCGGTAGAGAGGATTTGAACCTCCACGGGGTTGCCCCCACTAGCTCCTGAGGCTAGCGCGTCTGCCGTTCCGCCACTACCGCGTCAACATTGATTATTATAGCGCGCAAAAATCAATCTGTCAATAGTTTTTTATTTTATTTTTATAATAAAGATAATATTTGTCGCGGTCGCGCAAAACTTTTTTTACATACTCGCGCGTATCCGGGTAAGGTATGTCTTCAATGCGGTTAAAATCATAGTTCCAGCCGTTTTCCTGCATCCACGCGCGCGTGTTGCCGCGCCCCGCGTTATAGGCAATCATCATCAGCACCCAGTTGCGCTGAAATTCATATTCCAGCTCGCCCAGATACCAGCAGCCAAGCCGCACGTTATATTCCGGCCTGCGCAAAGCTTCCAAGTCAAAATGGTCAAGCCCCATCTGCGAAGCAATCCATTCGCCGGTTTCCGGCATAATCTGCATCAGCCCAACGGCACCGGCGTGCGATACGGCTTCAGTATCAAACCCGCTTTCGTTTTTTATAACTGCAGCAACCAAAAATGGGTCGATTTTATTTTTGGAGCTGTACTCCAAAATTTCGTTCTGGTAGGGCCACATATAAACAAAGCGCGTCTGCACGGCTTCGCTGCTCCATATTTTCATGCCGGCTTCACCGATGAGAAAAATGGCGGCAGAAACCATTAAGAATTTTACCCACCATCTGTCGATAAATTTTTTCTTTTTCCGCCTGCCCAACTTATGCCTCCGCCGTAAAATTTTTCCATGCTGCGGCAACGGCTTTTTCCGTTTCGGCAAAGGTGCCGCTGTTATCAATTACAAGGCTGGCATAAGCCTTTTTTTCTTCCAGTGTCATCTGCGCTGCAATACGTGCCTTAACTTCTTCGCGCGTCATGTTGCTGCGTGCCATGGCACGTTCTATCTGCGTTTCGCTGTCTACGGCAACAAGCCACACGGCATCCACATCTTTGTACCAGCCGCATTCAATTAAAAGCGGTACGTCAAGCACTGCCGCTGGCAGATTTTTACTGCGGCATTCCGCCAGAAAGGTCTGCGCTGCCGCCAGTACGTTTTTATGGATGATTGCTTCCAGTTTTTTCAACGCTTCTTTATCGTGGAAAACAAGTTCCGCCATTTTGGGGCGGTTAAGCTCGCCGCCATCCGTAAGGTATTCAATACCAAAGGTAAGGGCTATTTCGTTAAGCGCCGCACGCCCTTTGGCAACCATAGCGCGGCTTTCAGCGTCAGCATCAAACACAGGCGCGCCGAGGCTACGCAGTAAATTTGCAATTGTACTTTTACCGGAGGCTATGCCCCCTGTTAAACCTATTACTTTCATTTTTTCACCGTTTTATTTTTGGCAGTGCGGGCAGTATGTTGTGCCGCGCCCGCCTACTTTAGTACCCAAAAGTTCGCCGCCGCACATTTTGCAGCACAAGCCCTTGCGCCCGTATACCAGCAAATGGTTTTGGTTATCGCCCTTGTTGCCCTCACCGTCTTTGTAATCGCGGAAGGTTGTGCCGCGGTTGGCAATGCCCTGCGCAATAACTTTGTTTATAGCATCGTGCAGGCGGTCAATTTCTTCGTCCGTCAGCGTGTTGGCCATGCGCATCGGCAAAATGCCGGATAACGCCAGGCACTCATCGGCGTAAATGTTGCCCAGACCTGCAATAAAAGTCTGCTCCAAAATCAGAGTTTTTATAGGCTTTCTGCTTTTGGCTATAACCGGGCGCATATAACCGGCCGTAAAGCCTTCGCTTAAAGGCTCGGGGCCTAAAGTTTCGTAACCTTCAATATAAGCGTCATTATTGGTAACAAGATACAGCGTGCCAAAGGTGCGGATATCGCAGAACCACATGGTTACGCCGTCCGTCAGTTCAAACTTAATTTTGGCATAAGGCGGTTCCGGTTTATCTGCGTCCTGCGCAATCAGACTGCCGGTCATGCGCAAATGCACAATCAGCTTCTGGTTTTCGCCTGTTTTCAGCACCAGGTATTTGCCGCGGCGTCCTACGTCCAAAATGGTTTTGCCTGTTAAACCGGCAATAAATTCTTCCGGCGAAGGGTATTTTATCAGCCTTGCAAGGTTAATTTCTATATTTTTAATGGTTTTGCCCTTAATATGCGGAAGCAGGGTTTTGCGTACCTGCTCCACCTCCGGCATTTCCGGCATGGTAATTCCTCCCTATTTGGCGTCTGCCCAGTTTACGCCGTAGTTAACGTCGGCAATCAGCGGTACGCTGAGTTTTACGGCGCTTTCCATAGTTTGTTTTACAAGTGCGCCAACTTCTTCGCGTTCGTCCGCAGTAACTTCAAGCAAAAGTTCATCGTGCACCTGAAGCAGTATGCGGCTTTTATAACCGCCCTGTTCCAGCATTTTCTGCACGTTCACCATGGCAATTTTTATAATGTCCGCCGCCGTGCCCTGTATCGGCGTGTTAATGGCGGTGCGTTCCGCAAAGCCGCGCAGGTTAAAATTACGGCTGTTAATATCCGGCAGGTAACGCCTGCGCCCGAACAGCGTCTGCACATAGCCCTGTTTTTTGGCGCTCGCCACCATATCATCCATATATTTTTTAACGCCGGTATAGCGTCCAAGATAATTTTCAATATATCTGCCCGCCTCGCCGCGATTGATATCAAGCTGCTTGGCAAGCCCAAAATCGCTGATGCCGTATACAATGCCAAAGTTTACTGCTTTGGCGCGCGTACGCATGGTGCCGGTAACTTCGTCCAGCGGCACGCCAAACACTTCCGCAGCCGTGCGTGCGTGTACATCCTGCCCATGCAGAAAGCTTTCCAAAAGCAGTTCATCCTGCGCAATATGCGCCAGCACGCGCAGTTCTACCTGCGAATAATCGCAGCTTAACAGATAATCGTAACCTTCGCCCGGCACAAAAATTTCGCGTATTTTTTTGCCAAGTTCCGTGCGGGTAGGGATGTTCTGCAAGTTCGGGTCGGTGCTGCTCAGGCGGCCGGTAACGGTAACAAGCTGCTGAAAATGCGTATGTATACGCCCTGTAACGCTATTAATCAGCGGTCGCAGCCCTTCAAGATAAGTGCTGTGCAGCTTCGTCAGCTTGCGGTGTTCCAAAATAGTCCGCACCAGCGGATGTTCGTTGCGCAGCTGCTCCAAAACGGATACGTCTGTGGAATAACCTGTTTTAGTTTTTTTGATGACCGGCAGGCCCAGCTTTTCAAATAAAATAGTACCAAGCTGCTTGGTAGATTTTAAATTAAAGCTTTCTCCAGCCTGCTCTACCGCCAAAATTTCAAGCGCTGCAATCTGCGCAGCCATTTCTTTGGTTAATTTATCCAAAAGCGCTGCATCCGGCTTAATGCCCGCCAGCTCCATTTTGGCAAGCGTACGTGCCAACGGCAGCTCCATTTCTTCATATAATTTTATCTGTTCGTGCTCTGCAAGTTTGGCACGCAGCACAGGCACAAGTTCGGCAACGGTTTTGCATTCCTGCGCATACTCCTGCGTCAGGTACGCTCCGCCAACGGTTTTAATGCTGTATTCGCTGCGCGCAGGGTCAATAAGATACGCGGCAATGGCAATATCATCCGTTATGCCGCGCGCTTCAACCCCAAGGCACAAAGTGGTTTTAATAATTTCCTTGCTGTCGCAGCAGGCTTTTTGGCAGTTTTCATTTGCCAGCCAGTCATAAAACTGCTGCCAGCCGGGGCACTCGCCTTCAAAAATATAAACGCGCCCATCACATAAAAGCTCCGCACGTTTAAAATATAAATCCGGCAGCGTACCGCCAATTTGTACAGTAAGCGGCGTAACTTCACGCCTTACGGCGATAAGTTTAAACAACGCTTCCGCATCGTCGGCACTTTTTACAACTTCTTCCGGCAGCCCGGCAGGCTTTTCTTCCACAAAGTCTCCAAACAGGCTGAAATCGCCTTCCGGCGCGCCCATAACGGTATTAAAACGGTCGTACATATTGCGGAATTCCAACCCGGCAAGCAATTCGCGCGCTTCCGGCTTTAATGCTTTTAATTCATAATTTGCCAAATCTGCATCAACCGGCACATCCGTAAAAATTGTCGCCAGTTTTTTGGAAAGCAGCGCCGATTCTTTGTTATTCTGCACTTTTTCTCGCAATGCCTTGCCGCTGATTTTATCGGCGTTAGCCAGTACATTTTCCACGCTGCCGTACTCGCCAATCAGCTTGAGAGCCGTTTTGGGGCCAACGCCCGGTATGCCGGGAATGTTATCCGAAGTATCGCCCATCAGCCCTTTCAGGTCGATAAGCTGCTTCGGTTCAAGCCCTTCATATTCTTCTGCAAAAACTTCCGGCGTGTAAATTTTAAGGTCCGAAATACCGCGTTTGGTAAAATATACGCTTGTGCGGCTGCTTAAAAGCTGAAGTTCATCGCGGTCGCCCGTTACAATAATCACGTCCGCTTTCTGCGGCGCGTGTACGGCAAACGTACCGATAATGTCGTCCGCCTCGTAGTTATCAAGTTCCAGCACGGCAATATTCATTGCCTCCAGCACCTTGCGCGCCAACGGGAACTGCTCAGAAAGCTCGCTCGGTGTTGGTTTGCGCTGCCCCTTGTAATCGGCAAACATCTCCGTGCGGAAGGTTTTGCGGCTCTTGTCAAACGCTACCGCCAGCCACTTGGGCTGTACATCCGCCAGCAGGCGCAAAAGCATATTGCAAAAACCGTACACAGCACCCGTATGCACACCGCTCTGTGTCGTTAGCGGCGGCAGGGCAAAAAACGCCCTGTGAATCAGGCTGCTGCCATCTATAACTAAAAATTTATCTGCCATGATTGTTCCTTTCGTTCAATAAATCTAATAATATATTATACCACAAGCAAAGGTGTAGGTAAAATTAAGCATAAAAATAAAGCCCTGCTTATGCAAGGCTTAAATCATCCACGCAGGAATATACATAATGTTGTTTTTATCCATACCGAACTCCGGCACAAGGCAAATGACGCTTCCGCCAGCTGTTTTAACTTCTGTACAGCCGCCAAACGCCGCTTCTATTATATTAAAACGCTTGTACATTTTTTGCACTTGCGCGCTTTTGCTGATGACACACGGATACAGCACGCCGTTGTGTAAAATTAATAGCTCAACCTCTTTGCCATTAAAATTGCGGTAGTAGTATAGCGGCGCTTTCTGTGCGCTATTAGCAAAACTTTTATACACTTCACCAATAACCCATGTTTCAAAAAACTCCGCGCTCATCGCGCCAAGTTCCAGCGCATCTGCCGTGTTCCAGCGCAAAAGGTATGCCGCAAGACCGGTATCCGTAAAATACAGCTTCGGTGTTTTTACAACATACTTAACGCCGCTAAATGCCGCAGGCTGAAGCAAGTAAACTATCCCCATACGTTCCAAAATACCCAGCCACTGCTTCGCCGTCGGTATACTAATACCTGTTTCTTTTGCCATAACGGCGTAATTTAAAAGCTTTGCCGTTTGCGCTGCTGCTGCACACAAAAAACGGTAAAACTTCATCTCATCGTTAAGCTGAACAAACTTGCGGATGTCACGCTGTAAAATATCCTGTACAAGTTTGGCATAAAATACATGCCAGTCCGCACCTTCATTATACATTGCAGGCTTACTGCCGCGCCAAATGCGCTCGTAAATCTCCACCACGCTGTGAGGAACAGAGTTCTGCATCCGTCCTGCCAAAAGTTGCATATCCGGTATAAACGGCGCGCTTTCCCTACCGTCAAGTTCCGCACTGCTTAAACCGCAAAGCTCCAGGCAGGCAAACTTATCGCCAAGCTCCTGCATAATGGCAGTAATAGTTTCCGCATCCTCTTTCGGCGCAATCAGCCAAAAATCGCCCGGTTTGCCGTGCTTTAAGGCATAATCCTTAATCACCGGAACAAGCTCCGGCGCATACTGAATATTATCAATCAGCACCGGCGGCACATAGCGCTGCAAAAACAGCACCGGTTCTTCATTAGCCACACTGCGCAAAGCAGGCTCCGCAAGGTCAGCGTACTTCCGGTCAGGCGAGGCAAGTTTTTTGAGGAATGTTGTTTTGCCGGATTGGGAAATGCCTATTAAAATGCAAATATTAGAAATTTTATTACAATATGAAATTTGATTACTTAAACTACGTTTGTCTATCATACAATCTCTAAAAATTTTAATTTATGAATTAGATTTAGTAAATTTACAAGAATCTAGTTTTATAAATTTATAAATTACATAAATCAAAACTATTTTATAAATTGTTCCTGTAGTTAACATCCATCTTAAAAAATTTTCATCATGAAATGATAAAACAATATAACCAACATAAGATGAATACAATATTATCAACAAGAGATTATTTGTCTTATATTTTATATAATTATAAATAAATGAAAACATATTACCAAACAAAAACAAAAGTATACTACCTGAAACAAATCCAAAATCAGAGTAATATCTCATTAATGCAGTATATACATTAGTATTTATACCATTAAATTCAACAAATGGTGCAAATAATTTTATTACAGGTAACTCCATCCCTAAAGTTCTTAAATTTCCATAAATACTTGGCAGTGTATTTATCCCTATATATGGGTTTTCTAAGAAAACAGTATTTACTAAAAACTTATCTAATGCCGGAATTGATAAACCTAAATAATGAGATAGGATGATAAAAGGCGTTCTTTCTGAAGAAATAGTTTTACCGGTTAAACTCCCTAACAATAAAAATAAACTTAAAAATAAAAATGCTGCTACTATACCTATAAATAAAATATTAAATTTGCATTTTTGACAATAATTATTCTTTTTTAAAAAAAGTATTGAAAATAAACTTACCATATATGTAATCAGAAACAGTAAATTATATCTAGCAGTACTTAAAACAATAAATAATAAACAAATAATGATAGGAAATATATATTTAATTTCGAATTTACCTTTTATTAAAATATTAGAAAATAAACAATAAATGCTTATATAAACAAACGATTCAGAAAAGTAATTTCTATAAATTTGCCATCTTGAAAAATTAATTTCACCTCTTTCTAAAGGAAATCTAACGGCTTTAATCATACCAAATATCCCTTCAGTATTACCAACTTGTAAACTTAAATTATAAACTTCTATAAAACTAAAAACTAAGAATATAATTGTTAAAATATTTAAAATAATAAACTTAAATCCATGTATTTGTAATAAAATATTTTTATTTATTGTTTTTACTCGGTCATAATCTTTAAAACATTTATAACTACAAAATATATCGCCAGATAAAAATGCTACCATCCCTATTAAAACTAGTATACATGTATAACTACCTATAAATAATCCCCACCTATCTACATTGAGAACAGCAAATAACATACTTGTTGTCATAGCAATATTAAATAAATTGACTGGTTCTAAAAAATCAAAATTAAATATATATATTCCAATTAAGGTAATAACTAGCATTAATATGAATAAAATATAAATTAAATTAGTGTCTTCCATTTTTTAAACTCATTTCTCTAACAAGTAATATAACTATTCCCAATAAACATCCCGCAGCAAAGCCAATCAGAGCATACTTCTTTATAATACTGTTTTTATCTATGCTTATTTCAGTTGGATATACTTCAATTTCGTCTATAATTTTTATTTTTAAATCTGGTTCCAACTTTTGCAATTCAACTATTAAAGTATTAAAATAATCATTTAAAAAATTTTTAGCCTCTTTTTTTACATATTGTATTTCTTTAGGATCGCTTTCTTTTAACAAATAAACTATTTCGTAAGTGCCTAAACCAAAATCATTAATAAAAAAATGTCTTTGCATCCAATCATATTTTTGAACCTCATTTAAATTTTCCCAATTTAAATTAAACGAACTATAATTGTATTTTTCTTCAGTTGCATTAATCATATTTTTTTGTATTTGATATAAATCGCAGAATTTGTCAATATTAAATTTTGAGTTATAATTAGCAGTCAGATATTTATCAAAATTCTCCATAGTAAATGTTTTTGTTATTACAACATTACCACTTTGCATAGTCCAATTATCTAAAACACTTTTTTCATAAGCCGATCCGGCTGAAAATAGTAAACCTAATAACACAACAACCCACCATTTTCTTTTTAAAACATTAATGAAACTTTTTAATTTCTCATTCTCTTGCATAACAATCCTCCTATATATTAAAAAATTTAGTTTCTTTTACTGCTTTTACAGATGCTAACGTAACAAAACTTTCTACAATAACAGTACATATACTTATACCGACATCCTGATAAAAATAAACTAATGGAAATATTAATATAAAATTTATTATAGCTGCACACACCAATATTCTAGAAAAAACATTTGCATATCCTATCGGAATTAAAATCTGTATCCCATATATATTACTTACCGTTATAATAACCGGCAAAAATGCCATAATCCTTAACAATAATACTGACTGCTGATACCCAACTCCTAAAATTATTTCTACTATTTTTTCAGCAAAAAGAAAAACTACTATTGATAATATAAAGCTTCCGCTACCTAAAATAATTATAGCTTTCTTAATAAAAATCTTGGATCTTTCTTTGGATTCTTGCAGCAATTTACTAATATGAGGATAAGTCGCCTGTAAAATCGGTTCAAGAATCCTTCTTATATTATCAATAATTTTTTGCGCTCCACTATAATATCCAACTACAGTAGAATTAGAAAATAACCCTAAAACAACAATACTACTTGATGTATACGAATTTATTGCCAACATTGAAATAAAGACACTTTTAGCTTCTTGTATTGCGGTTTTCACATCACAAATTTTAGGTAAAACAAAAACCTCATTAAATTTACTAAACAGTATAATCCACGAGCAAATACCAGCTATTAATGGCACCACAGCCTGAAAAAAAGCAGCTGCTAAATAATCGTCAGGCGCTTTTACAAAATAAAAAATACCAGCTAAACAACAAACACGTGCAACTATATTAACTATAGTTATATAACGCATCTGTTGAATTCCCTGAAAAAACCATATTGGAAATATGACACTACCTATCACATTCAAATAAAACACTAAATACAAAAATATATCTATAGTATAAAATCTATTGGTTAGTAAAATTAGTATAAAAAAAACTATAGTTGCAATACAGAGTAAAAATATTTTTGCGCCAAATATACCGGCGAAAATTTTTCCACGTTTATTAACATCATCATTTTGCGCAATTGCTTTAGGTGCATATAAATTAAATCCATAATCAGTAAACATCACAAAATAATTTATGATACTTTGTACAAACATAATCTTTCCAAAACCGTCTACATGTAATGTTCTTGTCAAATACGGAAACATTATAAACGCCAATAAATATTCCAATCCTTTTATTGTTGTCAACGATATTATATTTTCAAATAATTTGTTTCTTAATATTATCATTAATTTTTATTTTTCTTTAAACCTTTTATAACAATAGTACAATTTACAAATAAATTCATTATAGGCATTAGTGCTTATAATTTTTACTAAAAATCCAGCCGGCCAATAAGATTCCATTATATCTTTTACTAATTTATTAATGTGTGAAAGATAGTAAATTCTACTATTATTTATTTTTACTAATCCTTTAAAACTATCTCCATCAAATCTATATTTTCCTAATAAGTCAACATCTTTATAATTGGGTTTACAACCAAAATTCCAAAAATTTTGTATAGCTACATTAACATTAAAATTCAAATTTTTAAATACATCTTGATTTATATTCTTAATAAAATCCAACGCTCCATTACGTAAATCGCTAATTAACTTAACATCATATTTAAATTTATCTCCATCATAATAATATTTTCCTAATAGAGGCTCTATTTTACCATTAACACTTTTATATCCTTTTACACTTCCATGCGGTGCACTAAAAAAACATTCTAACAGCATATAACAAAATTTCAATTTATAATTAGTATTTAAATTATGAGGACTCATATCAAGATATTTATTGACACCATCATTATCTTTCTGTGTCGTAAAATAAAAAACATTTATATCAACATTCAATTTTTCCTTATTTATAAAATCAGTAATTGCTTTTTCTATTGTTCCTCCTCCGTTTTCTACTATACCTACTCGGCCATAAAAATCTTCTTGTTTTAAATAGTTTTTAAATAAAATTGCTGTTTGTTTTGATTTCTCATATATTACAGGTTTTAACTTTTTAAAGCTATTACTGATAATTACAGCTTTATCTAAATTATTTAGCTCGTATAGATTTTGTACATTTATACCATTATCTTCTTTAAGTATTTTTTTATAATCTTCCGTATCTAACCCTAATTTTTCAAACAAATGAACTGCATCAAATTTTTTAGGCCATGATTTGTAGTGCCTTATCATTTCTTCTAAAGTATCATCATATTGTAATAACGCTGTTACTATTGACCTTCTTGAAGCATAAAAGTAACTATTTTCAAAATCAGGCTTTAAAATATTAAATGCTTTTTGCATAATATAACCATCTCTTGAAAAAAAGAACACTTTTTTTATTCGATTTTCTTCTAATTTATTTATAAGCCAGCATGTATAGCCATATAATAATGGTCCAAAAACTTCATAACCAATTTGATAACTACGAGAACACTTATCATTTATTGTTAAATTAATAAATCTATTAAGGATCTCATAAATTAATTTTTCTTCTTGAGTAAGTCCATTGCAAGAAAAATAACTTGATTTATTCAAATTATCAGAAACAAGATATGCCTGTAATCCTTGTCTTTTTGCCATATTATAATCGACATGTTTATTGTCACCTATATGCACAATCCCTGTTCTATCTAAATTATTATTTTCTATAACAAAATTAAATAATTCTCCATTATGCCACTTTGTTTTTCTATATTCACAAGAAACATATAATTGTTCATAGCCTATATATCCGCATTTTTTTAACATTTCTGCTACTGTATTACGCTGTAAATACATGTCGGAAATTATAAAAACTCTTTTTTTATTTTCTATGCAATAATAAAAAACAGATTTTATTTCTTTATTTGGCAAACAAAAATCGATCTCAGTTTTTAACTCTAATTCTTTTAATCTATCACAAATATCTTTTTTATAATAAGTCAGTAATTCCATATATATCTCATCCAGATTTACCTCTGTATAAGTGTATTTTTTTCTCGCGTTCTTTTCTGCTTTTTTTCTTCTTTTAGCAAAATCTATTTTAACTCCATATAAATTTTGATATCGAAGTTCTACAATGTTAAAAATATTTTCCGGTTTTTCTACATATCTTTTTATTAGAGTATCAAAAACATCAAAAAAAATTATTTTATTTTTATCAATTAATTCCATCAAATTGTTTCTCATCTACTTCTCCAAATAAAATTTTTCAATCTTTTTTATTTCTGTTTTTATATCATAACCAGATTTTTTTATTTGATCTGTCATATCTTTTCTTATATAACTTGTATTTGATAAAATTTTCTTTGCCCAATATTTTGCATCCTCTTTTAATGAAACAAAATTAACCAAGTTGGTAATTTTTACTTCATTTGGTATTACATCAGATAAGTAACATTTTAATCCAGCGGCTTGTGCTTCAATCGCAACTATTCCTAACCCTTCAAAAAGTGAAGGAAATACAAAGCAATCCATTGCTTGCATTAAATCAGGTACATCGTTACGCATACCTAAAAATAATACTTTATTCTCTATATTTAATCTTTTTACTTGTTTTTTTGCTTCTAATAAAAATTTATTATCGTTTACACTATCACCAACTAACATCAAAACTGAATTTGACTCTATTTTTTGCAATTCATAAAAAATGTCTATTAAAAATTTATGATTTTTTGGATATGCAAAACGTCCTACATGACCAACAATAAATTTATTTTCTATATTCAAAGCTTTTCTTAAATTATCACGTTTTTCTGAATTAAATTTATACTTTTTACTATCAATTGCATTATGGATAATTGTAAATTTTCTATTTTTTCCAAACATCCACTCTCCCGCTTTTTTTGAACAAGCCCAATAATCAGTGGCACTAAAACTTAAAATAATTTTGTTAAAATCAATAAGTAAACTTCTAAAAATATCAGCTTTTTCTTCAAGCCCTGCATTATGTGAATGAATTACTCGCCTTGGTATACCAAAAAACTTTGCTATAAATAACGGAAAAACATAAACTAAACTATTTGAATTTAAAACTATCGCCTGATATTTTTTACCTTTGTTACTTAAAAGACATAACCATTGCCAATAGTGTTTTAATGGATTTATATGGCGTGAGCATATATTATATACTTTACTTCCACTTCTTATTATTTCATCTTCTTTGACTATTCTATATTCACTTGTAATATTAACAAAATCATATTTTATTTTATTTTTATCAATATTATGAAATTGCTGTAATAAATATGTCTCCAGTCCGCCCCAGTTTCTTGTCATACCTATTTGTAGAACTTTTATATATTTTTTCATTTTATCCTCGCAAAAATTATTGGATAATTTAATTTTACGTAACTAATAATTTTTACAAATTTAATTAATAATATTTCATTTTTTTGTTTTAATAAATAAATCATTGTTTTTTCTTTTAAACTTAAGTTATTAAATTCATATTCATAAAACTTTTTATAGATATTCGACCTTTTAATTTCTTTTATTAATGTTTTAAGATTATTATTTTTTATATTTCTTTCAATCTCAGAATATACATATCTGTTATATAGTACTAATAAAATTTCTGTTATTTTATGATCTATTATATTAAACTTATTTAGAAGCTTGCTAAATTCATCTATTTTCATTATATGCAATCTAAAATAGTCTTCTTGTTTTTTACTTGATAAACTAGTTTTATTACTTAATTTTCTATAATGATATCCTCCACAACTTATACATTTCATATTATTAGTGTAATTTATATATTGTATATTAAAATCAAAATCTTCATTCATTGCTAAAGTATTGTTAAACTTAATATTATTATCATTTATAATATTAGACTTATAAAAAGTATTCCATACATATCCAAATAACGGATACCGCTCTAATTTTATAGATTCCATTAAGATATCTTTTTTATTATCATAATAGCAATTTGTACATTGACAAAATCTTGTATATTCTAATTTATTTTTATAATTAAAATATTCTTCAAAAACACCGTATTTTAAATAATCAACTTTTTTATTTTTTAAACATTTAAATGCTATTTCTAATAATTTTCTTTCTAAATAATCATCAGCATCAAGAAATGTTATATAAAATCCTTTAGCTAAACAAATTCCATAATTTCTAGTATCTGCAACCCCTAAATTATTACTATTTTTTTTCAAAATTATCCTTTTATCTTTTTCAAGTTTTTGACAAATACTATAACTATTATCTTTTGAACAATCATCTATTATTATCAGCTCAAAATTAGTAAAAGTTTGATTTAAAACACTTTTTATTGATTGTTCTACATACTTTTCTGCATTATAAACTGGCATAATTATCGAAAAAAATGGATTTTCATTTTTCATTTAACCATTACCTAAACTTTCTCTTTAAAAACTCTACAATCTTATTTACCCAGTCCTGCTTTTCTAAAAACACTACCGGCATTTCTTTTACTTTTAACCGTTGCTTTTCAAGCCACACGTTAAACAATCGCTCCGATATAAACCCAAACACTCTTGCTTCATACTGGTTATAGTTTGCAATATCTATCCTTTGTTCCAGTTCAAAAAGTATGCTGAACAGCCAATTGCAATATTCATCAAATAATGTCTTTTTCATTACAAACATATTTAAGATATGCAGCTTCGTTCTGTTCATTACTTTTGTAAAAGCTTCGCTGTATTCCGGGTAAAGTTCAGCTACTATTTTTTCTGCTTCGTCTAAATCACGCTTGTTGTGAGCGTGTTCATACTGGCTGCGCACTGTTTCTATATAGTAGTTGCGCTTTACCGGCAGTATTACATCATATTCTTGCAGTAGTTTTTCATAGTCTTGTCTATGTAAAATTACTGCTTTTTTCTTTTCTAAATTGTTTATATGCAGATTCTTACTTGCAAAATACCTGCGGTAATGGCATAAGCCTATATAGTCACATTTTAGATTTTTCCATGCCCAGTAAAGACCTGTAAGCTCGCAGTAGTTGGCATTTTTAGCAGATATATTATCACCGGTGTTATCTCCTATGTACCCTAACTCTGCCTTCCCTTCTCTGCCAACATGAAGCGGCATATATACATCGTCATTAGGCATACAATATTTTTTATGTGTAGCTACAAGTATTTTTATATCCACGTCGTTATTTCAGTTCCTTTTCTGCAAGGTTTAATGCGCTTTCTATTACTTTGTCCATGTCATAATATTTATATTCACCCAACCTGCCGCCAAAGATTATGTTCTTCTCTTTATCTGCAAGTTCTTTATATTGTTCATATAATTTTTGATTTTTATCGTCATTAACAGGATAGTAAGCTTCTTCTCCCAATTTCCAGTTCTGAGGATATTCTTTGGTTATATACGTTACCGGCTGTTTGCCAAACTCAAAGTGCTTGTGTTCTATTACCCTTGTGTAAGGCGTTTCACTGCCGGTATAGTTCATTACGGCTACGCCCTGGTAGTTTTCACATTCTAATTTTTCAGTTTCAAATTTTAAACCACGGTATTCAAGATGGCCTAACTGATAGTTAAAATATTCATCTATGGCACCGGTATAAATTACTTTTTCTGCTATTTTCTGGTCTTTATCAAAGCAGATATTATAGTCGCAGTTTAGCTCTACATCTATGCCTTCCAACATTTTTTCGATTATTTTATTGTAGCCACCAACAGGGATACCTTGATAACGATCGTTAAAGTAGTTATTATCGTAGGTATATCGTACAGGCAGGCGCTTAATTATAAAGGCAGGCAGTTCTGTGCATTTTCTTCCCCATTGTTTTTCGGTATAGCCTTTAATTAGCTTGGTATAAATATCTGTACCGACTAAGCTTATTGCCTGTTCCTCCAGATTTTGCGCTTCACCTGTTATTGCCCGACGTTGCTTGTTAATTACTTCTTCTGCTTCCTGCGGCGTTCTAATCCCCCACATTTTGCTAAAAGTATTCATGTTAAAAGGCAGGTTATATATTTCGCCTTTGTAGTTGGCAACTGGGCTGTTAATGTAGTTGTTAAACTCTGCAAATCGGTTAATATATTCCCATACCTTTTTATTGCTGGTATGGAAAATATGCGCGCCGTATTTATGGATGTTGATTCCGTCTTTTTGCTCGCAGTAGATATTGCCGCCGATATGGCTGCGTCTTTCTACTACAAGGCATTTTTTGCCCGCTTTTTTAGCTTCATGTGCAAACACACTGCCGAATAATCCGCTTCCCGCTATTAAGTAATCGTATTTCATCAGTTATTTTCTTTCCCTTCGTATAGTAATTTTTAATACGCACCTTTTCTGAGTAATACTACTTTAAATGTTTTAAACAGCAACGTTATATCGAGCCACACGCTCCAATTCCTTGTGTACCAGCTGTCTAACAGCACACGCTCTGCGTAGTCGATATCACTTCTGCCACTTACCTGCCACATACCGGTTATGCCCGGTTTTACCATCAGGTAGTCTTCTATGTATTCTCCGTACCTTATCATTTCGTCCCTTATTATCGGGCGCGGTCCTACAAGGCTCATTTCGCCTTTAAGTACGTTGAATATCTGCGGCAGTTCATCTAAACTTGTCTTTCTTAGGAATGCCCCACTTTTTGTTATGCGCGGGTCGTTCTTTAACTTAAAGTCTTTTTCCCATTCTGCTTTCGCTTCCGGGTCTGTTTTTAACAGTTGTTCTAATTTATCTTTGGCGTCTATGCACATGCTTCTAAATTTATAGCAGTTAAATTCTTTGCCGTTTTTGCCTATTCGGCGGTGTTTAAAGATTACCGGTCCCGGTGAATCTTTATATATCCATAAGGCTATTACTATAAGTATTGGGCTTATAGTAATTGTGCCTATTATAGTCAGCACGTAGTCGAAGATTGCTTTTATCCATCTGTTTATTGGCCTTGCAAGGTTGTTTTTGAGCCTTAATAACATAAGCTTTTCATTAAACAGGCTTTCTGCTTCTATGCCGCCCATTGGTATGCCTACAAGGTTTGGTATTACTCCCATGCTTTTTACTAAAGGCTGTACTTTGTAGATTAACTTTGTAAGTTTACCTTGTTCCAAACCGGGCGCTGCTATAAAGACGTGGTTGATGTTATATTTTGCTATTACTTGTTCTGCTTCGCTGAATTTACCGAGTACAGGATAGTTTTCAAGAATGCCTTCTTCTACTTTATTGTCTTCTAAAAGTCCTATTATTTTATACCCCATACCGGCATCGTTTTTGATGCCTTGTACAAGTAGTTCTGCTGTTTTTCCTGCGCCTATGATGAGTACAGGCATTTGCAGAAGCTGGTATTTTTCTAATATCTTTTTTACTATGTAGCGGAAAATTACAAGCAATATAAAACTCAATATCCAGAATACTGCTATAAACATTCTGCTAGTTGAGCCTGCAATACGTGCTATATAGAGTAATATGATAATGCTTGTAACAGCGTAGCAGCTGGTGATAAAAAGTTTTTGGATTATCTGCCAGAACTGAGCACGGCGTGTATAGAGCTGTCCGATATTTAAGAAGATGAGGTAGATTAAGGGGAATACTACCCAGAAGTTGAGCCAGGAAATGTTCAGGCTGTGGTTGCCGGTATAGAAGTTACGGAAGTTAAAGGCAAGTTCTTCTGCACATACTATGGCGATGTAGTCAACACAAATTAATACAAACGGTAGAATAATATTGGTATACTTATTTATTTTTTGCAGATTTTCTGCCACGGTTATCCCTCTTACATTTTATTGATTGTAATAAAATTTATAATTTTATTTTGCATTATTTTATAATGTTATTTTACCATACCTTTACCCCCCCGCAAGACATTTCCGTTAGAGTGAATCTAACTTTTACTGGTCTTGGTGAAACTTTATCCCTGCCGGTAGGTTAGCGCGGCAGCGTAGTTTCGCATAAACACGCATTATCGGTGATGCGTGACAGCTACTTTTTATCTTTTTTTACAGGCAAACTAAAAATAGCAGCATTAGCCAGACAACTGCATACAAAAATTTCAATATACAATAAAACAATAACAGTAATAAACACGCTTTTTGAACGAAGTGAATAAGCGTGTATTACTGTTATTGCACTAAAATTATTGAAAAATTTTTGTGAGTTGTATGGTTAATGCTGCTATTTACTAAATATAATTATTGATTCACAAATTTTGCTCTTTAATAAATATGTTACATAGTCGTGTTTGCGCACGCAAATAGGAGCAACGTTTTGGCAAGCTGAACAGCAGCAGTTTCTGCAAGATTGCATTTTCTGTTTCTAATAGATGCCTCATCATAAACAAAACCACCCTGCTTACTCCAAACGGAATAAACAGGGTGGTTTACTTTACCTATTACAACTTATTAAGTTTTTCTGCTGTTATGCAGTAAAATTAGTTATTAGTAGGCACGTTATTGTATTTTACTTTAACGTCACGGTATCTGCTCATGCCGGTACCTGCCGGGATGAGTTTACCGATAATAACGTTTTCTTTAAGGCCGAGCAGCGGGTCAACCTTGCCTTTAATAGCTGCATCCGTAAGTACACGGGTAGTTTCCTGGAAGGAAGCCGCAGACAGGAAGGAATCGGTTGCCAAAGATGCTTTGGTAATACCCAGAAGAATCGGATGGCCTTCTGCCGGCTGCAAACCGCGGTCAAGCATCTCGCTGTTCTGTTCTTCAAATTCGCCGATATCAACGTATTCGCCCGGCAGCATTGTAGTATCGCCTGCTTCGTCGATACGTACTTTACGCATCATCTGGCGTACCATAACTTCAATGTGCTTGTCGTTAATTTCTACGCCCTGAGATTTGTAAACGCCGAGTACCTGCTGTACCAGGTAACGCTGGGTTGCACGCACGCCGCTGATGCGGATAATATCATGCGGATTGAGGGAACCTTCGGTCAGGCGGTCGCCTTTTTCGATTTCCTGCCCTTCGGTAACAGCAAGTTTTGCGCCGTACGGAATAGCATAAACTTCTTCCATGCCGTCTTTATCGGTAATGGTAATTTTACGCTGGCCGCCTTCTTCGGCAATATGCACAACGCCGGTGGTTTCTGCCAAAATACCGGGGTGTTTCGGTTTGCGTGCTTCGAACAATTCTTCAACACGCGGCAAGCCCTGGGTAATATCGTCGCCGCCTGCTACGCCGCCGGTATGGAACGTACGCATGGTAAGCTGGGTACCAGGTTCGCCGATTGCCTGAGCTGCAATGGTGCCAACTGCTTCGCCGACATCAACATTTCTGTCGGTTGCAAGGTTGCGGCCATAGCATTTGCGGCAAACGCCAACTTTAGATTTGCAGTTGAGCACGCTGCGGATTTTAACGGTTTCGCGCAAGGCTGCAATTCTGTCTGCCATATCTTCGGTAACATAATCGTTGATATGATAGAGCACTTCGCCGTTTTCATCCAGAATATCTTCGGCAAGGTTACGGCCGACAATACGGTCACGCAGAGATTCGATAACCGTCTGTTTGTTCTTGCCTTCGGTAATAGCACCGATTTCGATACCTTCGATAGCATTGTTGCGCACTTTCATTTCGCGGACAGTACCGTCTGCCAAAATTGCGTCAATCATTGCTTCGGTGTAAGTATCTTTTGCATGTGCCAGCACTTCACCTTCTGCGTTAACAACGTCTTCGGCAACTTCTTTGCCGTCGAAGTGATGCATCAGGTGTTCTTTCATTACCTTGTTGGCATCTTCGCTGCTGATGTTAATCTGAACGGTTTCAGTTGCTTCACCGTCCATATCATCGGTTGCATACAGGTTAACTTCAAGCACGTGGCCTGCAATAAGTTTATTGTAAATATCTTCCGTAATAACGGTATCTGCTTCGGCAATCAGTTCGCCGGTTACAGGGCTTTCAACGCCGGAAGCAAGGTTGCGCCCGATAACGGTTTCGCGCAGTTTGTTCTGGCTTGCGCCAAGGGTTTGTTTGCACAGGCGGCTGCGTTCTTTAACAAGGTTAAAGGTTACAACATCGCAGTCATCCTCGCGTACAATAACATCCTGCGCAACGTCTACAAGGCGGCGGGTAAGGTAACCGGAGTCTGCCGTACGCAGTGCGGTATCTGCCAGGCCTTTGCGGGCACCGTGAGTGGAAATAAAGTATTCCAATACGGTTAAGCCTTCGCGGAAGTTTGCCTTGATAGGACGGTCGATAATACGGCCGGACGGGTCGGCCATAAGGCCGCGCATACCTGCCAGCTGACGGATCTGCTGGGTGTTGCCGCGGGCACCGGAGTCTGCCATCATGTTCAGGGAATTGAATTTATCCATGGTGGCGCTCATCAGTTTTGCGGTAACGTCATCCGTTGCCTGGCTCCAGATTTCAATAACCTTGCGGTAACGTTCGTCCTCGCTCATCAAGCCGCGGCGGAACATGCGCTCAGTTTTATCAATCTGTTTTTCGGCGTCAGCCAAAATCTGCTGTTTCTCTTTCGGGATTTTAATATCGGATACGGCAATAGAAATACCTGCCTTGCAGGCGTTGTCATAACCGTTCTTTTTAACAATATCAAGAATTTCGGCAGTACGCAGGTTGCCAAACAGCTTATGTGCTTTTGCAACAAGGTTGCCCAGTTCCTTTTTGTTAATAAGTTTGCTTAAATGCCAAACCTTAACTTCTTCACCGGCAGCGTTCTTTTCGGTTTCCTGATGGAAGTACTGCAGTTCTTTCGGCAGGTCTTCGTTGAACATGATATTGCCCGGCGTAGTGGTAACAAGGCTTACGCCTTCGTTCTTTTCTTCGCCGTAAATATCTTTGTTAGGTACATAAACCTGAATGCGTGCCTGCAAATCAACAACCTTATGGAAGTATGCCAGCATAGCCTCGTTAATGCTGCTGAAGCGCATGCCTTCGCCTTTGGCTCCTTCTTTCACCATGGTGATGTAATAAGAGCCCAGAACCATATCCTGTGTAGGTACGGCAACAGGTTTGCCGTCTTTCGGTGCCAGAATATTGTTAACGGAAAGCATCAGAATTCTTGCTTCTGCCTGTGCTTCCGCAGAAAGCGGCAGATGCACTGCCATTTGGTCACCGTCAAAGTCGGCGTTGAATGCTGTACATACCAAAGGATGCAGCTTGATTGCACGGCCTTCGGTAAGGATAGGCTCGAATGCCTGAATACCGAGTCTGTGCAGCGTCGGTGCACGGTTAAGGAATACAGGATGCTCTTTAATTACTTCTTCCAAAACGTCCCAAACAACATTATTGGCGCGTTCTACCATGCGTTTGGCGTTTTTGATATTGGTAGCCTGTCCGCTCTGAACAAGGCGTTTCATTACAAAAGGTTTAAACAGTTCCAGTGCCATTTCCTTCGGCAGGCCGCACTGGTGCATTTTAAGTTCCGGTCCTACAACGATAACGGAACGGCCGGAGTAGTCAACGCGTTTACCCAAAAGGTTCTGACGGAAACGGCCCTGTTTGCCTTTCAGCATATCGGAAAGGGATTTCAGCGGGCGGTTCCCCGGGCCGGTTACCGGACGGCCGCGGCGGCCGTTGTCGATAAGGGCGTCAACTGCTTCCTGCAGCATGCGTTTTTCGTTGCGTACGATAATATCCGGCGCGTTAAGTTCAAGCAAACGTTTCAAGCGGTTGTTGCGGTTGATAACGCGGCGGTACAAATCGTTAAGGTCGCTTGTTGCAAAGCGTCCGC
>OGCQ01000696.1_pt1 | contig 50697 bp, 41 predicted proteins | sample 1570161 | NCBI WGS metagenome assembly OGCQ01 (sample SAMEA4384402, study PRJEB24528) | human gut metagenome | reverse complement strand
TGCGTCCTGCTGCGTTGCTTTGATTCCATGTACGCCCGGTACATGTCGTTTAAGCACATTGCATGACGCCAATTTTTATGCCTTCTGACTCTGCGACCTCCAAGAAATTATCCCGTTTTGAGGCGTGTAGTTCCTTGTAAACTGAGGGTATGGGCATATGAGCATATTTTTAATGGGAAACTTTTTAAAGCCCCGGCTTTTTTCTAGCCGAGGCTTTTTTCATTTAATCCCTTTAAGCCTGTTCGTCAATGATTTTTTGCGCTATGCTATTATCCACCAGTTTTTCAAATTCCGGCCCGTTTTCTATAATTCCAGCTTCCTTAATTATGGATATAAGCCGATTATATGCGTCCTCCTTCATAACCGGATCGCTCATCCAAACATCTATATCCTTATAGCGCTTAACAACCGTTACTAATAATTCCATATCGTTATCAGGGAACGAATAGGCTATAGCCTCCGCAATCTCTTCAGGCTCAGCCGAAGCAACCCACTGCTGTCCTTTATATACCGCACGCATAAAAGCTTCGGCAATATCTCCATGCTCCTTAAGATAATCCTTAGTAGCCATAAAGCAGGTATAAGGCACCTCGCCGCCTTCTTCTCCTATAGACGCTACTATATATCCTTCTCCAGCCAGCTCCATAGTAGAAGCAACTGGCTCAAACAGGGCCACATAATCATCCTCTCCTCCTATAAATGCTCCGCCCATAAGGTCAAATTGAACGTCTATCCTAACATTGGCGTCCACCCCAGGAACTACTCCATTCTTTTTCATTACATATTCCAGAGTCATCTGAGGCATGCCTCCCTTGCGGCCTCCAATTATGCTTGTGCCTTTAAGCTTATCCCAAGTAAAATTATCATCCTTAGTCTTGCCCAAAAGAAACGAACCGTCACGTTTTGTAAGCTGGCCTATTATAACCGCATGGTCCTCCCGCCCTTCATTGCATACATACACGCCAGTCTCCGGGCCCATCAGCCCTATATCCGCCTGGCCCGAAATTACCGCGGTCATGCTCTTATCCGAGCCGCCTCCATTGGTTAAATCAATAGTTATGCCCTCTTCTTCAAAATAGCCCAGACTCATTGCAGCATAAAACGGCGCATAAAATATAGAATGCGTTACCTCGTTTACTCTTACCACATTTTCGTCCTTGCTCTGACAACCGGTTAGCATTCCTACGGTCGTCACGGTCAAAATAAGTACGCATAAAATGCTTATAAGCTTTCTTTTCACAAATTGCAACCTCCTGATTATTTTTACATTATCATTATTATGAAACCTTGATAAAAGGGTGACAGAGCTTGCCTGTTTAACATTTGCAGCTATGCAAAAAGACGCGAATTATATCTATTGCAGCGCATACGCTCTTCCCCCTATTCCGGGCTTGCCAGTTCTTAAAAAATATACCCTCAGTTTACAAGAAAGACGGTCAGAAGGCATAAAATCTGCGTCCTGCTGCGCTGCTTTGATTCCATGTGCGCCCGGCACATTTCTCCTTCAAGCGCGCTTGACCTGGCACAAATTTCATGCCTTCTTTTTCTTTGAGACGTGTAGTTCCTTCTAAACTGAGGGTATTAAAGGCTTTAAGCCCACTCTTCAAGGATATTGGCCGTTCGGATAATATCAAGCGGGCCGTGCGGATGATGGCCGCAGCCCTGCTTGCATTCGGTAATCAGGGTTCCGTTGTGTTCGTGATAATATTTTGCCAGCAGCTCTCCGTTTTCGCAGTAGGGAACCGTGTCGTCTTTATCTCCGTATGTCATATATATGGGAAGCCTGTTTTTAATAAAAATATCCATTTTGTCTATGGGATTGTTTCTATAGCATATAAGCTCGGACATGCTCATTCCCTTTGCCGCGTAAAATTCGTCCCAGAACTGGCATGTGGAAATTCCCAATCCGCCTGGGCAGCTTAAAAGATTGAGCACGGGTGCGTCCAGATAGAGCGCCGAAACGTTTTCCGGATGCCTTGCAGCCATTTCGGCGGCGTGCAGTCCTCCGCAGCTCATGCCTATAAGCAGGCATTGGCTTTTTAATCCATAGCCGTAAGCTAGATAATTGATAAATTCGCTTCGGACGTCTTGGTCCTCGTCCGTACTCCAGCGCGTAATATTTGAAATATATCCTAAATAGAATCCGCGATTCAGCAATTCCAGTTCTAACTCGGGAAATGCGCCGAAATATTCGGTTTTTATGCACCATTTGCCTTCAGGATGTGGATTAATGGGTATAACCAGAATGGCTCTGCGTCCGTTAAAATCAAAATCCAGCCGTTTAAAACCATTCCATTTAAGTTCTTCCATAATAGCTGTTCCTTTCTCTGAAAACGCTTATTTTCTATAGTATAATGCGCAGAACAGCACATTGCAAGAGGGTTTTTAATATTTTTATTAGATTAGATAATACAATCAAGGTACAATGCGGTTTTGCTGTCATTGCCCGCTGCTGCGTCCGCTTTGCTGCGCGGTCCTGAAAATACGCCCGGTATGTCTTCAATCGCGCGCCGTGCGGCCAATCAACGGGAATTAAAAGCAAAATCTCCGACCGCAGAGAAAATGAAATTTTTCCGGTTCTGCAAGGCGGCAGGACGCGGAAATACCGGGCGCGTTTTTTGCAAGGCGGCAGGATGCAGAAATATCGGGCGCATTTCAAGGATGGCAACGCGGCAAAACCAAATAATTCATCCATTCAAGGCGCATTGTACTTTGATTATATTGTCTAAGATGCGCGGAGAAAGGCAGCCGCTTATTATATATTTTATTAAAAAAACGCTGCCTTTCATGCGGAGGACGGGGTGTAGAAAATAGGTTGAACGGCATGCAATGCGCGCGTTCTGTTCAGACGGCGCAGGATTATATTTTATTGAAAGTTTGCTTGCGTTTTATGCAATACATGGTATAATAGCCGCGTAGAAAACTTATCCTTAGCTGGAGGGCATGATTTTGGAAAATGAAAGACGGACAAGACGGCTTAGTCCGCCTCAAATAATAGCTTTGGGCTTTTTGGCCGTCATATTTATAGGAGGAATACTGCTCTCTTTGCCTGTAAGCTCAGCCGACGGCGAGAGCCTGCCTTTTGAAAACGCGCTTTTTACAGCTACCAGCGCGGTATGCGTTACCGGTCTTGTGGTTTATGATACAGGCGCGGTTTATTCTGTTTTTGGCCAGATAGTCATAATGCTGCTTATACAGATTGGTGGTCTGGGCTTTATGACTCTGGCGGCGACGCTGTTTTTGATTGTGCGCAAGCGCATAACTCTGCGCGACCGGCTTATTATGCAGGAGCAGTATAATCAGTTCCAGCTGCAGGGATTGGTTAAAATGACGCTGCATATTTTGGCTCTTACGCTGGCTATAGAATTGATAGGGGCCATAATGCTTGCTGTAAGCTTTATTCCGATGTACGGCTGGGGCAGGGGTATTTATTTTTCAATATTTCATTCAGTTTCTGCGTTTTGCAACGCCGGCTTTGATATATTGGGCTTGGGCGCCAGCCTGGTGCCGGTTAATTCCGAGCCCATAATTATATTGACTATAAGCGTTCTTATAATTCTGGGCGGTCTGGGCTTCGGCGTATTGGTGGATATATTAAAGGTGCGTCGGTTCTCAAAGTTTTCCCTGCATACTAAGGTTGTGCTGGTATGCACGGGTCTCCTGCTTTTAAGCGGCTTTCTGCTGTTTTATGTTGCTGAAATAGGCAATTCTAAAACTCTGGGAGGAATGTCGGCGGGCGACGGGGTTATGAACGCATTCTTTCATTCGGTAACGCTGCGGACTGCGGGCTATGATTCCATAGGCGCGGGCAATCTTCATGATTCAAGCAAGATATTGTCGGTAATATTTATGTTTATAGGCGCTTCGCCTGCTTCTACTGGCGGCGGGATTAAAACCACCACTATGTTCCTGCTTATAATGCTGGTGTATACAATAGTTATGAATAAGGATGAGGTAGTGGCATATAAGCACAGGATTCCTCATCAGCTTGTGCTCAAGGCCATAGCAATAGTAATCATATCTTTGTTTGTGGTGCTGTTATCCTCGGTGCTGCTCTCTATATTCGAGCAGGATAATCCGAATACAGCCAGCTACGATTATGTCGATATGCTTTTTGAGAGCGCTTCTGCGTTCGGCACGGTGGGCGTTTCCACAGGCATGACGGGCAGTCTTACCCTTCCAAGTAAAATACTGCTTATGATTACCATGTTTATAGGCAGGATAGGGCCGCTTACCCTTACAATAGCTTTAAGCAGGCATTCTTCTCCTCAGAAGTCTTCGGTTAAGTATCCTGAGGGCCGCATAATTATAGGCTGATGCCTGTGTATGACTGAACTAATAAAAATTATAAAAATATTTTTCTGAAAAGGAGAATTTGCAGATGAAGAGTTTTGCCGTTATAGGGATGGGGTGCTTTGGGCGCAGTCTGGCTACTACCCTTAACGATATGGGACATGAGGTGCTTTGCATAGATTCATCCGAGGATAAGGTGGCTGACGTTGCCGATAAGGTGACTCATGCTATTCAGGCAGACGCTACCGACCCGGCGGCCCTTAAGGAGCTGGGTATAAGAAATTTTGACGCGGTTGTTATTTCTATAGGCACAAATCTTGAAAGCTGCATGCTTATAACCTTGCTGTGCAAGGAGCTGGGATGCGCTAAAGTGTTTGTTAAGGCTACCAACGAGCTTCACGCCAAAATACTTTCTATGATAGGCGCGGATAAGGTGATACTTCCTGAAAAGAGCATGGGCGTAAGGGTAGCTCACAGCCTGGTTTCGGCAGGTATTATGGATTTTATAGAGCTGGCGCCCGATTACGGGCTTGTAGAGCTGAATCCGCCGGCCGCGTGGTATGATAAGACTCTTTCGGCGCTTAATCTTCGGGCTAAATTCGGCATAACGGTTATAGGAATTAAGCATAAAAAGGATATTATAGTTTCGCCCTCGGCCGACGATGTAGTGCGCGAGGGGGATACCTTGATAATAGTGGGACGCAACGACAGTATAGCGCGGCTGGAAAATAAGCATCTGGAAAAATAGAGCATGGATAAATTGATAATAGCAACCAACAATAAGCATAAGCTGGACGAGCTTCGTCAGATATTGACGCCTTATTTTAACAGCATTCTTTCTCTTTCGGAGGCGGGCATAAGGCATGAGACGGTGGAGGACGCCGATACCTTTGAGGGCAACGCGCTTAAAAAGGCGAGGGAAATAGCCCATATTTCAGGATGCGCCGCGTTGGCCGACGACAGCGGGCTGGCTGTGGAGGCGTTAAACGGCGAACCGGGAGTTTATTCGGCGCGGTATGCGGGCGAGCCGTGCGACGATAAGAAAAATTTAGAGCTGGTACTGGAAAGGATGCGGGGGAAAACCGACCGGCGGGCGAGCTTTGTATGCGTGCTGGCCTTGGTGACTCCTAAAACCGAGCTTACTGCCCGCGGGGAAGTGCTGGGAACCCTTACTTTGGCTCCTGTGGGAGAGGACGGCTTTGGCTACGACCCAATATTTTATGTTCCAGAATATAAATGCACGTTTGCTCAGATGACTCAGGAGCAGAAAAACCGGCTGAGCCACAGAGCGGAGGCGGCCCGGCTTCTGGCTGGAAAGCTGGAGGAAATATGAGCGTTATGTATGCCGTGAGCGATACTCACGGAGATACCGGCAATTATACGCGATTGCTGGAATTGACGAAGGACGCGGATATGTACGCGCATTTAGGAGATTATGTGCGGGACGGTCAGGAATTGGGCAGATTGTCGCTTAAGCCGGCGTTTATTATTAAGGGAAACGGAGATTTTTCGGGCGGGGAGCTTGAAGAAATAGTTATTTTGGGAGGAGTGCGCGTGCTTTTGACGCACGGGCATAAATACCGTGTGAAGAGCTCGCTTATGCAGCTTATGTATAGAGCCGCTGAATTGGAATGCGGCGCTGCTGTGTACGGACATACGCATATTTCGGATATAACTTATCAAAACGGGATATATTTTATCTGTCCGGGCACTCTTTCGGGCGCGGGCACGCGCGAATGCACCTATGCCTGTCTGCGTGCGGAGAACGGGCTGCTCAAGCCGGTTATTTACCGAATATAGCCCGAATGCGGTTAAAGTGTAAAAATAAATATAATAAATTCAGGTATGTTTTATATACAGCCGGTTGAGCCGGCGTTTATGTACAGGGGCCGAGGCAATTAAAATGCGGCTGCCCGTTATATCAGCGTCAGGCTATTATTATATATTTAGCAGCCGGCAATTTATATATATGCGCTGTTTTTAGTAGGCTGCAGTCTGTCTGAGCTTGGTATAAATTCCAAACGAAGGCTTTTTTTATAATTACAGCGTCGCGTCTTAAGAAAAGAGCCTGGGCGGAAAATATTTTTAAGAATTATGGGAAGAACAGTCGTACTATCCATATGCTTGCGATTATTCCGACCAGCATGGAAAGCATTGAAGCGCTTAGAGCGTGTCCGCTGTCCTTTATGCCGGCCGCGCCCAGGTATACGGGTATAGTATAAAGAATGGTTTCGGTAGACCCCATAAGCACGGAGGCAAGGCGTCCCTGGAGGCTGTCAGGCCCGTAAAGGGCGTATATCTGGTCTAATTCCGCCAGCGCCGCGGAGCCTGAAAGGGGCCGAAGCAGCAGCATCATGCTTAATCCTTCAGGTACGCCCAGGAGAGAAAGCCCTTTATCTATAAGCGCGCCTATGCCTTCCATTATGCCGCTCGCTCTCCAAAGCCCTATTGCAAAAAGCATGCCTACCATATAAGGCAGTATGGAAAAGGCGCTGGATATACCTTCCTTGGCTCCTGCCAGAAAGCAGGGATATACGTCGGTTTTTTTTCTCCAGGCGCAAAGCAGGGTTATAAGTATGTAAACTGGGACGATATATGAAGCGAGGGCGGTTAGAAATTTCAGCATTTGTCTTTACCGCGTTTTTTGCGCAGCGCTATGCTGAAAATTACTGCAAATATAGTGCTGATAGCCGAAGCCAGTAGTGCCGCGGGAAAAATTTCGCTGGGGCTGGCGCTGCCCGCCTGGGCCCTGAGAGCAATAACAGTAGTGGGTACGAGGGTTAGAGAGGAATTGTTTATAACCAGCAGGGTCACCATATCGTCTGTGGCGCGGTCGTGTCCGCTGAGCTTTTTAAGCTCGCACATGGCTTTTTGTCCGGCCGGAGTTGCGGCGTTGCCCAGGCCCAGCATATTGGCGGCCAGATTCATGGTTATGGCGTTTGAAGCTTCTTTGCTTTTTGCCGCTTGAGGAAAAATGCGCTTTATGATAGGCGAGAGCAGCCTGGAAAGAGCGTTAAGCAGTCCGCCTGCTTCGGCTAATTTCATAAGCCCGCACCACAAAGCATATATTCCGCACAGACTTATGCAGAGAGTTACTGCGTCCCCGGCGCTTTTAACGGCGGCGCTTCCTAATTGCTCCGCTTTGCCCGTCAGCATGCCGTAAACTAGGGCTATAATAATCATGAATTTCCAGACCTTACTCAGCATAAACGTCACCTCTAATGAAGTATATGCGGATTAAAAGATTAGATAACTATATAAAATACTCTAAATAGAGGAAAAAAATAATTTTTAGTAAAATTGTCTCCAAAAAAATGTTGACAAATGTATAAAAAAATGCTATCATTTTAACAAGAAAAAGCAATGGATTAAGAAAGGAGATAATTATCATGAAATCTACTGGTATTGTTCGTAAAGTAGATGGTTTGGGCCGTGTGGTGCTTCCTAAGGAGCTGCGTCGTACATTAGGCGTGGATATGAAGGATTCAATGGAAATTTATGTGGATGGTGAGCAGATAATACTTAAAAAATATCAACCCGCATGTATATTCTGCGATAACGCCACGGACGTTGTAAACTTCATGGGTAAGAATATTTGCTCCGACTGCCTTAAGCTCATTAATGAAGCAGCCGCTAAGAAAGACAAGGAGAACGCATAAGCTTTAGTATACATAAGCGTATGAGGTTCAAAGCGTATCGGTATTTAGCCGGTCCTGTTAGTTTATTGGACTATGCTGAAGCGGATACGATAAAGCTTCAGAAGCCGTTATTCTGTTTAATACGGATTAACGGCTTTTTTATTCCATTTATATTGCAGGAAAAGCTGTTAGCAATAATTCAAGAGGCTTTATTTTCATCGGTTTCTTGACAGAGGACGGTATCTTCAGCTATACTTATTTCCAGCCATACGGGCCGCCGTTTTTAAGATTATATTGCAAACGTTACCCTAAATTAACAAGGGGATACAGGCCTCCAGCGGCCTGATTTCGGCATTTTCTGCGTCGTCGTCAATGGGCGTGCGTTCAGTACGCCTAATTCCGCTTTCTTGAAAATGCCGAAATCAAACCTGCTGGAGGTGGAAGAGTCAGACAGCGGCCGTTTGAGTGCCCTGAAAGGCGCTTGAACGACGTGTTACTAAACGTATACGGAGCGAAAAGCAACACAGCAGGACACTCAAACAGCCCTGTCCCGACCGTATATGCCCTTGTAAACTGAGGGTAGAGGAGAGAATAGCAATGATTATAAGCGCAAGCAGAAGAACGGATATACCAGCCTATTATGCGGATTGGTTTTTTTACAGGCTGCGCCAGGGCTACGCGCTTGTAAAGAATCCCTTTAACGGCAGGCAGATAAGCAGGGTGAGTCTGGAGCGCAAGGATATGGACGGCATTGTTTTTTGGACAAAGAATCCCATACCTATGCTGGATAGGTTGGACGCCTTAGAGGGAGTGCCTTATTATTTTCAGTTTACGCTTAATCCATATCTTGAGGATATAGAGCCTAATTTGCCTCAAAAAAGCAGCTTGGCCCAAGCCTTCAGGAGTTTGTCTTTAAAGTCGGGACGGTTAAGCGTGGTTTGGCGATACGACCCAATATTATTTAACGACAGGTATACTCCTCAGTTTCATATAAAAGCATTCAAGGAATGGGCGGCGCGTCTTGCGCCCTATACTGAAAAATGCACCGCAAGCTTTTTGGATGATTATTTAAAGATTCGCTCCGCGCTTAAAAGGGAGGGCGTTTATTTCCCGTCTGACGCGCTTAAGGAGGATATTATATGCAGTTTTGCAGATATTGCAAAATCTGAGGGCATATATGTTGATACGTGCGCTGAAGAAGGGGATTTTAAACGATACGGCGTGCGCGGGGCGGCCTGCGTGGATGCGGAGCGCCTTGAAAGACTGGGGGCTTCGGGTTTGAAGCACAAGAAGGACGCCAGTCAGCGGCCGTCGTGCAATTGCGTCAAAAGCGTGGATATAGGCGCTTATTATACATGCATGAGCGGCTGCGTTTACTGCTACGCCGGGAATTTAAAGCGGGGCTGTATTCAGGCTGATTATAGATTGGAGACGCTGGCTGCGCCGTGCCGGACGGCGAAGCCTTAAAGGTCGAGACATGCTTTATATATAATGTCTCTGGCGACGCCGCGCTGGCGGGCGGCGGCTTTTACCGCCTCCTTCTTTTCCAGCCCTGACGCCATAAGGGCGAGTACATGCTCTCTGACGTCCTGGGGATACTGAATTTGCTCAGAATTGACAGCGCCCTGGAGTACAAGCACATATTCGCCCCTCGGCGGGTTGTCCGAATCAAAAAGGCAAATAGAATTTTCATTTAAAGTAATCTTAAGACATTCTTCATGCAGCTTTGTCAGCTCTCGGAGCAAAGCAAGCTCTCTGCCGGCGCAGTATTGCGCAAGCTGCTTTAATGTTTCCTCCAGCCTGTGCGGGCTTTCGTAGATAATTGAAGTGCGCGTTTCATTTTGCAGCGCTTCCAGGCGCTGGGTGCGTTCCCTGCCTTTAACGGGCAGGAAGCCTTCAAATACGAAGCGGGAGCAGTCCATTCCGGATAAAACAAGGGCGCAAAGGGCTGCGTTAGGCCCGGGAATAACCGTTACATTTATATTAAGCTCTCTGACCTTATTAAGGATTACCGCGCCTGGGTCAGAAATCAGAGGCATGCCTGCGTCGCTGACGATTGCTATATTATTGCCCTGGTTTAAAAGATTTATCAGCTCCAGCGTTCTTTGCTGCTCGTTGTGTTCGTGGTAGGATATAAGCTTTTTCTTAAGCTTTAAAGCATTGAGCAGCTTCAGCGTATGACGGGTGTCCTCGCATGCTATTATATCGCAGCTCTCCAGAGTTTTAATAAGCCTGAAGGAGACGTCGTCAAGATTGCCTATTGGGGTAGCGCAGAGATAAAGAGTTCCGGTGCCCAAGATAAATTCCTCCGTATGCGGTATGAAATGTGTGCCGGCGCTCATAAATGATATGCACATATCATTTGCTTCCGGGGGCGCATTATATTCTGTGGTATATTTTATCCAATTCAAGCGTAGGTGAGCCGTCGCTGTTATATACTATCAAGGTTGGTTCAAAGCTTGCGTGGGGCCGTGCATTTTTTATGCCCTCAGCTAAAACCAGGTTGGGTGTTTTATCCGCTTTTGACTGTATCAGCCTGAAGCGCTTAGGCTCTATTTTATACCGGCGCATAAGCTCGATAAGCTCTATGAACCGGTCGCTTTGATTTATTGTATAGAATCTGCCATGACTGCGGAGCAGCCGGGAGGCGCACGCTATTACGTCCTCCAGGCAGCAGGTTATTTCATGGCGGGATAAGGCCTGAGCGTCTCCTAAGCTGGTTATGCCGCTGCCGGCTTTTTTATAGGGAGGATTGCTTATTACCGCGTCCATTGTGCCTGCCTGAGCGCCAAAGCCGTAATCGCGCAGGTCTTGGTTTATAATGGTAATTTGCGCTTCTAAATTGTTCAGCTTAACGCTTCGGGCGGCCATTTCTGCTATGGCGGGCTGTATTTCCAGTCCGGTCATATGCTTGAATTCATATCTGCCCCAAAGCAGCAGAGGGAGTATGCCTGTGCCTGTTCCCAAGTCGGCCGCGCGCTCAGATTTTTTTAGACGAGAGAAATGAGCGAGCAGAACCGCATCCATGCCGAAACAAAAATACTGCGGATTTTGTATAATTTTAAGGCCGCGGAATTGCAAATCGTCAATTCTTTCGTTAGGCATGAGGGTCATAATGCAAATATTCTCCAATACAAGACGCTGTTTAAGAAAATTATTTATTTTATTATAGAATAAAATTGGGCTAAACGCAACATTTTTAATGTCTGCCGTGGGTTATGAACACTTTTTGAATTTAATCATAATAGGATAAATACCTTATTGACAGCATTGTAACTTTAGGGTATAATCCCTGTTGTATAAAGACTTAATACTCTCTATGCATAACCTAGGTAAGCGAGGGGAGGGGAATATATGCCGGAAATTCGTGTGGGAGAAAATGAATCCTTGGAAAACGCTTTGAAAAGATTTAAGCGTAAGTGCGCCCGTGAACAGCTGATGAGCGAGGTTCGTAAGAGGGAGCATTATGAGAAGCCCAGCGTTAAGAGAAAGAAAAAGGCTGAGGCTGCAAGAAAGCGTAAATATTGATTTAAAAGCCGGATATTATCCGGCTTTTTGCATGAAGCCAACACGCCTCGGCAGCGGGCGGATATGCGGCTCTTGAGCAGGCTTTAAGCCTGCCCGGAGCCGAAGCTGAAAGCTTTGGCTCCGCGGCCTTTGGCCGCAAGCGCCGCATATAGGCCCTTGCTCAGGTTTGCAAAAGGTTGGACGGTTGAGCCTGGGATAGGGCTCCGCCTTCATTTTTAAAAATTAATAAGCCGTTTTGCAATCTGCAAAACGGCTTAATTTTTTATTAATTTTAAAAAGCTATGACGCCTAAATGCTCCAGCAGCACCTTTAGGCCTATTAAAATGAGCACGATTCCTCCTGCCAGTTCAGCTTTATTTTTATATTTGCTTCCAAAGCGATTGCCCGCCATAACTCCTATAAAAGACAGGATAAAAGTAATTATGCCTATTAATGATACCGAAAGCGCTATATTAACTTTTAAGAATGCAAAGGTTATGCCTACCGCCAGGGCGTCTATGCTGGTTGCTATTGCCATAACTATAAGCTCTTTAATGTTCAGCCTGGAGCTTATGGAGGAGCATTCCTCCTCGGGCCTTATAGCCTCGTATATCATTTTACCGCCGATGATTCCCAGCAGTATAAAGGCAATCCAATGGTCAATGCTGGTTATATATTTTTCAAAATAGGTTCCTAAAGCCCAGCCGGCCAGCGGCATGCCCGCCTGAAAGCCTCCGAAAAAAAGCGCAATAATAAACGCATGCTTTATATTAAGACGGTCCATGGCCAGCCCGCGGCATACCGCAACGGCGAAAGCGTCCATGGCTAATCCGAGCGCAAGCAGCACGAGCTCGAGTATACTCATATATGAGACCCCCAAATAAAAAAATCAGGCGCACGCACACAGTTATAGTATCCGGTTCATTGGCGCATGATTGTATATATTTAATGAATGATTCGCGCAGATTACAAACAATACCATTTATTATAGGTTATATAGGACAGGCTGTCAATTAATTATTTAACGGCGGGTATTCTATTTTGATAGTATGGTCTTATTTTTTAAAAATAATTAGTTTTAAATTCGGCATGAAAGCGCGGACGTATGGCCATAATATAAACAAAAAGAATGGGAGATATATGCATGAGCTCAGGCTGTCTTTCTAAAGATATAGAGAAAAACATAGCGTTCTTTCAGCCTTATGTGGATGAAAATGCAGACCTTTCCTTGCGCCGAGTGGTTATTAATAATCCGGGACAGACCAAATGCGCCGTTATGTTTTTGGAGGGCGTTACCAATCAGCAGCTTATAGAACAGGATATACTGCGCAGTCTGCTGGAAACATACTGCAAGGCTCAGAATGTTGAGGAGGTTATGCGCACGGGTACGGCCAGCTCTCAGCAAATTGTCCTTGAGGGCTTGGATGAGACGCTGGAAATGGTTTTTTCGGGTTTTACAGTATTGCTTATAGATGGAATAAATAAATCCATAATTGTGGATATGCATGGAGGCGCTTCCCGTTCGGTTGAAGAATCATCCCTGGATAAAACCATTCTGGGCGCACGCGACGGCTTTGTGGAGAATTTAGTGCCTAACGTAGCGCTTATAAGGCGGAGACTTCGCACTAAGGAATTAGTTGTGCTAAATATTTATATTGGCAAACAGACTAATACCCGTACCGCTATATTATATATGAAAGACAGGTGCGACCCGCGGCTGCCTGAAATAATAAAAAGCAGACTGGAAAACGCGCAGCTTGAGCAGGTGCTTACAATAGGGGATGTGCGTCCCATTATATCTGACCAGAAAAGCATTTTTCCAACCATAAAGGCTGTGGAACGGCCGGATACGGTATGCTCAATGCTGATAAAAGGCAAGGTGGCCATTATCTGTGACCAGCAGCCTATAGCCCTTGTTTCGCCCGCTTCCTTTAAGGAGCTTTTTGAATCTCCTAACGACGCGGCCATAGGCAAGCCGCTTGGGAAAATCCTTCAGTTTGTTAGAATGGCAGGCTTTATTATATCTGTGACAATACCGGGCATATATATATCCCTGCTGGATTTTTCCCGCTCGCTTTTGCCGAGCGAGATGGCAAGTATGCTTATTGCGGCTGAAAGTATGGTGCCGATACCTCTTACCGTGGAGGTTATAATAGTAGATTTGCTCGTGCTGCTGATATTTGAGGTGGGCATAAGCCTTCCTACCGTACTGGGAGGCACGATAGGCGTTTTCGGCTCAATAGTTCTGGGACAGGCGCTTGTGAATTCGCAGTTCACCTCTGAAGCTACGCTTTTGGTGGTGATAATATCGGCTATGAGCGGATATATTATTTCAAATTATCCCCTGGCTAATTCCATGCGGCTGCTGCGATACGGAGTAATAATTATGGCGGGCTTTTTCGGGCTGTTTGGAGTGAGCATAGCTTTGCTTTTATTAATAAGCCGTCTTAACGCCTTAAGCACTCTTGGGTCCCCTTATATTTATTTTACTGCCAGGCAGGACAAGGCGAAGAAAAAACGGCCGTTGACTATAGAAGAATATAAAAGACGAAAAGGCATGGAATAGGAGGGGTACCGTTGAATAAAAATATTCAGCTGGGTGAAATAAGCCCGGACGGCGTAAACGGCAGACAGCTTGGCTATATAATTATAAATACTCTTATGGGAAGCGGAGTTTATTTGCTTCCCAGCCTGCTCTCTAACAGCGCGGGTCATGACGGCTGGCTGCTTGCCATTCTTGGAACGGCAGTTCCCATAATATACACTATTCTTATATGTGCTTTTTTTAAGCGCTCGCAGATGTCTTTTAAAGATACGGCTCAGGATATGATGGGTAAGGCGGGATGGGCGGTAAGGGCGCTTTACGCGATTATGCTTACGCTTTTCTGCATAATCGCCCTTAAAACCATGAGCGAGCTGATAGGCACGAATATGCTGCCCAGAACGCCTAATATAATAATAGAGGCTATAATAATGCTTTGCGTTTTATATGCGGCGAGCAAGGGCATGAAGGTTATAGGCAGGATAAACGTAGTGCTTTTCGTATGCTTTATTTGTCTGGCGCTTGCGTTTATTTTAAGCGTAGATAAGGCGGATTTCCGTAATGTGCTGCCAATAGCAGATTATAAGAAATGGGATAACCCGGTTTATGCCATTCTGGCCGTTATGAGCTTTTTTATTGGCCTGGAAGTACTATATACGTTTTACCCGACGGTTAAAAATAAGGACAGAGGCAGAAATTATGCCGTTATAGGCGTTTTGGCTTCAGGGATAGGCTTTGGAATAATAAATTTTGTGTGCGTGCTGGTTTTTGGAGAATATATGCTCTCTGATATGGGCTATTCCTCTTTGCTGCTGCTGCGCTCCAGTACTAACGGCTTGTTTATACGGCTGTTTTTAACTCTGCTGTTTTTTAATCTTATGCTGATAAAGCCCCTTTTAAACTGCGGCTTTGCTGCCGGCAGCACTATTATGGAATTAGCGCCGCTGTTTAAGAAAAAGCCCTGGATTACATTAGCGGTATGGGGGCTGATTGTGGTTGCTGCAACCTCGTTCCTGCCTTCAACTGATGAATCTGGCCTTTTGTATCTTATTCTGCTGGTATTTGGTTTGCTGTACGGCCTGCTGCTCCCAGTTATGGGTTTGATAAAATATCGTCCGGCAAAGAAGAAATTAAGAGCTTCAGCTAAGAGCGGAATTTTATGGGCGGAGGGTAAGAAATGAGATGTATTAAATTGTTAGCTGTAATATTATGCTGCCTTTCTCTTTGCTCCTGCTGGGATTCCATACCCATTGAGGACTGCGCCCACCCCATTATAGGCGCTTATGACGTACCTGAGGATGGCAAGAATGGAGTGACTGTTACTGGTATATATTATCAGTCTCTTTCAGGCGAACCGGTAAGCGCGGAAATAATAAGCCTTACGGAGAGCAGCGTGGGTGAGACCAGGCAGAAGAGGGCGGGCTATAATTTTGAATCTTGGAGCACCAGCATGCTTAACGTGCTTATGTACGGCAAGGAGCTCTCGCAAAAGGGCTTGTGGCCGTATATTGATATTATGTACCGCAGTCCGGGCACCAGCGCTACTATAAAGCTGGCGGTAGCGTCGGACAGAGCGGATTATATACTTAAGGAATCTTCGCCGGAGGAGGATATACGCGCGGCGTATATTACTAACGTAGTGCTTACGGCGGATGAAAGCAGTCTTTTGCCCAGCATTGATATAGTGGGTTTTATAAAGGATTATTATACTCCCGGCTGCAACAGCGTTTTGCCCGTTATAAGTTTGGACGCGGATGATAAGCCCGTGCTTTCGGGCGGAGCCGTAATGAAAAAGGATGTAATGGTAGGGGAATTGGATTATGAACAGTCCAATATATATGTTATGCTTAGGGAAAACAGCAGTACGGGGATTATGGTATACGAATGCGAATTAAGAGGGGAAAAATGCGAGGTAACGGCGCTCTGCGGCATTACTCGAAACATAAAGACCAATAGAAGGGAAAGCGGCTATGAATTTGAAATAGCTTTGGATATTAATGCGGACATAATGGAAATAAGCTCGTTGACCAGCATGACGCCCAGCGTGGAGGAAATAAATATTCTGACTGAACAATTAAATAAGAGCGTGGAGGAAAGAGCGTATAAATATTTGAATTATATTCATAAAGAATTAGGTCTGGATAATCTTGGACTTGCGCGTGAGGTGCTTGCTATGGACAGGTCTCAGGCAGAGCAGTGCGATACTAAGGAATTTTGGCAGGATATTAAGGTAACAGTTAAGGCGGATAGCTTTTTAGAAGCGGTAACGCCCTGAAAAGACTTAAAAAGAGCAGTCTGTTTTTAAAGGGGCTTAATTTATTAAGGCGCGTTTTAAGGTATTTATAAGGCTGTTCCTTTTTTGGGTATAAAAAGAGAAGAGGTATCTGCTTTTTCCAGCTGGAGCAGCTTCAGCTTTTTATCAATTCCTCCGGCATAGCCGGTAAGACTCTCGTTTGCGCCTACTACGCGGTGGCAGGGGATAATTATTGAAATCGCATTGTGTCCTACCGCTCTGCCTACAGCCTGTGCTGACATTTTAGACAGCCGCCTTTGTTTTGCAATCCTGTCTGCAATTTCTCCGTAGCTAATGGTTTGTCCATAGGGAATGGACAGCAGAATCTCCCATACCATTTTGCGGAAAGGGGTGGTTTGCATCAAAAGAGGAGGGGTAAATTCGGGAGCTTGGCCGTTCCAATATGTTTCTAGCCAGTTAATTGTCTGTTCAAATACAGGCAGAAATTTTTCTTCATGTGTTTTTGGGATAGAAGCGCCATAATATTTTTGCCCGTCGAACCATAAGCCGGTCAGAGCCGTACCGTTGCTGGAAAGGGTTATTCCCCCAAGGGGCGAATTGCAATGATATGTATAGGTCATGGCTGGTTCCTTCAATATTTATTAGTATTTTGTATGACTGCCGGTATTCAAGCAACAATACGCTTTAAGCTTGGAATTTGTCTTTTCTGACCGCAGCCTGTTACTGATGCCGGTGCGCAGTCGGGGCTGCGTCTGTGTAAAGAGCGGCCTTACTGCGGCTTATTATGTTAAAGTCTCATTATATTCTAGCATATATTGGCGCTGTCGCGCAAGGCATAATGCATATAGATACACTAAAATTTCATGAGAAGTCAGGGCAGTATATACAAGCCGGGCGCATATACATATAGCGGTATTAGTTTGTATTGTGCATTCTAAGGTTAGTTTAGTGCATTGTTTGGTTTGAAATAACTATTATAATTAAATATAAATGTGTTTTGGGAGGATTGGTGTTTTATGAAGAAAATAGTTCTTTGTATTTTGACGCTTATTCTTGCAGTAGGGGGAGCCGCCGGGTGCACTCCTCAGAATAAGCCGGAGGAGAGCTTGCCCAACACGGCGGAACCGACTGCATCTGAAAATCAGGTTCAGCAGGAGCCGTCTCCTAGCGGTCAGGAACCTTTTAGTGAATTAATACTGCCTGATATTGAGATACCCCAATCATTTGAGAGCAAAAGCGAGGAGATTGAATTTATGTTTGAATATTATATGCAGGCTGTACCTTCTATTACATGGCTGCCTGATTATGACCCTATAGGCTATCCCGGAATAAAGGCGTTATATTATGACGGTCTTAAGAATAACGGCGTCCAGACAAAAATCTTTGCATATATGGGCTTTCCTGAGGGTGCGTCTGCGGAGAACCCTGTGCCGGCGGTAGTATTGCTGCATGGCGGCGGAGGCTTTGCTTTTCCGCAATGGGTTAAGGTATGGAATGACAGAGGGTATGCGGCTATAGCCATGTGCAATACAGGCTATCGGCCCAAAGACGGAAATATAACCAGCTTTTATGACAGCAACGACTGGACTAAGGTTATTCCGGCGCAGGAGCGCAGGGAGGACGAGCGCATATTGATACCTGATAACGACGGAATGTCCTCTTATAACAGGGATATATCCTGTCAATGGATGTATCATGCCGTGGGCTCGGCAATTATGGCCAATAATCTGCTGCGGGCGGATGAAAGAGTGGACAGCGACAAAATAGGCATTACGGGCATATCCTGGGGCGGCGTAATAACCTCAATTGCAATGGGCTATGATACTCGGTTTGCTTTTAATATTCCAATATATGGGCATGCGCATCTGGGCGAAAGCCTTACATGGATGAAAAATCATTTTACTCCGGGCGCCGTTGAGCTTTGGGATGCAACTAAACGTCTGGACAAGGTGACTTCTCCTATACTGTGGCTTTGCTGGGCTGGCGATAATGCTTTTTCCATCAATACTAACAGCGCTTCATATATGGATACTATGGATAAATCCATATTTTCTATGCGCATGGAAATGGGGCATAGCCATGATTTAGGCTGGATACCTTATGAAAGCTATAGGTTTGCTGACCATATAATTAAAGGCGGGCTGCCTATGACGACCGTTAAGGAGCATCCGTCTGCCAAAGCGGGCAGGGATGTTTCCATGAGCGTTGATATTCCTGAGGACACCAATTCTATAAGCGCTGTATGCTATTATATTGACGCTCCCCTTTCCTATGGAGCGGATTCCAATATGGAGCAGCAATGGCAGAAGTGCGAATGCAGCGCGGACGTGCAGACCGGCATGATAACAGCGCAGCTTCCGGACGAGGCCAGAGGCTATTATGTGGAAATAACCAGCGTTTGCCCTGAGGGCAGCTATGTTACAAGCTCTGAGTTTGTGACTATAGAATAAGCTGAATAATTAGGCTCCGTTTTGCGGAGCCTTTTTTATTTAACTATTGCTTTAGGCGGACAAATATTATATAATTATTTCAATTGGCCGGGACTAGAGAATCATTGCCGCTTAACAGTCCGAGACAAAAACATATATGCATTAATGTTCAATAATACATATGATTGAATTTGCCTGTTCGGCATTAAATAAAGGAGAAAATTATGTTTGAGGAATTTATGGATACTCTGCCGGAATGGGATTATCTGCCTGAATATGACCAGCCGGATTATCCGGGCATACGCGCTCTGTTTTATTCTGGGCTGCCGTTAAACGGAACGCCTACGAAGATATTTGCGTATATGGGCGTACCTCAGAGCGCTTCGCCTGAGAAGCCTGTGCCGGCGGTAGTGCTGGTGCATGGAGGCGGAGGACATGCCTTTACCGAATGGGTTAAGGTGTGGAACGACCGGGGTTATGCGGCTATAGCTATGTGCAATACTGGCCATTTTCCCAAGAAGCCGGGGAAGATAGATATTTACGGGCCGGATGACTGGACTCACGAGCCGTCCGAGATGGCGCTGCGGCCGGACGGCTGGACGCTTATACCTGACAACGACGGTATGAAAAGCTATGAGCAGGAATTAAGCGCTCAATGGATGTATCATGCGGCAGGCAGCGTAATATTGGCGCATAATCTGCTGCGAGCGGACCAAAGGATAGCTAAGGATAAGATAGGAATTACAGGCATATCCTGGGGCGGCGTGATAACCTCAATAGTAATGGGCTATGACAGCAGATTTGCCTTTTACATACCGGTATACGGCTGCGCGCATTTAGGGGAGAGCCTTACCTGGATGAAGGATTGCTTTACGCCTGGCGCGCTGAGGCTTTGGGATGCGACTGAACGGCTGAACAGAGTTAGGGGACCGATACTATGGGTATGCTGGGCCAGCGACGAGGCTTTTTCCATAAATACCAACGACGCATCCTATGGCGATACTATGGACAGGGCGGCGCTTTCCATGAGAATAGATATGCTGCACGGACATGTACAGGGCTGGACGCCGCTGGAGATATATCGTTTTGCAGATAATGCGGTTAAAGGCGGGCTGCCTCTTACCAAAATAACTGCACAGCCGTCATCTCAAACGGGCAGACAGGTAGAAATGAAGATTGAGGCGGCGGAGGATACAATGCGTGTGGAGGCAGTATGCTATTATATAAACGAGGCGCTTTCCTTTAATGAGAAATCTCAGATACAGCAGCAGTGGCATGAGGTTAAATGCGGGTATGATAAAAGCAGCGGTGAAATTAGGGCAGAGCTGCCGGCGGAGGCGCACAGCTATTATATAGAGGTAAGGAATTTCTGCCCGGAGGGCTGTTATGTAGTCTCTTCACGGTTTATTACTCTTTGACTTTACAAAGGGGCAATAGAAAGCTATAAGGCGCCATTCCCCCGGCGCGGTGCCCCGCTTAAGCGGGGCCGGCCCGTTTCAGCTTTTTCCGAAAGGCTTGCCTTTCGGAAAAAGCTGAAACGGTTAATTTTGCCGCGCAGCGGCAAAATACCGCGCCGGGGGAATGGCGCCTTATAGCTCTCTATTGCCCCTTTAGAATTAGAGCTTTTTTAAGAGATAGTTCATATAGCTGCAGAAATATGCAAAAGCAATTCCAGGCTCCTCCAATTCGGGGTTCCAGCGCTTCACCCATTCAAAGGAGATAAAGCCGCCGTAGCACATATTTTCCAGCTCTCTTAGCGCGTCAAGAGCCGGAATGTCTCCATAGCCCATCATGCGATAGCTGATTTTGCCGTTTTCCATGAAGGAATCTTTTATATGCACATGCTTTATATAGCGTCCTAAAGCGGATATTACCCTGCCGTGCGTTTCGTTGTAGAAACGCACGGTATGATGGATATCCCAAAGTACGCCCATATTATTCCGTCCCGCCGCCGAAAGGAAATCCTGCATTGCGGCAATGGAGCCTAGCTGTCCGTTTGTTTCAATAAGCGGAGTAACGCCTGTATCCTTGGCGTAATCGCAGAGCTGTCCGTATAATTTAGCGGCCAGGGCCATATCTCCGTTCTGCGGCTCGGGAGTAGGCTCAGCCATAACACGGATATATGGTATACCGGTCTTTTCGGCTAAATCTATATACGCGCAGGCTTCTCCAAAGGCCTCGTCCGCCTTGGCTTTGTCTGCGAAAAACGCTCCCGAGGTTAAAATGGGTATCTCAAGGTTCATTTCCTTAAGCTTGGATAAAGTGCCCTGCAATTTGTCCGGCGCGAATATTTTTAAGGCGGGAGCGTACATCTCGTCTCCCAGTCCTCGGATTTCTACGCCTGACATCCCTAAATCCTTGGCTATGGCGAGTATCTCGTTCCATGTCCAGTTGGGACAGCCTAATGTTGAAAAGGATAGTTTCATTTTTTTCATACCTTTCTTTTGCGTAATACAGCCCAAAATATTACGCGGTTTCTATAGATGCGTCGGCCTGCAGATTGAGCAATTCAATAGCCTGGTCGCGCAGCACGAATTTTTGTATTTTGCCGCTTGCGGTCATGGGGAAGGAATCCATAAAGCGCACATATCTGGGCACCTTATGCCGGCTCATCTTTGCGCGGAAATAATCCTTTACTTCTTCTTCAGTCATCTCCTGGCCCTGCTTGAGGATTATGCAGGCCATAATTTCTTCTCCGTACTGCTTGCTGGGTACGCCTATAATTTGTACATCCTGTACTTTGGGATGGGTGTACATGAAATCCTCCAGCTCTTTTGGATAAATATTTTCCCCGCCGCGGATTATCATATCCTTTATACGGCCGGTAATCTTATAATAGCCGTCCTCGTCCATTACCGCTAAATCGCCTAAATGCAGCCAGCCATCCTTATCTATGGCCATGGCCGTGGCTTCGGGCATTTTATAATAGCCCTTCATTATATTATATCCGCGGGCGCAAAATTCGCCTACAACTCCAGGCCCTACTGTTTCGCCCGTTTCTGTATTTATAATTTTGCATTCAACTCCGGGGAGCGCGCGGCCTACGGTGGCAACGCGCTTTTCAATGCTGTCGTCCGTTCGGGTCATGGTGCAGCCGGGCGAAGCTTCGGTTTGGCCGAAAGTAATAGTTATTTCTGGCATATGCATTTTTTCTATTACGTCCTGCATGACTTTTATAGGACAGGGGGAACCGGCCATAATGCCGGTGCGCATATTCGAAAAATCAAACGTATTAAATTCGGGGTGTTCAAGCATTGCTATGAACATGGTGGGGACGCCGTGTACCGCCGTGCATTTTTCTGATGTAAGCGCCCGCATAACCTTTATAGGAGAGAAGGCGTCTATTGGGACAAAGGAGGTGCCGTGGGTAATGCAGGCCATAAGCGCCAGCACCATACCGAAGCAATGGAAGAAGGGAACGGTTATGCAGAGCTTGTCCTTTTCGGTAAATTTCATGCAGTCGCCTATTGCGCGGCCGTTATTAAGGATATTGTAATGAGTCAGCATTACGCCCTTAGGGAAGCCGGTAGTGCCTGAGGTATACTGCATATTAACTACCTCGTGGCAGTCTAAACTGTCGCTCAGCGCCTTGAATTGCTCGTAGGGCACCTGCTCGGCAATATTATAAAGCTCCTGCCACGGAATCATGCCTTCCGGACAATTTTCTCCGGCAAAAACTATTGTTTTTAAGAAGGGCAGCTTTGGACTGTCTATTTCGCCAGGCTTAGAATCGGCCAGATTAGGACAAAGCTGTTTGATGCTTTCTATATAATCATTATTTTTAGTACCGCTAATCATTACCAGCAGCTTGGTGTCGCTTTGCTTTAAGAGATATTCCAGCTCGAATACCTTGTAATTGGTATTGACCGTTACCAGCACGCCGCCCATTTTGGCCGCTGCGAAAAATGTCATAAGCCATTCGGGCACGTTAGTGGCCCATATGGCGATATGCTCTCCCTTTTTTACGCCCAGAGCCATAAACGCGCGGGCAATGGTTTCAATTTCATCGTTGAACTGCGACCAAGTGCGGCAGTAATCGCGGTCCGTGTATTTTATGGCTTCCTTGTCGGGATATTTTTGGGCAAGCCCATTCATAACTCCGCCAAGGGTTTGAGTAATGAATTCATCCATTATTTGAGCCTCCTATATAAAAAAACGAACAGAATCTCTTCTGTCTTTAAAATTATAACTATATTTTTTTATTTTGGCAAGCGGATTTCAAGCTTAGGAGCCTAAGTTTACACATTATATACATTATATTCGTACCCTAAATTGACAAAGAGATACACGCTTCCAGCAGATTTGATTTCGGCATTTTCTGCGTCATCGTTAATGGGCGTGCGTTCAGTACACATCATTCCGCTTCCTTGAAAATGCCGAAATCAAACCTGCTGGAGGTGGAAGAGTCAAACAGCGGCCGTTTCCGTACCCCGTAAGACGCTTGAACGACGTGTACTGGACGTACACGGAGCGAAAAGCAACACAGCAGGACAATCAAACAGCCCTGCCCTGACCGTATATGCCCTTGTCGATTTAGGGTACTATCTTGGAAAGGTATGCGCCGTATCTGAAAAAGATAATTCAATACGAAAATATCTGGGTATTGAAAACAGCGGCGGCGTTTTTTAAAAGGCGTAATCGCTATGTTGCAGCGGGAGCACGTTGAATGAGGACAATTCGCAAAACGGGTGATTGCCGGGGGCTGAGACGTAATATTCTTTATATGCCAATGCCGGAGGAAAGCATGTCGGAAATAATATGGTTAGTTTTATCCTAGTTTAGGTTAATTTGCGCCATTTCATATCCGGCTTATCTCTGTTAGAATTAAAACATTCTCAGTTTGATAAAAATGCGCGGCAATACACCGGTTAAAGCCGGTATTGCACAGAGTGTGTGTTTTTAAATTTTGAGGTGTAATTTAAAAAACTTTGGAGGGTATATTACAATGGAAAAAATAAGAGCCCATAATTTAAAATGCGAATATTTTACTAACCCACTAGGCATAGACGTTCCATTTCCGCGTTTTTCCTGGCAGATTTTCCAGCAAAAGCGGGGCGCGGCTCAAAGCGCATATAGAATATTTGTAAGTCTTTCGCCTGACGAAGCGGCGGCGGGCCGGGGCGAGATATGGGACAGCGGCGTAATAGCTTCGGGGCAATGCGCTTCAATAGAATACCGCGGTCTGCCCTTGAAAAGCCGGACGCGCTATTATTGGAGCGTGCTGCTTTATGACTTAGAGGGATATTGCGGCAATTTAAGCAATACGGCGTGGTTTGAGACTGCGCTTATGACTCAGGAGGAGTGGCAGGGCTGCTGGATAGGCATGCCTTGCGAGGGGCCTGCGCAGCTTATACGCCGGGAATTTACGCTGGAAAAGGAGATAGCCTGCGCCAGAGTGTATATAGCGGGGCTGGGCTATTATGAATTGTATATAAACGGGCTTAAGCAGGGTATAAACGTGATGGACCCCGGATATACAAATTATGCTAAACGGGTATTTTATGTTACCTATGACGTAACCAATGCTCTGACGCAGGGTGAAAACTGCATAGGGGTTATGCTGGGTATGGGCTGGCATAAGCATCCTGAATGCATATTGCAGATGTATGTAACTTATACTGACGGCAGCGAATTTTCCTTATGTACTCAGCCTGTGAGCTGGGATATGTTTACATCGCCCATTACATATAATAATATTTACAGCGGAGAGCACTATGACTATCGCTTTGAGGTAGAAAACTGGTGCAGGGTGAATCCTGATATTATCAAGGAGCATCCGCGTAAAGGTTGGGAGGTTTATGCCAATTTCATGCCCTGGCCCGGGCATGATGAGAATCCGGAATATGCCGATACCCTTCATAAAAGCTATTACTGCCTGGAGGCCGAGGCGCCCGGCGGAAGGCTGGAGGCGCAGCCCATAGAGCCTATTAGGGTAGTAAGGCGCCTTAAGGCTAAAAAGATTACTTCTCCAAAGGAAGGAATATATGTGGTGGATTTTGGCCAGAACATTGCGGGCTGGGCCAGCATGCGGATAAACGGAGAAAAGGATCAATTTGTAGAAATAGGCTATTCGGAAATTCTGCACGAGGACGGCACTATAAATCAGGATTACCTTAAAGCGGCTGAAAATTACGGCAGCTCCATAGCAATGCAGACGGACGTTTATAGGCTCAAGGGCGGATTTCAAGCCTTTGAGGCGCATTTTACCTATCACGGTTTCAGGTATATACAGGTAACGGGCTTAAGACAGGAGCCGGACATGGAAATGTTTGAAGCGTGCGTGGTGCGCTCGGATGTTGATGAGATTGGGCGCTTTGAATGCGGGAATGAATTGATAAACAGGATTCAGGAGAATATTCTTTGGGGGGAACAGACAAATCTTCATTCCATACCTACCGACTGTCCTCAGCGGGACGAGCGCATGGGCTGGCTTAACGATATGACGGCGCGCTATGAGGAGGCGGTTTATAATTTCAATATGGTGCACATATATGAAAAATGGGCGCAGGATATAACTGACGCGCAGGAGCCTGTAAGCGGCGCGATTCCTGATACGGCGCCTTTAAAACGAGGGCAAAGGCCGGCTGATCCATGCGTAGCTTCGTATCTTTTGGTTTCCAAGGCAATATACGACCATTACGCTAATAAGCGCTCTATGCTTCGTCAGTATGACGGTATGAAAAAATGGACGAATTTTCTTTACAGGCAGAGTCGGAACGGCATTTTAGATTACAGCTATTGGGGAGATTGGGCAGGTCCTAAGGATTTTACCACACGGCAGATGTGCGATGCGGTTAGCAGCGTTACTCCGGGAGAGCTTATAAGTACGGGTTATCTTTATTATGATTTGAGGCTTATGGCGGAATTTGCCGGTATTTTAGGCTGTGAGGCGGATAAAGAGGATTTTACCGGACGCGCTGAATATGTAAAGAAAGCTTTTATCAGGGAATTTTTTAACTTTGAGCAGGGATATGCGGGCACTAACAGCCAGGGCTGCAATGCGCTTGCTCTATATATGGGGCTGGTGCCGGCTGGCCGGGAAAAAGAGGTTGCGGCTAAATTGGCCGAGGACGTAATTAGCCGGGACTATCATCTTACTACAGGCAATTTGTGTACCAAATATCTGCCTGAAGTATTGACTGAATACGGCTATGTTGATGTAGCCTATAAGCTGCTTACTCAGACTACCTATCCGAGCTGGGGCTATATGATAGAAAATGGGGCTACTACTATTTGGGAGCGTTGGGAGTATGCTACGACCTGGGGGATGAATTCGCATAATCATCCCATGTATGCCAGCGTCAGCGCATGGTTTTATAAATACTTGGCGGGTATTTCGCCGGCGGAGGGCTCTGGTTTTGCAAAAATGATTATAAAGCCCTATCTGCCTTCAGAATTGAATAGAGCGGGCGCGGCGGTAAGCACGGTATTAGGAGAGGTTTACAGCGGCTGGGAGAAGCTTGAGGGAGAGACTGTTTTTAAGCTGATTATTCCGGCGGGGGGCGTGGCCCAGGTACATATTCCGCTTATAGGCGGGAGCGTTACCGAAAGCGGGCAGGTTATATATGACGGCGCGCTTAGGGAGGGAGATGGGATAACGCCTTTAGGACTGCATGAGGGACGTATAGTACTGGAGTGCGGCTCGGGTGAATATTGCTTTGTTGTAGTTTAAACGATGCTGAAAATATAAATTAATCCCCAAGCGCTTAAAGGCGAGAGAGGCATGCAAGGGGGCGGCGCGGAGCCCGGCCGCAGGCCGGGCCGGCTGCCGCGCAAATAAAATGAAAGCTTGCTTTCATTTTATTTGCGCGGCAGCTTGATTTTGGCGCGGAGCGCCAAAATTCCGCGCCGCCCCCCTTAACCTCAGATTGCAGGCCTTTAAGCGCTTGGGGATTAATTTAATTATTTTAATTGTATTGTCAAGACAATACAGCGCAAAAAGCTGTTGATTTTTTTTTGAAAATATAATATATTATACAAGTAATTTCAGGAGGCTCAAGCCTTAAAGGCCTTTGAAGAGGCTTCCTGAGGCAGTATGGAAGCATGACGGTAAGAATAATAGAAAAAGAAAGGGTAGGACGGTATGTTAAGGTACATAGTGCTGGCTTTGTTTGTCTGCGGCATGATAGCCACGGGTATTTTAGTTCGTAAACGTGTAAAAAATGAAAATGATTTTATGCTGGGCGGTGGAAAATTAGGCGGATGGATGTCTGCCTTTGCTTATGGCACCACATATTTTTCCGCAGTTGTTTTCATAGGTTATGGAGGCTCGGTTTCCTGGCAGTACGGACTTTCTTCAATATGGATAGGTATTGGCAACGCTTTAATAGGCACACTTGCGGCCTGGCTGCTGCTGGGCAAGCGCACATACCGCGCAATGCATGCGGTAAACGCTAAAACAATGCCCGAATATTTTGAAAAGCGTTATGAAAGCAGAGCGCTGAAATATATTGCCTCGGTTATTATATTTATTTTTCTCGTCCCCTACAGCGCAAGCGTTTATACTGGTCTTGGCGTGCTTTTTGAAAATGCTTTCGGCATAAATATTACAACGGTTATAATCGCTATGGGTCTGCTTACGGCCGTATATCTGGTTATGGGCGGATATCTGGCTACGGCGGTCAATGATTTTGTACAGGGTATAGTTATGATTGCGGGCATAGTTATAGTTACCGCTCTTGTAATATTTAATCCGGAAATAGGCGGATTTTCAGGCGGCATGGAGGCTTTGGCAGGACAATCTGCTCAAGCGGGGGTACAGCTTAACAGTCCCTTTGAATTTAATTTTAATTTAATCTGCCTTATTCTTATGACGTCGGTAGGGGCTTGGGGGCTTCCTCAAATGGCGCATAAATTCCATGCTATTAAGGATGAAAAATCCATAAAAAAGGCTACGGTCATTTCTACGCTGTTTGCTCTGATAATTGCAGGCGGTTCGTATCTGATAGGCACGTTTGGAAGAGTATATATGGACGGAGTTAAGCCTATGGGAGACGGCGACCGGGTGGTGCCGGCCGTATTGGATATGGTTTTGGGGCCCAGGGAAGTGGTAGGAGACTTGCTGTACGGGATTATAGCAGTTATGGTGCTGTCGGCTTCCATGTCTACGCTGGCGGCCATAGTGCTTACTTCCAGCAGTACAGTAACGGTAGATTTGCTTAATGGCGGCGCAAAGCCCAGGATAAACAAAGCAAATACGATGCGTGTGCTGAGAGGCTTATGCCTGCTGTTTCTGATAATCTCGGTTGCAATCGCCATTAAAAAGCCGGCCATGATAGTGGATTTGATGTCTTATTCCTGGGGCGCGGTGGCAGGTTCGTTTATAGGGCCGTATGTTCTGGGCATGTATGTAAAATGGATAAATAAGTATGGCGTCGCGGCCGGCTTTATATCTGGAGTGGTTCTTACTGTTCTGGGTATAACGGGGATTATTAATATGCCCGCGCCTAATGTAGGGGCTTTGGCCATAGCCGCTTCCTTTGCCGTTACCGCGCTGTTCTCCCTTGTGACGATAAAAGCGGTGAAAAATAAAAAAATCGTTTAAAATAGAAGCGGGAAACGTCTTGCTTGAATTAAGCCGTCTTTTTTGGGTATAGTTATTTTAATATCTGAGAAAGGCGGTTTTTTTATGCGTAGGTTGTTTGCGGCTGCAGCGGGCTGTGCAATTATTGCCTGTATGCTTTTTAGCTTTTCAGGGCAGGATAAACCGTATAAGGATATTGAGGGCGAAAGCTTTAAGGTAATAGCGCAGCTAAACTCATCTGAGCAGCTTAATAAGGCTGCTGAAACGGCGTATCAGCCTGTTAAGACGGAGCAGGCGGCAGGCAGACTTATGCTAACTTATGAATTTTCCAATTATGAGCAGGCGGAAAAGGCGTATTTGATTCTGGAAAAGGCTGCCGAAGCGGTTTATATTGAGGGAGGCATGCCTTTAAGCGCCGAGCAGGGCGAAGCGCTGTTAAACAGGCATGATTTTACGCAAAGCAGCAATATGTATTTTTGCAGAGAGCGCATACAGCGTATTCTGCGTAAAACCGCCTCAGGCTATTATTTAACGACAGGTTATCCTTACATAATTTCAGGATGCTGAGGCGGTGGGCTTTATGGCCGTATATAGGATATCGGGAAATAAGGAGCTTTTTGGGACAGTAGAAATTTCGGCAGCAAAAAATGCAGTGCTGCCGGTTATTTTTGCTTCCATACTTACGGCGGAAAGCGTTATTATAGATAATGTGCCCCTTATATCAGATGTTCTATGTGCGCTCGAAATTATTAATGAACTGGGCGGTATTTGCCAATGGACGGGCGACAGCGTCAGGATATGCGGCGAGAGCATGCATGCCGGATGCATAATGGAACGTGCGCAGAAAATGAGAGCAAGCGTGCTTTGTCTTGGCCCTATGCTGGCGCGCTTTGGCAGCGCTCAGCTTGCCTTGCCGGGCGGCTGCCGTATAGGGGCGCGTCCGGTAGATTTGCATATTAAGGGCTTAAATATATTGGGTGCGGATATAAAAATAGAGCATGGAATTTTAAAGGCTTCTGCAAGCAGGCTTAAGGGCGGAGAGATTTGTTTGGATTTTCCCAGCGTCGGAGCTACGGAAAATCTTATGATGGCGGCTTCCCTGGCGGAAGGGGAGACCATGATAGTAAACGCCGCTCAGGAGCCGGAGGTGTGTGATTTAGCAAGACTGCTTATAAAAATGGGCGCTGATATAAGAGGCGCTGGTGAGGACACGCTTTATATAAAGGGCCGGAATTCTTTACACGGCGCGCAGCACCGGCCTATCCCGGACAGAATTGAGGCGGGTACGTTTATGATATGCGCTGCCGCCTGCGGAGGAGAAGTAAGGCTTAAAAAGCTTTGCCCGGCGCATCTTAAGGCGGTAAGCAGCAAGCTTATGGAGTGCGGAGCGTCAATAACCGAATGGGAGGACGAGCTGATTGTAAAACGGAACGGGAAGCTGGAAGCGGCCGATGTGCGTTCTTTGCCTTATCCCGGCTTTCCTACTGATTTACAGTCTCAGTTTGCGGCGCTGGCCTGTTCGGCTCAGGGTACGAGCGTAATAGTAGATACAGTCTTTGAGGGCAGAAGCAATCATGTGCCTGAACTGCTTAGAATGGGAGCGGATATAATGCAGCAGGAGCAGGCTACTATAGTCCGAGGCGGAGGACTTTTGGGAGGGGCGGCAGTTAACGCTCCCGATTTGCGCGCGGGAGCCGCTTTAATTATAGCGGGCTTATCGGCTAAAGAAGGAGCGATAGTTGAGGACTTAGGGCATATTGACAGGGGCTATTACAGGCTCTGTGAAAAGCTGAGGTTTTTGGGAGCGGACATAGAGCGCATGGATGGCCGTTAATTAAGATTGGATGTGTGTAAAAGGCATTAAATTTTATAACGACGCATAATCTTTAATAATGATAATAAGAAGGGAGAACGGTTATGCGAAAGACGGTGCTCGTGCTTTGGCTCGTAGTGCTGGTAGGTGCGGTATGCGCGTGGGCCAAGCCCCAGCCGGAGCCAAGCGAAATAATTATGGAAATAGATAAGGACGCTGGAGAAGTAGGATTAATAATATTAACGAGCGAGGATGGAAGCTGGCTTGAACCCATGGATGAGCTGCCCGAAAAAAAGACAGGAGAACGCCGTGAAAGCGTAAAGGTTTATGACGCTCAGGCGGGTAAGCTTAGAGAAATGAGCGTACATGAATATCTTGTAGGAGTGGTCTCTGGAGAGATGCCGGCCAGCTATCAGCTGGAGGCGCTTAAAGCTCAAGCGGTTGCGGCGCGTACATATCTTGAAAGAAAAATAGCCTCAGGAGGATGCAATGAAATGGAGGGAGCGGATATTTGCACAAATTCAGCTCATTGCCAGGCGTTTTGTACTCTAGAAAAGCGCAGGAGCAACTGGGGAGAGAATTTTGAAAAATACAGCGACAAGATTGAAGAGGCGGTTAACCAAACAGCGGGCGAGGTTCTAACTTATGACGGCAGGGTTATAGAGGCGCTTTATCATTCTTCCAGCGGAGGCAGTACTGAGGACGTAGCCGCAGTTTACGGCAACAGCCTTTCATATCTTGTAAGCGTAGACAGCCCTGAGAACATTGAGGATATAACAGTTCAAACGGCGTTCAGCCGAGCCGAATTTGTTTCAGCGGTTAAAAAAGAATACCCATCCTGCGGGCTTACGGCTTCGGGACTGAATAAGCAGGTGTATATAGAAAGCTATACTGAAAGCGGACGTGCGGCGAAAGTAAAATTAGGCAAGGTAATCCTGACCGCCAGGGAGTTCAGAGGGCTGATGGGACTGCGCTCTACCGATATGAGCATTGCGTTTGATAAGGATAATATATATTTTACGACTGTAGGTTACGGACACGGCGTAGGCATGAGTCAGGTAGGGGCTAATATTATGGCTAAGGACGGCGCGGGATATAAGGAGATACTGCGGCATTATTATAAGGGTGTAGAAATTGAATGATTACGCATTGGACCGCTTAAATTTAGCCGGCTCAGCGGGGCTGGTTAAGGGGGGGGCGGCGCGGGCCCGGCCTTCGGCCGGGCTGGCCCCAGTCTGAGCTAAAAGGAAAGCAGGCTTTCCTTTTAGCTCAGACTGGGGCTTGATTTTGGCGCAAAGCGCCAAAATCCCGCGCCGCCCCCGTGTCTAAAGAAATTGCCGGCTAAATTAAAGCGGTCCCCGAAGCGTTTGACTGCTCGTAAACCGCTTTGTTTTGTTTAATTAATGATATGGATAGCTACGTCAGCCGTATATTAATTGCTGAAGCTGACGCTCGTTTTCTTCAATATCCAAATCTATAACGGACATTCCGTCTATAGTGGCATACTTCCAGGTTCCGTCAAAGGGCAGGGATACGCCCGAAATATCAAATTGCGTGCTGCTGTCTATAAGAGCGGATTTGCCTAAATTATATATGGTGTTGATATCCGCGTTGGTTCTTATATATTTGGATATTTCATTGGCTATATCTACCCATTTGCTTAACGGCTGCTCTTTAACTCTATTAAGCAGGCCGTAAAGCACGTCCCTCTGCCGGCGGGTACGTTCCCAGTCTCCTCCCGAAAGATAACGGGTGCGGGCGTGATTTATGGCTTTCATACCATCTAAAAGAACATGGTCGCCCGCTTCAAGGGGAGTATCATATTTAAATTCGGGTTTATAGCTGTTTTCACGGTGATATTCCGCTTCCGCCTCGGTAATGGGGCAGTATATGCCTCCTACTATATCCACAACCTTAGCCAGGCCGTCAAAATCTATGATTATATATTGCTGTATATCCATACCAAGCATACGGTTTATAAGGTTTATGGTGCGTCCTATGCCTCCGTATACCATAGCGGAATTTAATTTTCCCCATCCGCTGTTTTTAACAGGAAAATAGGAATCGCGCAGTATAGATACAAGCTTAGCCTGGTTTTGAGCTTTATTATATGAAAGAATAATCATACAGTCTGAACGGCTGCGGGGATTGTCCGTCAGGCTTTGATCCAGGCCTACCAGCAGAATATTGATTATATTCGGGTCCTTCTGCGCCACTCGGACTATATTGTCTCCGTCTTTATTTATATCCGATGCATAAAAGCTGTGTTCGGCGTTAGGCTCCCCGGTTTGCTCCGCTCCTCCGGTAGAAAGGGTGGGCTTGGGGGGGATGGAGTAATAGTCCTGAGTGCTGTCTACGGTTTTAGGACCGCCATTGGTGAAATCAGTCAGTACATACAGCGTCCAGGCAAGGAAAAGGGCTAATATAGTCATTACCGTTATAAACGCATATAGAAATATTTTTAGTTTGTTATTTGCTTTTGCTTTTGCTTTGGCCATTACTGAGTTCCTCGTTTCAAATTAATTGCGGCCTTAATCTTCGGCTTTGACCAGCACTTTAATTTTAGCGCTGATAGAGGGATAGAGTTTGACTGCAGCTGAATATTCGCCCAGAGTCTTAATGGAATCAACGGTAATTTTTTTCTTATCCGCCTGTATATTATGCTGGGCGCTCAGAGCGTCGGCTATTTCTTTAGGGCCTATGGAACCGAACATGCGTCCCTCTTTTCCTATTTTTGTGGTTATAACTACGGTCTTGTCCTCAAGCGCTTTTGCCTGCTCGGCCGCAGCCTGCTTTAAAAGCTCTTCTTTATGCTTTTGAGCGTCCTTCTGGGTCTGCATGGAATTAAGATTGAACGCGTTGGCTTCGCTGGCAAGTTTTTTGGGAAAGAGATAATTGCGGGCGAAACCGTCGCTCACCTCAATTATCTGGTCCTTTTTACCCGTTCCTTTTATGTCCTGGAGTAAAATAACTTTCATAAATAAACGCCTCGTTTCTCCGCAGAAATATATGTAACGGCCTGTTCTGTCTGCGGGCAGAAATGTTGTTATATTCGGCCGGATAATACGTTAAATATAATGTTGGAATTATAGAAGAACCTGCCCAGGAAAGAATCCTGAATCATATCGTCTATCATATCCAAGGGCAGCACCGACATGAATATGGGAACAATGGAAAATATGATAAAGGCTATCATGGCGCCCTGCAATATGCCGAAGCAGCCGCCGAACAGGGAATCGTGCTGTTTCAATACGGGCAGTCCCCATACCTTATCGGCAAAGCCTATGGCAAACAGCACTATAATTCTCACAACAAAATATATCAGCAGAAAGCAGATAAGGGACATGGTAAGATTGATTATGGTCTGGTTGAAATAATCGCTCATGGTGGTTATCCCGTCTGCGAGAAAAACCTGATTTATTATATTATACTCCATTTGAGCTTCTATGGGCTTAGGCAGGCCTGAAGTGGTTATGACTTCGGTTATTCTGTCTACTGAAAGAGTGGCTACGTCCACATTGGCGATAGTCATATCCGAAAGCTTTTCAGCGCCTGCGGTATAATAAAGGAGCGAATCGCCAAAGCTGGTGCTGTCCAGAATCAGTCCGGCCAGACTGCCGTGGAATATAAGGGCAAAGAGATAAGCCACTACGAAAGAAGCGGCGTTGGCTATGGTATTGACAAAGCCCTTATAGTAGCCTATTAAAAAGCCTATGCCCAGGAGCACAAGGACTATTAAATCAATAAAATTCATAGATTCTCCTTTGAATTATTATTCAATCTCCAGTCGGTAATAGGATTCCCCTTTAAGCAGAATGTAACCGTTTGAGGGGAAAATTTCGGTTATTTTTTCGGGCAGCGTAAATTCCACTTTACTTATATTGCCTTTATCATATCTCAGCATATTGTTCTGAGTAAATATATAGTAGTATTTTTCGGTAGAATACACTCCTAAAATGTTTTCTTCTGAAAACAGCTTTAAGGATTCGCCGTCGTTGGAAACGCAGATAATTTCATTAGGGGCGTCCGCTCTAAGACCGCCGGGCTGAGTTTTTAAAAGCAGCATATCCTCTCCCGTATCCTGCTGTTCCAATTCATAACCGTTAGCGCGCGTCCGGTAGAGCACGGCGCCGGTATAATCTATCCCTACTATTTCGCTGCTGCCTACAAGCGCGATGGAGGAGGAATAAAATACAGGCATATACAGAGCCTGACCGTCGTCGCTGTAGCTTACGGTTATGCGCTTCTGCTCCTCATATCGGTAAGTGGAGAATCTGTACGAGGGAGTAACGGAGGAATGGTCTACCGTTATTATCCATACGCCCGAGCCGTTTTCTCCAAAGACGCCGAAATTTATTATGTTTTGCCCGGACGGCTCGGTAAGGGTGTCCAGGGTTTGACCCTGGTTGTCTATAACTAAAACCTGCCTTGCGCTGTCTCCGGCATATTGCAGCATGGCGCTGACTGTATCTCCGACTGCCATGCTTTGAATAGGGTATTGATAATTGGCGGTAAAGAGTAAATTTCCCGAGCTGTCCAGCATTTGCAGCTTAGTAGAAATATATATGGCCAGCCTGCCTGGAGAAGCGGCCATTCTCATTTCAGGCACGGCGTTTGTAAAGCCCCACTGCTCTTTTCCGGTCTGGTCGATAAAATGCAGGCTCTTATCTTCGGCGTTTATATAAACGGCTCCTGAAGCGAAGGGGCATATCTGCGAATTAGCGGGTATATCCAGCTTTACAAGCTCCTTGCCGAGCTGGCGGTAGGGCCGGGGGCGGAATATAAGCACGCAGGCAGTAACAATTACTGCCGCCAGCAATATGCAGGGTATTATCCATTTTTTCAATAGGCTGCGCTTGCGCCTTCTGCGGATATATGTACGCATTCTATGCCGGCCTCCATTATGGGGTAAAAATAGTTATTGCCTGAGGTATTATCTGAGCCTCGAGGGGCAGCGCGTCCAGAAGTTCTCCGTCAACGTTTAACGGCAGCGCGGGCTCTACGCTTAAACGAACGCTTTTGCAGCGGTGCAGCTCAACGCAATCAAGCTCCAGTACTTTGCCCTTTAAGAATTTGGCAAGCAGGAAAGGGAGCTTTATACGCGGGAATTTTTTTATAACGACAAAATCTATATATTGATCGTCCAATAGGGCCTGGGGAGCTACTTTCAGGCCTCCGCCGCACATTCTCCCGTTGGCCAGAGAAACCATCATGGCGTTTTCTGTCCGCGTTTTGCCTCCGTCGGCGCTGAAAGTAAATTTTCTGAAGGGGAATACCGCAAGGGAGACTATAAGCGCCAGATAATAGGAAAAGCTGCCCTTTAAACGGGAACGGTATTTATCAGCCCGCATTAATATATCCACATCCAGCCCGGTTCCGGTTACGTTAAGACAGCGCTTCCCATTAATGCTGAGGCAGTCAATCAGACGGGTACGGCCGGCCAGTATAACGTCCAGCGCTTTAATAGGGTCGGACGGAATTACGGCTGAGCGGATAAAATCGTTGCCCCTTCCGGCGCTTATCAGCCCTAAGGGCTTTTGGCTGCCGGTTATACCATTCAGCACTTCAAAGAAGGTGCCGTCGCCGCCTAAAGCCACTATGGCGCGTGCTTCCGAATGCGCGGCTTTTCTGGCCAGCTCCAGGGCGTGTCCCCGGTATTGAGTATATTCCAGTATATGAGGAATGTTCTTCCTATTTAACTCTTTTTCTATAAGAACGGCAGTTTCTTTTCCCTTTCCTCCGCCTGCAAGCGGATTGGCTATTATATAAAGCATTTTAAGACGTCCTTTAATAATAGTGCTAAGAACGGATAATGCCGCTCCTATAAAAGCTACTATAATAGTATATCAGAATATTTGTGAAAAATAAAGCGAATTTTCCCGGCAAGCATTTCAGAACTATTGCGTTTTTTTGAATTTTATATGTTTATATATATCGCAGGCCGCAATAAAAAGAGTAAGGAGCAGGCCGGGCAGCAGGATAATATCTCCTATTCGGGAATACAGCGTTCGTTCGGAAACAAAGCTTATTTGACCGTTTAGAGCGGCGGCAGTATCTATCGGGAGGCGGGAAATAATCTCGCCGGACGGAGAAATTACGGCGGTAATACCTGTATTGCCGGCTCGTATAAGATATTTGCCGTTTTCTACGGCGCGCAGCTGCGCGTGGCTGAGATGCTGAGTGAGGGCCGCAGACGTGCCAAACCAGGAGTCGTTTGTTATCATGACAAGAAGTTCGCTGCCCATATTAGCCTGCTCCCGCGCAATGTGCGGAATTATGGATTCGTAGCAGATTATCCCGCTTATCTTGCCTTGGGGCGTTTGAAAGACTATGTTTTGCGAACCGAAGGAGGAGGGGTAATATGTTCCGTTGAGCGTTCCTAATTCGCTTACCCAGGGCAGAATAAGAGAAACTGCGCTTTCAAAGGGAATAAATTCTCCAACCGGTACAAGCGCCTGCTTGTAATAAGGCTCGCTTATAGCGCCGTCAGGGGTTATTACAAACAGGGCGTTATAGTATTCCCGTTCGGATTGAGGGTTTATTTTTGAATCAAAGGCGCCTGTTATTATTGTAATATTATTTTGAGACGCCAATTCCTTTAACTGGTCCTCCAGCCAGGGCTGGGTTTTCAGGACGGTAGTGATAGCCGTTTCGGGCCATACTACTATTTGGGTTTGTTCGGTCAGTCCGTCTAGAGTTAAGGATTTATACCGGTCGTAGGTGGAATTGATATCCTCGCGCCATTTTTTTGAATCAGAATAATTGCCTTGGACGAGCAATACTTCTGTTTCGGGTATTGCTGGGCGGCTGAGACTGAAGGCGCCGTAAAGCAGATTTGCCGAGACAATCAGGAGCGCAATTAGTGCATATACAACGCCCTGCCTTATATTAGGCAGCGCCGACAAAGCAAGAGTTATGAACCCGGAGGTCAGTAATATAAGCAGGCTTATAAAAAGACTGCCGAACAGGGAAGCGGATTGTATAAAGGGAGCGCAGGGCGCTGCGGCGTTGCCCAGACGTATCCAAGGGAAGGATAATTCCCCCATATATTCGGGGATATATTCGCTTAGTATAAAGAGACTGGAAAATATCAGCAGCCCTGAGAACGAGGGCCGGGAAAGCCATTTTAACGGCAGCAGACAGAAAGCCGAGAGCGTGCAGAGCACAAGCAGAATAAGAATCAGAGCCAGGGTTATTATAAGAAATGCCGATAATGGAGAAACATCATCCGCCAGCACTTTTGTGAGAGTGTAAAGCCAGAGCAGAACCGGCGTATAATAAGAAGCAAAGAAGGTGACGGACAGAAAAAATTGTCTGCGGACCGAATGCTTTATGCAGAGATTTACATATATAAAGGGGGTTAGCGTTAAAAAGCATAAAAACCAAACTTCCTGCAAAGAAACGCATAGCCCGGTTAAAGCGCCGGATATCAGGCAGTATAGAAAGCAGCGTCCGCCTGAGAGCTCCCTAAAGGTAAAGTAAGAGCGGGGTTTAAATAGATTCATTTTATGGTTACCTGGCCGTTAAGAATATTGCTCAGCAGATTAACCGCTGACATAATTATTATATCATAATAATCTTTTGAGCACAAATAATACTGAATTTACGAAGGGATTAGGGGAGAGGAGAAATGTTAAAAATGGCTGGCGCGTGCAAAAAGACCCAGGGGGCGGCTCTTGGGCAGGCTGCGCCTGCCCCGGGCCGAGCCGAAGGCTCGGCCCGGCGGCCGGAACGGCCGCAAGAGCCGCCCCCCTGGGCCTTTTTACACGCGCCAGCCAAGTCCGGCGGCATTACGGCTTTTGATTTTGCGCCGCCGTGTCGGCAGTTTGCATATGGCGCGCTTAAGGGAGGTAATTATTTATAAGGCGATATATAGTGCTTATTCGGCAAGCATTGTTTTAATGTTTTTGCCCGCCATAGCGTCCTGGAACGCTTTATTAATATCCTCAAGCTTATAGCATGAGGCTAATGAGGCTATAATTTCATGAGTATCGGGGTTGTCGCGCAAAAAGGCCAGATATGCTTCAACGTCCGAAAGGGAATACTGGGAAGAACCAATCATATGCAGGGCGTTAAATGTGATAAGCTGAGGCGAAATTTCTGCCTTGCCGCTGTTGGAATATTGGCCTGGAATGAGATATACGCCTCTGTTGCGCAGCATTTCCATACCTGCCGGTACAGCCTTAATACTGCCTGAAGCCTCAAAGACCAAATCGGCTCCCAGACCGCCGCTAATGCTTTTTATATGCTCAAGAATCTGTTCCTGGCTTAAATTTTCCAGATTCAGCACTTCATTAGCGCCCAGCTTTAAAGCTAATTCTTCCCGCTGCGGGTTATGACCGGCGGTTAAAGCGATGATATGCTTTACTCCTAATTTAGACAGATAAAGCACGGCAAAGGTGCCGACTGGTCCCAATCCCTGCACTACTGCCGTTTTTGCTTTTTCAAGCTGGCAGTTGGCTTTTTTGGCCAGCTCAAAGGCATGGATGACGGTCGGTCCGGCGCAGGCGTAAACGCACGCCATGCGGGGATTAAGCTCTTTGGGCAGCTTGATTAGATTTTTTATAGGAGCATAGCTGTACTGGCCGTAGCCTCCGAAAAAATGGGGGGCTGTTTCGGGGTCGCCGCCGTTTGTTACGCCCATATGCATGCAGTTTGCGTCGTCTCCCTCACGGCAGAGCAGGCATTCGCCGCATGGGCAGGCTATATCGACTATGGCGCTGTCTCCAACGGACAACCCGTATTTTTCAGCGTCCTCGGAAGATACGTCTATAATCTTGCCGATAAATTCATGACCTATCATTTTGGGCAGCTCCATGGGGATTTTGCCGTGATAGATATGTATGTCCGTTCCGCATATGCCGCTTGCCTCCATTTTCAGCAGAGCCATTCCTGGCGCGGGAGAGGTTAAGGGATATTCCCTTATTTCAAATGGGGTATCCACAGCAGTTAAAATTGCAGCCTTTCCTGTTTTCATTTAAAAAACCTTCCTTTCAAAAGCTTTATATAAAGCAGAAGACAGATATAGCGATACAAGATATATTTGTCCGCATGCTCATATAATCATTATTAATTATAGCAGGCATTTATTCGGTGAGTTTGACTTCCAAGAGAGCCTGCTCTATGAGTCATTAATTCATTATTTCAGCTTCCAGACCGGCCCGGCGGAATATCTGCGCCAGCGTTTCAAGGGCCTGCGGATTAATGGGCGGATATTGGGCATAGGAATATTTTTTATCCAATGCGGAATATTTCTGGCTGCCTAATCGGTGAAAGGGAATAAGATTAACGGGAGCCGGTCCGTATTCCTTAATAATATCAGCCGCCTCGGCAGCGCTTTCAGGCGTATCGTTGTATTCAGGAATTATTGGAATGCGCACGGTAACGTTTGCCTTATTATTTATCAGCCGTCTTAAATTATTGAGTATCAGCTGCATTCGCGCCCCCGTTAGCCGGAACATTTCTTCTGCGACGCTTCCTTTTAAATCCAGATATATTTCTGTTATATAAGGCAGCACCTTTTCAAATTCAGAATAATTTACGTTTCCAGCCGTGTCTAATATAACGCTTAAATTTTCCTTTTGGCAGGCCTGAGCCAGCTCGGCGCAGAAATCTGCCTGCAGGAGAGGCTCCCCTCCGGAGAGAGTAACCCCACCGCCTGACTGCTGATAAAAGTCCTTATCCTGAAGTATATCGTTCATTATTTCAACCGACGTCATTGTTTTTCCATACAGCTTAAGCGCGCCGGTAGGGCAGGCTGAAGCGCATTTTCCGCATAGAACGCATTTATCGCGCTTAAAAATATGCTTTCGGTCAGCTATATTATGGAGCTGGCAAAGAGCGGCGCAGCTTCCGCAGTTTGTACACAAGGGCTGGAAAAAGAGCAACTGGGGCCGGGTGGAGATGGTTTCTGGATTATGACACCATGGGCAGTACAGGTTGCATCCCTTGAAAAATACCGTAGTGCGTATACCCGGCCCGTCTCCCAGAGAAAAATGCTGTATATCGCTTATTATCGCTTTATTTTTCAAAAATGCTCAGTCCTTTTTAAAATATCTTCCTGAACGTCCCTGCCAAGAGTTATATAATACGCGCTGAAGCCCGAAACCCTTACGACCAGATTAGGATAATTTTCGGGGTGTTCCATCGCGTCTGACAATACTTCTCGGGATACGGAATTAATCTGTATTTCCTGACCGCCCTTTTTAAAGTATGTTTTTATCAACGCCAGCAGCTTGGCGCGCTTAGCGTCGCTGCTGAAAAGGTCGGGACTGTATTTTTGATTTATAACCGAGCCTGTTCCTACAAGGGTATAGTCAGGCTTGGAAATAGAATTTATAACGGCTGTGGGCCCGTTTTTATCCATGCCGTGCATTGGGGAGGCGGCGTCGCTTATGGGTTCGCCGCTTTTTCTTCCGTCGGGGGTAGCGCCTATTTCCCAGCCCGCGTTTATATTCTGCACGTTCGCTGCCATAGCCGTATATACCGCGCCTCCGTCCGGGGTATGATATTTACTGAAAAGTTCGGAGGTGAAGGAGACGTACCAGCTTGCATATTTATCGGCATATTCATCGTTATTTCCGTATTTGGGCGCGCTTAAAAGCTTAAGGCGCAGCGCTTCGTTGCCGGCGAAATTATTTTTCAGTTCGTCTCTGAGCTGGGGTAGAGTTATAATTTTTTTATCAAAAACCGCCCATTCCAGAGCTGCCAGGGAATCGGACATTGTAGCCACTCCCATGCAGGCAGCGCCGTGAGCCGAGGGATAAAAGGCTCCGCCCTGATTTATATCCAGTCCGCGTCCTATACAGTCAAAGCAAAAGCAGCTTAAAAAGGGCTGAGTATAATTATTGCGGTTATAGCGGTCGTTTTCTGTTAAAAATCTCATCATATATTCGGACGCCGTAAATTGAAGCTGGGCTTTAAGAGCGTCCATAAAGGAGTTCATGTCTCTTATGTCTTCAGCCGGAGGCGTATCCGTGCCGTATTGGATTCCGTTTTGAAAGGAGCGTCCCTGGTTAAGAGCAAATTCAATGCAGCGGGGGGCGTTGTAGCGTCCGTCCGACCAGGGGGGCTGCTTGCCTGGTATAAAATTCTCTATGCAGCCTACCATGCAGTAATTGCGGCAGTCCTCCAGGGAATATCCGTATCTTTGCAGGGCTGGTATGTTTATTTCGTCGTTCATGAGCGCGGGATATCCAAGGCCAGTACCTATAACCTGAAGGCAATGGTCTAAGAAGTCATCGGGAATAGAGGGATAAATGCGGGCGGAAAGATTTGGTCCTGGGATATTGCATATTTTTACCGCTTCCAGCACGCAATGGCTGAGACGGCTGACTCCTCCCGAGCCATCCGGCCGCAGGCCGCCGATACAGATATTTACCACATCGTCGGCGCCGAAATAACGGCATTCCTTAATTTTATAAAATACGCTGGCCAGCAGCAGGGTTGCCCGCCTTTCGTCCAGTCGGCCGCAGGAAATGTCTTTTTCAAAATAGGGATACAGATATTGGTCTATACGGCCAAGAGCCATGGCGTAACGTCCCTCCAGGACAAATGCCGAATGAATCAGCCATACCAGCTGCAGGGCCTGCTCGAAGGTTTGAGGAGGGTTATCCGCAATAAAACGGCAGTTGGCGGCAATATTAGGATGATTTTTTTCTTGGGCGCTTTGGGCGTAATCCAGTATATAAGCTTTAAAGGCCGTAAGGCATATGCGCATTGCAGTTAAATTGGTTTCTCTTTTTTGGTCTCCACTATGCTTAACTAGGGAGCGCTCTATTTCTTCAAGCATTCCAGGTATTCCTGCTTTCAGAGCGCTTTGATAATCGGGGGCAAAATGGTCGGCGTTGGTAATAAAATAATTTGAACCGTAGCAGTTTATTATGCCCTGGCAGTAATCAAGCTGGGCCTGTTCCACCGGATTATTGAAGATACCGCGCAGGGAACCTGCTATAAGGTCGTTTTCGTATATATATTTAGGCATGGAGAGCAATTCTTCAAAGGCCAATGCCCGCGCTATGGGTATGGGTAAATCATAGCCTTTTCTGTATCCGCGGGCCATTAGGAGCGTCCGCATATTGGGCTGTCCGTCGGGCATGCAGTCTACTTCCCGCTTAAGATTTATAAAATATTCCATATCTACGCCTCCGGTAAGCTTTTTTAATTCTTAAATATTTTATAGCGTTTAAATAAAAAAGTATATAAACTATATTGAAAAATATGCACTATTGCAATATAATTTAAAGGGGAGGAAATAAAATATGTACCATATAATAGAGTTAGAATCGCAGGCTGAAATACTATTTGCGCATACATATGAAACCAGACATTACGATTTATCTTTTGCTCCTCAGGAGGATTATATTGAAATAAGCTATATAGAAAGGGGAGAAGCGGTCGTATTGCGCGAGGACGGTCTTATGCAGACGCGCTCGCCGGGCACTCTGGGAGTACATTTGCGCAAGGAGGGAGAACGGTGCTTCAGTTATGAACCGCTTCACAGGCACTGGGCGGTTGGAGCGCGTATGAAATATGCGCATTATGCCTGTCGGCCTGAAGAAATAAAAAGCCGGATAATTGACAGCCCGGAAAAGAATAAGTATATCGTGCTGCCCGACAGCATTTATGTAAAAGAGGATTCGGAGCTTTTGAGCCTGTTTGAAAAATTGATACAGTCGCGCGTAAGCTTAAGGACGGGACGGGACGTTGAATGCATAGGGCTATTCATGCTTTTGCTTTCGGCGCTTACCGACAGATGCGCCGTATTAAGCACGGGTTCGGGAATGGATGGAACGTCTGTATATTTCCGAAGGGCGGTAAATTATATATCCGCTCATATTGACGAGCATATATCTATGAATAAAATATCCGAGCATGTTGGGATAAGCGTGGGCTATTTAGGAAAGATTTTTAAAAACTATACGGGAAGAACGGTTATAGAATATATAAATATTGCTAAGCTTAATAAGGTGCGGGAGCTGATGCAGGACAGGGGCTTAAGTCTAAAGGAGGCTGGGGAACAGACGGGCTTTGAAAATGAGCATTATTTGAGCAGGCTTTATAAAAAACTTATGGGACGTTCTGCACGCGAGGATAAGGCAGTTTATTATAAAAATGAGGATTTTGGTATTAAGTTATGATTTTAAATAAGCGGCGCATGAGCCGGCTTTAAGCCGGCTCGACGCTTACAGCAGGCCGTTTAGGCCTGCCGTAAGCGAAATTTTGGCGCTTTGAGGGCGCCAAAATCTGCGCCGTTTTAGCGGCGGCGGCATAAGGCCGCCGCCCGCCGCCCCCACCCCCCGCCCCTTCGCGGAACGCTGTTTTTTTGTATATTTCCCTGAGTTTCGTCCCGCATTGCAGCAGGCTTTTATAATTTCAAGCGATTTCTGCATAGATAGATTTTTGACCGGTATATATTCAAACGGCTATTCTATTTTAGATTTTATTTAAAATGATTGTTAGTAAAGTTAATATAATGCTTATTTAAGTTAAAAATGTGTATGTAAATGAACAGACAAAGTTATTATCATATTAATTGAATAAGTGAGGAGGTATAAAAAATGAAAAAAACTATGGCCATTTTGGTAGCGGCATTAATGCTGATAGCGTCTTTAGCTTCTTTTTCAGCTTTTGCTATAGCTACTCCATGGGACGACAGCAGCGTAAAAATTAATGTTTACGATACTCTGGACGAAAAAAGCGGAGCGGTTACTGCGGACGATATTGCCGAAACCAACCATGATCAGGGCGGCGGAACTCCGGAGGAAGCGATTTCTATTCTGCTGGAAAGAGTTTCTATGGAATTTAAGGACGGAGCGCTTTATGTTAATAAGCTTTTAAACGGATATTATGAAATTATATTTAATTTCGGAGCTACATATGAGATTGGCGAAACCGAGGTCCTGGGATTTTATATCTGCAATAATACCGAGCAGACGCTTGATTTGCAGCCTAGATGGATAGGCGACGACTTTAAGGCTACTCTTCCGGGCGGAACGCAGTATTATCTTGCTGACCTGGAGGGAAACGTTTCTGCGCAGTCGGCAGGCCCGTATAGCTCCTGCTTTATTACTCCCGGTTTTGAAGGCTTTTTCCTTATTGATATAGGGAATCTTGTAAATGAGGGTGAAGGGACTATAAGCGACGGCACCGTTAATAAGCTGGCTACCCGCATAGGCGGAATGAACCTGGAGGAAGGCAATGGAGAAATAATATTAGATAACTTTTTCGGAATGGGAGCTAATATTGCCGAAAAGGACCCTCAGCTTATAATGGAGGCTGAATCAAATTCTACTATAGATCCTGTAGTGGTTCCTGAGCCTGGCACCACCGTTACTCCCTGGGAGGATGAAAACGTAAAAATCAATGTTCTGGAGAGCTTTGATTTCCCCGATAGAGAAATAGAGCTTTCAGAGATGCAGGTTCCTGATACCGAATGCCCTTATCTGGCCCGTTATGAGGACGGCAAGGTGGTTATTTATCAATCGGACGTGGACCACTGCACTTATTTCCGTTTTGATATGACCAATAAGGACAGCTCAGCCTTCAGACATGCTGACGGCATTGGCTTCTATATTAACAACGATACGGCTGAAAACATTATGCTGGGCCTTAAAATGCTTGGTTCTAATCTCTATGTTATAGATAACGATAAGCCTATTAAACTATTTAATATGGAGGGTGACCAGGTTGTGGCTACCGTGGCCAATGACTGCCTGTATGTTCCCGCGCGCTTTGAGGGTTATGTGACTATAGCCGTTGAGTATCTTTTGGGATATTGGAATGAAGCGTCCTTTGTTCCGGAATGGACGCGAGGCGAATCCTATATCAGCTCTATAGGCTTCCAGACCTATTATTTATGGATTGACAGCGAAGCGGGAGATACTGTAAGCTTTGATGATTTCTTTGTGTACGGTACAAATGTGGAAGATAATCCTAAGGATGTTACCGTCGCTAAAATTAACGGAGATCTTATAGAAATGCCTCTTAACGAGGGAGATGTGCCCGGCACTTCACCTTCAGAGGGCACGGGCTCCACTTCTCAGGCTACCGGCTCTGCTTCAAAGAGTCCCAGCAGCACTACGGAGCCGGAAGACGCCAATACCTCATGGATAATCTGGGTTGTTATAGGGGTAGCGGTAGTTGCGGTAGTTGTAATAATCATAGCGGTTGCTTCTAAAAAGAAGAAGAACGGCGGGAGTGACGCGCCTAAGGATGATAATCAGCCAAAGGCTGAATAAGATTAAAGAAATAATTTGTTTTTTAACCGGCAGGACGTTATACGCCTTGCCGGTTTGAAATTAAAGAGCTTGCCGCGGAGCTAATACTATTAAGCGCGGAGAAAGGAACGTGAAAAAATGAAAAAAGGCGGTTATGTTTCCCTTATAGCTGCATGCGTGCTATCAGGTACGTTTATGCTTTCGGGCTGTACGGGAGACCCATCTCCTTCCAGCGCTCCGACTGTCGATTACGGCGCAATAGACAGTCAATCCACATTTATGCCTAAATCATATGATTATACTTTTATGTGGTATCCGGAAAACCTTCATACTCCAAGCGCCAATACGATAAATGTTCAAACGGGCAAATATGGGTTTTCCATGGACAGGGAGACAGGTTCTTTTGTGACTTTGGGCAGCTTTGCAACTCCGTATACGCGTGAAGAAGCAAAATCGCAGGATAACGATATAATAGAAGCGCTGCCTAAGGTTCTGGATATGAAATATCTAATTTCGGCCGACGACTATACTACTGAAGTAGTTACTTCGGAGCGCGAATATTTTGAGGGCGAACCTTTTCAGAGCGATGCCGGGGGCGCATTCAGAGTAATAGACAGCGGTACTTATATTCAGAGAGCTGATATTTACAGTCTTCAATATGAAGAGTATATAGATTTTAAGGCGCGTATGGAGTTTAGCGCTATTTCGGAATATCTTGTGCTGACCTATGAGCTGTATAACGGCAAGGAAGCTAAAGAGGCTGAAGCTTCAGTTATGATGCAGCTTGAAGAACAGTATAATATATCTGAGTTTTCTTATGACAATAAGGTGCTTACCCTAAAAAACAGCGACGGTGCGGGTTATGCGTTTATTTTTGACAGCGATGAGGGTAAGATTGAATATAAGGACGGCAAGGTATACGTTACGCAGAACGTGCTTAACGAAAAAGCAGAATGGGGCGGATTTTCTTTCATAATTATTCCTATGAGCAACGTTAATAACGAGCTTATTGACGAATATTTTGCCTCTAAGCAGGTTGAAATTGAATTGGAGCATTTTGCCCCGCGTAAATCAACCAAGCCGGAGATTGCTTATAACGAACAGAATTTAGCCTGGGAAATGAATACGCCGAGCAGCGCGGGCAATATGAACTTTGCTATAGAAGGCAATATGAACGCATATGAGCGCAGCAGGGTGACTATACACAATCCAACAGAGCATGATGTGCTGGTATTGGCTAATTTCTACAAGCCGTATGAGTATCCGTATACGTCCTACAGCAATTCAGGTATGTCTCCCATGCTCCGAGACGCCGAAACTTTAGAGCCTATAGGCATACCTGTCCAGCTTTCACGCAACAGGCATAATTATCCGGTAATTGGTGTGTGGTCGGCCAACTGGTCGCATGCCTATGTATATATACGAATACCTGCCGGAGAAACGGCTGATTATGAATATACCACGGCTTACGCTCAGTGGGGTGATTCCTATACTTCATCCTTCTCGCAGCTTTGCCTTGTGGGCTGGGGATCAAATCAATGGTGGATTTCTTCTTCCATAGGTTCTTTTGGAGAAATGTTCTGTTTTGACCCTGACCCGACGCAGCACGGACGTTCCATAATATGCGACAGCCATGGATTGCTTTTGGGTACGCAGGATTCCGGCTATGGCAAATATGAATGGTCTAACGGTGACGGGGGCAGCGACTTCCTTGTATATTATGAAAAAGGAAAGGGGAGTACGTCTTTTTATAGCAGGGATTTTATAAATGCCCTTAAGATAGATTATGTAAATTATTCTCCCAATATTTCCCGTATAACCTTTACCGGATACAGCTCTGATAGAAAAATTAAAGCCGAATTAGGTCTTACCCAAACCAGAGTGGATGATATGGGCAAGATGCTGTTTGACTTTAAATATACTTTCCTCGAGGATGTTGAATACGACCGTTTGGCATTCTTCCAGTTGGGCGCGGATAATTATAATGACAGCGGCATGACTAAGCTGGCCTACGGCAACGACGAGGGAGTTATATTGGAGACAGATATGCCTAAGGATGACAAGAGCGGGTATGTAGGTTATCATAAGACCATGGAACAGCAGGTGGAAATTCCCGGAGAATCTGTGTGGGTGAGCATGCATGGATATGAATTGCTTCCCGGACGTACTGGAGCCTGGCCTAATAAAGCGATGGTTATACGCGAATATTCTGCCAATATAAACGGTAAGGAGTATTCTCAGCCTACCCTGTCTTTCTATCAGTCAAATAATAGTACGCCTTCTATTGTAACTGAAATAGCTCCGCCTAAGGACTGCAATGGATTTATTGAAAAAGGCAGCGTTGTTGAAGGTATGGTAGAATATATGATGCCGCCGCAACATAAAGAGGATTATTATGGGCCCAGCGAGATAATACGCAATATGGATGCGAGCTATTTTGATTCTTGGGAGCTTGTGCATGAATATGCGGTTAAGGGGCAGATAAGCGTGGATGTTAAGCAAGGCGAGCTTTTAGGCAATTATCCTGTAGCCGTTAAGAGTACCGGTATGAATGGGGATATAGCCGCTGAATTTACTATTACAAACGGTATGGGTTATGTGCCTGTTACTGTTACTAATTTAGAGGGCTATAAAAATTGGCGGCTGTTTATGGTGAATGAGGACGGAAGCGAAACCATGATTGACCAATCTGTTTCGGGTAATGATTATTGGCAGTGCAATTATGATGCATATACCGGAACGTACAGCATGTCGTTTAATGTTCCTCATAATGGCGACACCCATCAATATAGGCTTAAGAGTATAGCTTAAAGGATTATCAAGTATTTGTTATTGCTGTTGAGGCCCCGTGAGCGATTTATCATAACATGATAAATCGCTCACGGGGTTTTTATCTTCGGACTCCCAACCAAGGGGCGCGGCGTTTGCGGCCGACGGCCGCGGACCGGGCGCAGCCCGGTCTAGGCATGGCTTTGCCATGCCAAACGCCGCGCCCCTTGGTTGGGAGTCCGAAGATAAAGCGGCGGAGCTTGGCCAAACTCCGCTATTTTTATATATTTATTTTGTTGATTTATATGATAAAATCTCTACTCTATTGTAATTAAAAAGCAATTTTTTAAACTTTTAGATATATACGACAAAATACCGGGCCCAAAAAACGACACCGGTATTTTATCATTAGGTAATCATGAAATCTACATTTTTTATTATAACAGAAATTGTAGAAAAGTCAACAGATTTGCGGAATAAATTCCATAAATTTTATTAGTTTTTTATGCGGCTGCTTATTTTAGCTTTTTTAAACAGATAGTTTTATAAATCGTAGAGTGTTTTGCGAGCAATATAAGCAGCTTTGTAAAAAGAAAAAAGCCCGCAATTTATATACGGGCTTTTTAAAACATTTTAATATCAGCCGTTGTATTTATAGCTTAAATGCCCCATAGGCATAGAGCGGCCGGTAACATAATAGTCCATAATATCATCCTGATTTGCCACCTCATCGGCTACTTTGAAATAAAATTCTGCACTATCTGTTAGTCCAACAGATGCTCTGGGGACTTTGACCATTAAGTTATTTCCGTCAAGCTTGATTTCAGCCTGGCCCACTTCTTGGCAGTTGAAGCCTTCTCCAAGACTTTCAATAGAAGCTGAATTGCCATTTACCGAACGGTTAACAATATATTCATAGCTTTCCCAGCCTTTTAAGGAGGGTTTGCCGGTGCCTATTAATATATTGCACCAGTTTGTTTGATTATCCGGAGCGGTTATATTGCCTTCGGCCTGGATGAGGAAATACAGGTATTCATCATCGTGAGCCACTTTGATGGTTTGCAGATTGTTTCGCGGCGCATCCATATTATATCTGAGGCTGACAGTACACCCGCGGTAATTGCGCCCATAGCTGGTTTCGCCTATATTGCGGTATACGGCGTCAATTTCTTCCCATTGTTCAATACCGCCGTCCAAATCAATGGTATGTTTTTCAAAGGTTTCGGTATTAGCATCCAGTCCCTTAAATTGGCGCACATTTTTTATAAGCTGTATGAAGAATGCGTCGTTATAACCGCCTTTCATCATTTCTATATCACGTGAGTATTCAAGATTGGCGGCATCGCAAAGCATATATTCACCATCATACAATGTTTTTAAGGCTATCCATTCATTCCAGCCTGTAACAAAGACTGTATCCGGGTCTTCGGCGTGCACGGTATCCCAGCAATATTGAAAAAAGAGGCCTTCGTTTACCTTGTCGGCATTATTTTCGCCTGTTGTGGGATTATAACCGCGTCCCCAATTCAGATGACCGGGGCGGGTAATGCTGAAAGAGAACGGAACACCTGGATGGGATGCAACGCTTACGTTCATTATTCCGCTGTGCTCCGGTTGCGGATATACCCATTCCAGCCAGGGGAAGCCGTCTGCGTAATACTGTTCATCTGGCCATTGGGGACGCATAATAGTGAAGAAATCAAGAAATTCCTGAGAAAGGGGCTCGGGATTATAATTTGCATCGCCTGAAACTGCTTTGTCTTTTTCAACATCTGTATATACCATTATCAGGGGCTTTCCATCTACAAGGTACCAGGTGTCGGGATAGTAATTAGCTTTATATACGTTTTCGTATAGTTTGTTGGCGGTTTGTATGGAATAGGAATGAGTATAGAAAGCTACCTTAGGCGCGTCCCAGCCGGCCTTAAGATATTCATCTATTATCTTCATTATCTTTTCATATACTGCGTCGTATGTAACGGCATTAGTAGTGTCGAATACGAGAAAGTCTATGCCGGCTGTAATAAGAAGTTCTATATGCTTGCGGATTACATATTCATCGCCTGAATTGTAATAACCGTACAAAGGCTCGCCCCAATAATGAAATTGCCCTTCAGGACTGACATCGCTGGTTTGGTGAAAAAGGACGTCTTCGCCGTATTCATTATAAATTTTTGTTGCGTCATAAACCCCGCTGGCAAAAGGCTGTCCTAACCAAAGAAAATAGAACATTCCTACCTGCTTGCCTTCCTTTTCGCCGCTTATTATATCAAATGTGCGGTTAAATTGGTCAACTCCCACTATGTTATTTACATTATAGCCTTCTTCTTGCGTAACGGGATTTGTGCCGGATGGAGTTTGGGTAACCTGGGTGGTTTGCTCCGGACCATTCAGGGAAGTTGAAGATGGAGAAGCAGAAGGCGAGCTTGATGGGCTTTGGCAGCTTGACGCCGAAACAGTTAAGCCGAGAGTTAAAAGCATAATTAAAAACTTTTTCATAGCGAACTCCTTAATTATAAAAATAATATACTATAATTATATCATGTGTTTTTGTAATTTAAATAGACAATCTTAACTTCTTTAAGTATTATTCTCATAATTGAATAGCTTGAAAGTGCCGTTTCATATGGGGGTTATATTTAAAAAACTATGTTTGATAATGCATTTTCCCGCGCCGGCTAAGCCGGCGCGGGAAAATATGTCTCGTCCCC